>Ga0172377_10001296_pt1 | contig 24996 bp, 28 predicted proteins | sample Pumphouse3metaG_FD_119749 | JGI IMG/M metagenome (GOLD analysis project Ga0172377, IMG submission 119749) | Leachate microbial communities from a municipal landfill in Southern Ontario, Canada - Pumphouse #3 metaG | ecosystem: Engineered > Solid waste > Landfill > Unclassified | place: Canada... | reverse complement strand
TGATGTAAGACACTTAAAAGAAATGCTTTATATTCACCCAGCATTGAGTGAAGCATTACTTCCAGCTTCTGTTGAAGCTGTTAGAGAAGTAGAAAAGTATCATAAAAATCTTTAGTTTAGGTAGTTTAAAAAAGTACAAGCAATATTTTTGTTGCTTGTACTCTTTAATTTAGTTATTTTTGATATATACTTTATAAAGTTCGATTATTTCTTCTTTACTTAGTTCTTGTTTTTTATTATCAGAAGCTATTTTTATAACTTTTCCAAATTCGATTTCTTCACTTTTTGTCATAGTAACTTCAAAAAATTCACTTATTATGAAACTCACCCCACCTTTTCCTGACTGTGAATTTACTCTTATGATATTTTCATATCCTCTTTTTATGTCTTTTGGGTCAATTGGCAAATATGGAACATTCCACTCTTTAGAATTTTGAGCTTTATAAAAATCCATTCCTTTTTTGATTGCATCTTGATGTCCACCACTAAAAGCTGTAAATATCATTTCACCAACATAAGGGTGTCTAATATGTGTTTTTATTTGTGTTGTTTTTTCAAAAAACTCTTTTACCTCATCTATAAATGCTAAATTCAATTTTGGCTCTATTCCTTGTGAATAAATATTAAAAGCAAAAGTTATCAAATCCAAATTTCCAGCTCTTTCACCATTTCCAAATAATGTTCCCTCAACCCTATTTGCACCAGCAAGTACAGCCATTTCTGCACTTGCCACAGCTGTTCCTCTATCATTGTGTGGATGAACACTAACTATTAAATTTTCTCTATTTTTTAAATTCTTACACATCCATTCTATTCTATCAGCATATACATTTGGCATACAAGCTTCTAGGGTATTTGGTAAATTTATTATCATTTTATTTTTTTGAGTTGGTTTTACTACATTTATCACTTCATTACAAATTTTAACTGCAAATTCTAAATCCGTTTGGGAAAAACTTTCAGGTGTATATTCATAGATAATCTCACCTTCAAAATCTTTTGTTAATTCAATTAAATACTTCATCCCTTCAACTGCCATAGAGATAATCTCTTCATCAGTTTTTTGAAAAACTACTCTTTTTTGAAATTCATTTGTGGGATTATAAAGATGAAAAATTCCTTTTTTTACCCCTTTCATAGCTTCAACACTTTTTTTAATCCACTCTTTTTTAGCAGGAATTAATATTTGAATAAAGACATCATTTGGAATTAAATTTTCTTCTATTAATTTTCTAGTGAAGTTAAAATCCGTATCACTTGCACTTGGATAACTAACTTCTATATTTTTAAATCCCATTTTAACAAGCCAATTAAAATACTCTATTTTTTGCTCGATTGTCAAAGGATTTATTAACGCTTGATTTCCATCTCTTAAATCAACACTACAATAAATTGGCGCTTGTGTGATTTGTTTATCCGCCCATTCTCTTGTGATATTTTGCACAATAGGATATTGTTTATATTTTTTAAAAATCATGGTTTACTCCGATTATTTATTTTTATTTTTTAGATTGTATTTGATTGAATGATTAGAAGTTTAAGAGGAAGAGGAAAGAAAAAGAGATAAATTGTTTTGAAATATTTATACTCATACAAGACTCCTTTTTTTTGATTTTGCAAATTATAACTACAAAAAAAGATTAAATCTTGTACAAAATTAACATTTAGAAAAAATATGTTTTTGATACTCTTTTGGGGTGATTTGAAAGATTCTTTTGAAACTTCTATTTAAGTGGCTTTGGTCAAAAAAACCGCTGTTTTGTGCAACTTCAATAATGGGTAGATTTGAAGATAAAAACTCTTTTGCTATATGAACTTTTTTATTTAAAATATATGAGTGAATAGGAAGTCCGAACTCTTTTTTAAATACTCGAATTAAATGAACAACACTTAAATCAAAACTCTTTGATAAATCATCTAAAATAAGCTCTTCAAGATATTTTTCATCTAGATATTTTTTAATATCTAAAGCCAATGATGATTCTTCTTCTATTTGGATTTGCTTTGATTCAAAAGAAAAAAAAGACAAACAAAAAGAAAAAAACTTCTCCTCTTTTTCAAGTAAAGATACTTTATTATCTAACAAACAATCACACATTTTAATAAAATTTTTATAAATACTTTTTTGTTTAACAACCTCAAAAGAAGATTTAAAATCAAAATCTATAGTTTTTAAATACTCTTTTTTTAGATATATAATATAACCATCTTTTGATTGCGTATTCAAAGAGGCTAAGTGTGGGATATTGTTGTTTATAATAACTATTTGATTTGGCAAAAATTCAAATAAAGTATCATTAAAAATCAGATTTAATGAGCCCTCTTTTATGGCAAAAATTGTTAGTTCTTCGTGAGTATGATTTTTAGAACAAGGAGTTACATCTTCTAAGTATAGTAGTTCTATAAAGTTTAGTTTATCATTTTTAAATATATTTGATTTCATCTATTATATAAAAAGAGTATGAAAGCTCATACTCTTTTATTTTTTATCCTAAATTTTCTTCTACAAAATTCCAGTTTACAAGTTTCCAGAAATTCTCTAAATATGCAGGTCTTGCATTTCTAACATCAATATAATAGGCATGTTCCCACACATCACATACCAAAATAGGTTTTAGATTCTGAGTTAATGGATTTGCTGCATTTGAAGTTGTAACTATTTTTAAGTTCTGATTTTCATCTTCAACTAACCAAGCCCAACCTGAACCAAATTGTCCAATAGCTTTTGTTGTAAACTCTTTTTTAAACTCTTCAACTGAACCAAAAGCTTTAACTAAAGCTGCTTCAACAATTGCTGGAATTGCACCTTGAGTTGGTGTTAAACCTTTCCAAAAAAAGTCATGGTTATAAACCTGAGCTGAATTGTTAAAAAGTCCTCCATCTGATTCTAAAATGATTTCAACTAAAGTTGAGTTTTCAAATTTTGTACCAGTAATTAAATTGTTTAAGTTATTTACATAAGTTTGGTGATGTTTTCCATAATGGAATTCTAAAGTCTCTTTTGACATAAGGGGTGCTAAGGCATCTAAAGCATACGGTAAAGTCATTAATTCGTGTTTCATTTTATATCCTTTAATAATATTTTTCCAACTATTGAGGATACTATCTTTTTGATTTTATTTGACTTAGAATATTATATTTATAAAAACTCCCAAACCTCAACACCCATAAAAGAACTTCTAACTTTCACAGCTCTATTTATATCTTTTTCTCTTAATTTTGAAGTATATGACTCTTCAAAAAATTCATTTAAAATATGATTTAGACTATGTGCTAAAACATTGTCATTTATTGAAGTGTTTTTGTGGGTAAAAAAATACTCTTTGTAGATTTTTATGGCAGTTATTTGGCAACTTTCAAAAAGATGTTTATTATCACAAAAGATTGCTAATTGGGAAGTTTGCTTAAGTGAAGAATTTTTATAATCTGAACTATTAAATTCTTCGTATTTTGAAATTAGAGTTTTATAAACACAAAGCATATTTATTAGTTTATACATTTTTAAACTCATTGATTTGGTCAAAATATGATAAGTATTTAAAAGAAGCAATAGTAGGAATAAATTCAAAATCATAAGGACAAGCATCGATAATTCTGTAAATCAAGGCTTCTAAATCGTCATTTTGGTTTATATCTTCTAAAATCAACTCTTCGTTTATATAAGAAGTTTTGTTTATAATTTGATTCATTTTTGCTCCTACAAGTTTTGTAGTGCAAGTGAGGTTCCGCTAAAAAAAAGATAGCTAAAAAGCTATCTTTTTTATTTTGAAGTGTTAAGCAAATGCAGGTTCTAAGAAAGGAATAATTTGTTTTTTTCTTGATAAACAACCATCTAACCAAACTTTGTTATCTACAAGTTTACAGTTAAATGCTTTTTCAAAAACTGAAATATCATCAGATGCAACAAGAACTTCTGAACCTTCTTTGATAATATCAGTTAATAAAAGAGCAACTGTGTGAAGATTATTTTCTTCTTTTACTTTTTTAATATCTGCCATTAATTCATCTTTAATGTCGTCAAATACGCTTCCATCAACAACTTCAAGTTGTCCAACACCTACTTTTGTTCCATGCATATCGAAGTTTTTGTAATCTCTCATTACAAGGTCTCTTACAGGAGTTCCTGCAACTTGTGATTTTACTTTGAACATTTCCATTCCAACAGCACCAAAATCTTCAATTTCACAGATTTTTGCTAATTCTCTAACAGCTTTGATGTCTGTGTCTGTACATGTTGGTGATTTGAAAATAACTGTATCTGATAAAATCGCACACATCATGATTCCAGCTATGTTTGCAGGAATTTCAACTTTGTGGAAATCATACATCTCTTTTACGATTGTATTTGTACAACCAACTGGTCTAATCCAACATTCTAATGGAGCTGAAGTTGTAATGTCTCCTAGTTTATGGTGGTCAACGATTCCTACGATTGTAGTTTTATCAAGTTCTTGTGGAGCTTGAGCAACATCTGAATAATCTGTAATAAATAGTTCTTCACCAGCAAATGAAGTTTTTAAAACTGGTGCTTCAAATCCAAATTTTTCTAAAATAAATTTTGTTTCTGGATTTGGTTCACCTTGACGTGCAGGAATTGCAGGTCGTCCTATTTTATTTAGTAAATATGATAATGAGATTGCTGAACAAATAGAGTCAGAATCTGGAATAATATGTCCACATGTATATAAAGCCATTTTATAAAGTCCTAGTTTAAATTTTTCCCATTTTATCTAAAGTTATGTTATTTTTATTTTAAAGAATATTTCTTGTATACTAAACACAATAAAAATTAAGGAGTTACTATGTTAAAAGATGAAGTTGCAAATGCATTAATCGTACAATTAAACAAAGAATTTCAGTCCGCTTATATTTATTTAGGTATGTCAACTTATGCTTCAAAAAATGGTTTGGCAGGTTGCGCAAATTGGTTTTTAGTACAATACCAAGAAGAACTTGCCCATGCAATGAAATTGTTTAAATATTTAGAGAGTCATCAAGTGGCTATTTCTTTACCTGAAATTAAAAAATCTAATAGTGAGTTTAAAACTATTTTAGATACTTTCAAAAAAGCTTTAGCGCATGAAATATCAATGAGTACAAATTTAAATGAACTTAGTGATTTAACCATGAAATCTAAAGATCATGCAACATACAATATGCTTCAATGGTATGCAACAGAACAAGTGGAAGAAGAAGCTACACTAAATACAATTATTGACAAATTAAAACTTGTGGGAGATAATGGTTATGGTCTTTATGCTATCGACCAAGAATTAGGAACAAGAGTATTTGTTGACCCAACACCTAAAGCTTAAGAGTTAGATTTTCTAACTCAAGCTTTTTTATTTTAAAGTTGTTTCAAAACCTTGTCTTGGATTTAATGGAATTAAAAAAGATAAGGCAAAAGATATAAAAGCAATTATAGCTCCAATTATGAAAACCCATGATGGAGAATTTAACCAAACAATTCCTAATACAAATGGTAAAAATACAGCTGCTATGTGATTAATTGTAAAACTAACAGCATTTGCACTTGCTATATCTTTTGGGTCTGCAATTTTTTGGAAATATGTTTTTAAAGCAATTGCCATTGAAAATAATAAATGATCAACGACATAAAGAAAAAATGCAAAATAAATACTATCAACAAAAGCATAAGAGACAAATACTAAAACTAAACCAATATACTCAAAATTTAAAGTAATTCTCTCTCCAGCTCGTGCGATAAATCTTCCAATTTTTGGAGCTAAAAATATATTTAAAGTTGCATTTAAAAAAAGTATAATCATCATATTTTCAATATCTACACCAAATTTTTGAACAAGCAAAAATCCTGCAAATACTACAAATATTTGTCTTCTTGCTCCTGCAAAAAAAGTTAAAGTATAAAAAAGCCAATACTCTTTTTTTATAACTAATTTTTTTTCTTGAATAACATCATCTTTAAAATGCTCAAAAGCTATCCAAGCTAAAACTCCTACAACTAAAGTAGTAAGACCAAAAAAAGCATAAACATATTTATAATCAACACTATAAAATTTCATCATTATATAGATTAAAACAAATACAACAATAGAAGTAAAAGACTTAGCAGCACTCATTTTCCCCAAAATTATAGGAGCATTTTTTTTATCAAGCCATTGAAGAGATAAAGATTGATTTAGAGTTTCTAAATAGTGAAATCCTATAGACATAATTACAGTTGTAATATAAAGTCCCATAGCACTTGGATAAAATCCCGTTAGAAAAATACCTAAACCTAAAACTATCATTGAAATATAAGCTAGTCTTTGTTGAGAAATAAATAAAATCACTAAAATAACAGTAAAAGCTAAAAATCCAGGTATCTCTCTTAGACTTTGTAAAATACCAATTTGGCTACCATTAAATGAGGCTACTTCAATTACATAATTGTTTAATAAACTCATCCATGCTGAAAATGAAAATACCATTGATATTGACATGAGATAAAGTAAAACAACTCTTGATTTAAAAAGATTTTTTATCATTAGTATTCCATATTTAATTATTCTGAAATAATAGCTTTTAAATATAAAATAAGACTTTATTACCTTTTAATATCCTAACTCTTCATCAACTAAAATGATGATGATTCTTCCTTTTTCATCATCAGCTTTCACCCATGAAAATTTATTTGCAATATTAGCAAGATTGTATTTTGGTTCTTTGCCCATTTCTATGGCTTTGTTGTTTATTCTTTTTATATTTTTTACAGCAGCAACTTCCATAACTCTTTTAAAACCAGCTTCTAAATCTTTAACAATTTTATTAATTCCCACAATTACTAAAACATGTGTAGGTCCATAACAAAATGCAGCTACCCTATTTCCACTACCATCTGCATTTACAATTTTTCCATCTTTTGTAAGTGCATTTGTACTTGTAACAAAAATATCAGAAACTAAACCTTGTCTTCTTCTTTGAATATTTTCATCCATTGAAATACCATCTTCATATTGATTGTGAAGGGTAATATCTTTTTTATTTAATAAATAATCTAATAATCCAATCTCTTTTACGCTTTCACTTCCACCAAGACCTACACTCATTCCAGATTTTATATATGTTTTTGCTAACTCAAAAGCTTCCTCTTTTGTTTTAACAAAATGAGCATCATAACCACAATTTTTAAAGCTATTTATTAATTTTTCCATGACAACAGTCCTATTTTTTAAATTGTCATATTATTCAATTATAATACTTAATTCTTAACTAAAAACTGCCCTACACTTCTATCTTTTACTAATTTTGAGTGCTCAACTACAACTCCATGCATTGATAAATAAATTCCATTTTCTATTGGTGCATTTAAAAATCCAATTGCTTGAGAAAAATTCATAGTTGCTTCAACTTCATCAATACTCATAGGAACCATCGCACCTGTGAAAACTATTTTTTTACCTTCAATTTTATCTTCAATAAATTTTGAAGTTAAATCAACGGTATCAGTTCCGTGAATGATGATAATTTTGTCACTTGTGCTATTTTGTATCTCTTTTAAAATAGTTTCTCTATCTTCTTGCGTAAAATCTAAGCTATCTTTTGAAACAATGTTTTTAATATCAAATTCTACATTAAAACAAGATTTTACAATCTTGTCTAATGCGATATTATCAGTTGGAACTTCTAATTGTCCTTTGATTGGGTTATATCTTTTATTAAAAGTTCCACCTGTATTTAATACAGTTATTTTCATTTTGTTTCCTTAATAAAATTATTTACCATATTTTCAGGTTTTAATAACTCATCTAATTCCTCTTTTGTAAATAACTTTTGTTCTAAAATAATGTCATAAACTCTTTTATTTGTTTTAAGAGCCTCTTTTGCCAAACTAGAACATTTTTCATATCCAATAATTGGATTTAAACAAGTTACTATAGTTACAGAATTTAAGATATTTGCCATACAAACATCTTCATTTGCAGTGATTCCTTTGATACATTTTTCACCCAAAGAATAAAATGCTCGTCTCATCATATTAATTGAAGTAAAAAGTTTATAAGCAATCAATGGTTCAAATACATTTAATTGTAATTGACCATGTTCACTTGCCATTGCAATAGTCATATCAGCACCAATTACTTCAAAAGCCACTTGATTTACAACTTCAGGAATTACTGGATTTACTTTTCCAGGCATAATAGAACTTCCTGGTTGTAATGGTGGAAGATTTATTTCATTAAATCCAGCTCTTGGTCCTGAACTTAAAAGTCTTAAATCATTACAAATTTTTGATATTTTTATTGCAACACTTTTTAACATTCCTGAAATATGAACAAATGAACCAGTATCTTGAGTAGCTTCAATTAAATCTCCAGCACTTATATAATCAACACCTGTAACTTCTCGCAAGTTTGAAATAACTTTTCTTTGATATGAAGCTTTTGTATTAATTCCCGTTCCAATGGCAGTTGCACCTAAATTTACCTCTTTTAAAAGAGCTTGAACATTTCTTAATCTATAAATATCATCATCAATCATAACTGCAAAAGTTTTAAACTCTTGACCTAAAGTCATAGGAACAGCATCTTGAAGTTGTGTTCTTCCCATTTTTAAAACATCTTTAAACTCAATAGCTTTTTCTTCAAAACAATCCCTTAGAAATCTCAAAGCATCTTTTAATTTATAAATTAATTCATGAAGTGTAAGTTTTATTGCCGTTGGATAAACATCATTTGTAGATTGGCTCATATTTATATGATTATTTGGATGAATAAATTCATAAGAACTTTTTGGTTTACCCAAAATCTCTAAAGCACGATTTGCAATAACTTCATTTGCATTCATATTTGTAGAAGTTCCAGCTCCACCTTGAATTGGGTCAACAATAAATTGATCATGAAATTTTCCATCAATTATTTCATTACAAGCTTGAACTATTGCATCTTTTTGAATATCAGTTAAATCACCTAATTCAAAGTTTGTCAAAGCACAAGCTTTTTTAACTTTTGCAAGGGATTTTATAAAATTTGGAAACAAAGAAATATCTGTTTTTGTAATATTAAAATTCTCTTTCGCTCTTAAAGTTTGGATTCCATAATATTTATTTAATTCAATCTCTTTTTCACCTAAAAAATCTTTTTCTATTCTATGTAACTTGTCCATGATAATCCTTATTTTTCATATTTTTAAAATAATATACAACCAAAGTGTATAAAAAGTAGTTTTAATGTTGTAAAGTATAGCCTTCTTGTGGTATATTTTTGATTATATTCACTGGTATTTTATGTCTTAATTCTTTTATAAATGATTTTAATGCATGACTCGTCATCTCTTTATCATTCCAAAGTTCAAATTCTATTTCTTCGTATTTTAGAATTGCTCCATTTTTATTGTATAAGAGTTGCAAAAAATCTTTTTCTCTTTTTCTTAAATGTATTATTTGTTCATTTTTATAAATTAATTCTCTTTTTTGTAAGTCTAAAATTAAATTTTCACATAATAAAATTGGTTTAACAGCTTTTTGTAAATACTTTTCTAAAGCATCATTTAATTTTTTTGAATTTAATGGTTTTAAAATAAAATGATTAATATTTAGATTTATTAACTCCATTAAATACTCTTCATTTGAATATGCAGTTAGCATAATAACCATAGTTTCATTATCCGTTTTTCTAATTTTTTTCACAAATTCTAAACCATTACAATTTTTCATTTGAATATCAGTTAAAACTATTTTTGGTTTATAATATTCATATAATTCAAATCCTTCATTTCCATCACTTGCTTCGTAAACTTCTTTAAAATAGTATTTTAAAGTACTTACTATGGTTTGTCTTATTCCATCTTCATCTTCTACACATAATATTGATATGTTTTTTAATTCTTTTAATAACTCTTCATTCATCATTTATTATCCTGCAATTACTATTTTAAAAATAGCACCTTCCTCATCATTATAAACACTAAGTTCTCCACCCATATTTCGCTCAATTATAAGTTTTGAAATATAAAGTCCAAGACCTGTTCCTTTTGATGAATCTTTAGTACTAAAATATGGATCAAAAATCAATTCTTGATTTTTTTTATCAATTCCACCTGCATTATCTTTTATTGTAATAATCGATAAAACTCCTTTTGAATCAATATTTAAATCTATTTTTGGGTTTTTAATATTTTTTTCTACTAATACATCTTTTGCATTACTTAAAATATTTAAAATAACCTGAGCAAATTCAGTAGGATAAGCATATATTTTTTTATCATTTTGTATATTTATATTTAGTTTTATATCAAAGTTTTTAAGACTTGCATTTATGATATTTATAGCACTTTTACAAGAATCTGAAACTAAAAAATCTTCTTTCATTTTATCTGGTTTATAAAAATTTCTAAAATCATCAATTGTATTTGACATAAATTGAATCATATTATCACTTTTTTCAATTGCTGTTAAAATATGATTTTCATCAACTTTCTTAAATCTTGTTGCAGTTTCAAGCTCCATTAAAATACCTGATAATTCAGTTAAAGGTTGTCTCCATTGATGAGCAATCATAGAAATCATAGAACCAATTCTTGCTAATTTTCCTTGCTCTAGAATTTTTCTATCTTTTTGTTTTGCTTCTTCAATTGCATATTGCACTTTTTTTTGTAAACCGTCATTTAATATTTTTAATTTATTTTCTGTACTTTGAACTTCTAATTTATATTTTTTAATAACATCATTTACAATTAAAATCATAATATATGAGAATAAAATCATAAAAATAATAACTACAAAAGTAAGCGTTAAAGCAAACTTATTAAATTCTTTGCTTAATTTTTCTGATTGTTCGGTTTTATTTTTGATTATTTGTTCTAGCTTAGAATCATTTTCATGATTTTGTAAATATAGTTCTTTGTACTCTTTAATATTTAAATTAAGTTCGTTTGTTGAAAGTTTTAAATAAAAAGAAATACAAAGAAATGAAACGAGTATAACGCTTAAGAATGGAATAACAATTATAAAAAATGGTATTCCTTCTTTATTAAACATAAATATAAAACCTCTACTCTTTTAATTTTTTATCATTAATATTATCAACAATTTCTTTCCATGTATCTTTTTCAAAATTATATTCTACATAATCATTGTATCTTAACACAGGTTCAATTCCCTCTTTAAGTTGTCTTTCATAACCTTTGATCAATTGTAAAACTGGTTTGTATAATAATGCAATAACAATCATATTAAGAATAGCTAATATTCCCATACTTAAATCAGCAAAAGCAAAAATTGAAGCTAAATCTTGAAATGATCCCCAAATAACAAGTAAGATACAAATTACTCTAAAGATATTAAACACTGCAACATTTCCTTTACTAAAGAAATTTAAACTATTTTCAGCTAAATAATAGTTATAAATCATAGAAGAAAAACCAAATAAAAATAAAGCAATTGTTACAAAATATCCACCTAAAGGACCAATATGCTCAATCAATGCATTTTGAGTTAATAAAACACCTTGAACACCATCAACACCGGGAGTATAAACACCTGATAAAAGAATAATAAATGCTGTACAAGAACATAAAATTATAGTATCAATAAATACTGAGAAAGATTGTACTATTCCTTGTTGAACTGGATGTGCAACATAAGCTACAGCTGCAACATTAGGAGCAGATCCAAGTCCAGCTTCATTTGAGAACATTCCTCTTTTTGCACCCTGAATAATAACAGCACCCATTCCTCCACCAATTGCAGAACTTGGATTAAAAGCTTCTGTTACAATCATTACAATTAAACTAGGAATTTGTGTTATATTTAAAACAATTACAACAAGTGCAATTAATAAATATCCAAGAGCCATAATTGGAACGATAACTTCAGACATTCTAGCAATTCTTTTTACACCGCCAAAAATTGTAACACCAAAAACAGTTGTAACAATTAAACCACTAATCCAAGTTGGAAGATTAAATGAAGCCTCAAATGAAGTAGAAATAATAAAAGATTGTGTTGCATTAAAAGCAAAACCAAAAGTAATAATAAGTAAAACAGAAATAACAACTCCAAGCCATTTTTGTTTTAAGCCTTTTGTTGCATAATAAGCAGGTCCACCTCTATAAACACATGAATCCAAACCATCTTTTTCTTTATATAATTGAGCTAATGAACATTCGAAAAAACTTGTAGCCATCCCAACTAAAGCAATAACCCACATCCAAAAAACAGCTCCAGCGCCTCCAAGTGTAATAGCAACTGCAACACCTGCAATATTACCACCACCAACACGACCAGCAACACTTAACATTAAAGCTTGAAACGAACTAATATGCCCATCTTTATCGTGAGCTGTATCTTTTAAAATATTAAACATTTTAAAGAAATATCTAAATTGTACAAATCTAGAACTAATAGTAAAAAATATACCTAAGATAGGAAGTAAATATATTAATATATTTCCCCAAATTAAGTTATTTAAAAAAGTATTGATTTCTGCGAACATTTTGTCTCCTTTTATATATAAAAAACTTTAACATATAAAAGGAGTGTAAAAGGTGTCTTTTGAAAATGCTAGAAGTTTATTTTTTTAACTCTTTTAAAATTTTGATTAAGTAATCAGCAGAGTTTTTAGCACTTGATTTTAAGAATTCATCAAAATCAAATCCAGCATCCATATCAGCACTATCAGAAATAGCTCTTAATATAAAAAATGGAACATTTAACGCATCACAAACAACAGCAACACTTGCACCTTCCATCTCTAATGCATCAGCTTTAAATGTATCTTCAATAAATTGCTTTCGCTCACTTGAGTGAACAAATTGATCACCTGTTGCAATCGTTCCAACAATTACTTTTAAATTATTTTCATTTGCAACTTTTATTGCCACTTCTCTTAATTCTTTAGAAGTTTCAACAAATACTTTTCCACCTGGTACATATCCATTTGGGTGACCAAATGCAGTAATATCTAAATCATGTTGACATAATTTATCAGCAATAATTAAATCTCCAATTTGAAGTTTAGGATTAATTCCACCAGCAACCCCTGAAAATAATAATGTATCACATCCAAATTTTTCAATCATTGTGGCAGCCGTTAAACTTGCAAATACTTTTCCAATTTTAGAATAAGCAATTACAATATCCAAACCATTATATGAAACTTCATAATATTTATTATTAGCAAATTCAACAATATTTACTTTTTCAAAGTAAGATAAAAGAGGTTCAATTTCCTCTTCCATTGCTCCCATTATTGCTAATTTAGTCATTTAATTCTCCTATTACACTTTCTAATGTTTTCATATCTGAAACATTTAATGTTGGTTTATCAGTAATTTTTTTATTTAAACCTTTTAAAACTATCCCATTTCCAAATTCAATAAATAAATCAACTTTATCTTCACAAGCTTTAATAGATTGTTTATATTTTACAGGACTTGTAAGTTGAGCTGATAATAATTTTATAGCTTCATCTTTTGTTGAGTAAGCTTGCGTAGTTACATTTGAAATAACAGGTAAAAATTCATCTTTTAAAAATCTTTCTAAATATGGATATAAATTTTCTACTGCACTTTTTAATAACTCACAATGTGATGCAACTGACATATCTAAAACAATAGCCCTTTTAGCACCAGCTTCTTTAAATACATCAACTAAAGACTCTAAATCAGCTTTAATTCCTGCAAGAACAAGTTGTCCATCCATATTATAGTTTGCTGGCCATACTTTTTTCCCAAGTTCTCTTTGCTCAAGACAAACTTTTTCAACAGTAGCATCATCTATTCCAACTAATGCCATCATTCCAGCTCCACCACCAGAACAAGCTTCAGTCATAAATAAACCTCTTTTATAAACTAATTCAATCGCATCTAAATAATCAATTGCACCAGCTGAAACCAATGCAGAAAATTCTCCCAAAGAATGACCAAAAACAAATTCAGGTGCAATATTACATTTTTCTTTAAAAATTGCATTTGCAATAGAACTTACAAGTAAAATAGCAGGTTGAGTAAATTGTGTTTTTCCTATATTTTCATTTTCTTCAAATAATAATTTCTCAAAATCAATACCTAATCTAGTACTAGCTTTTGAAACCATATCTTTAGCAATATCACTATTTTCAAAGAAATCTTTTCCCATTCCAATTGTTTGACTTCCTTGACCAGGAAATATAAAAGCTATTTTTTTCATATTTTTCACCTTATTATATTTTTTAGTAATTATTATACTATTTTTTTACTTTCCAAAATAAAAAAGCTCAAGAGTAAAACTCTTGAGCTTTTTGTAATATTAATTATCGTCTTATTAAATCTTTAACTTAATTTAGTATGTGTCGTAACCTGAGATCTAGTGACAACCACAACCACCGTGAGATTGTTTAGGTTCTTGAGTTCCACAAGAACCTGCTCCGTGGTTATGTCCATGATCGTGATCATGACCGCCACCACCACAACATCCACCACCCATAGCAGCCATTCCACCAACAACACCTGTTTGAACTTCTTCTTCAGTTGCATCTCTTAAAGATAAAATTGCTACTGAAAACATTAAAGTTTTTCCAGCCATTGGATGATTATAATCAATTGTTACATCAGAATCACTAAATGATTTAACTACAACTTGTACAGTTTCACCATGTTCACCTGTCCCATATAAAGACATACCTTCAGTTAATTCAATACCAGCAAATTGCTCTTTTGGTAAAATTTGAACAGCTTCATCATTATATTCACCATAAGCATCAACTGGTTGAACTAAAACATCTGCTTCTTCATTAGCTGACATTTCTATAAGTTTAGACTCTAAACCTGGAATTATTTGACCTTTTCCTGAAATAAATTCTAAAGGAGCTTGACCAACATTTGAATCTAATTGTTCACCAGTTTTTGCATCTTTTAATGTATATTCTATACCTATAACTTTATTTGACATATTTTTCCTTTAATAATTTATAATTTAGTTAAATTTTGTTTTGCTACTTTAGCTTCATTCGAACTAGGATAAAGATCAACTAAAGTACTATAAAAGCTTTTTGCATTATCTTTATCTTTAATTTTTTCAAATGAAATAGCACTATGCAATAATAATGTTGGCATATAAGCTGCTTTGTCATTCAATATAGCAGATTTTTTATAATGACTTATTGCAACATCATACTTTTTTCTCATATACCAATTTTGTGCTAAATAAAAATTAACTTCAGCAGGTTTATAATTTGCTTCAAGAAGTTTTTCATATTTTGGAGTTGAAGCATTATAATTTTTAGAATCAAAATCTTGCTTTGCTTCTTTCATTAAACTTAATTTATCTTCAGGTGTATTTAATTTTTTTGTAGATACTTCACTAGTTGAAGATGCATCTATATTTGCAGTATTTGCATCTAATTTTGTTGTAGGTGAAACTTGAGAAGTTTTAATTCCAGCGGCTTTTTTTAAAGCTTCAAATTCTTCTCTTGTTATAAATTGTTGCATATTTTTTTCTAATTCTTTAGAAGAAACATATTCTGAATTAATTTTATTAACAACTGTTGTTAACTTTGTTAACGCAGCTTTTAAACCATTAACTGTTTCAACTAATTGTGCATCACCACCTTGTGATGATATTGGAGCATTACTATTAGAACCTAAATCTGAAGACGCACCAACTCTTTGCGCTAATTCATCAACTTTTCTCGAAGTTGAATTTAATTTGGCAGAATCACCTTCATATGTAGATTCTAAGCCTTCTAATCTATTTTTAACAGAATCAAGTAAAGAATTAATATCACCAACTTTTGATGTTAATGCATTAATACTATTTTGATTTTTCAAAATATGTTTTTCTGATGAATTTAGTCCATAAGAACCATTTCCAGAATCATTTGATCCATAAACCGAAACCTCTTCGGCTACGGTTAATGAACTTACTATTAAAAAAGATAGAAGATACTTAGTCATTGAAATTATTTACTTAATTCGTGTTCAACTCTTCTGTTTTTTGCCCAACAATCTTTAGTTTTCTCAGTACAAACTGGAGAACTTTCACCTAAAGAAACTAATGCAACATTTGCAGTTACACCATTTGCAACTAAAACATCTTTAACAGAGTTAGCTCTTTTTAAACCTAATGCGTAGTTATACTCATCTGATCCCCACTCATCTGTATTACCAGAAACTGTTACAGTTGTATCAGCAGTTAATGCAGATAATTTAGAAGCATTTGAAGTTGCTTTTTCTTTGTTTTCTGAAGTTAAGTTATATTTATCAAATCCGAAATATACATGCTCAATTAAAACTTTTTGACCATTGATCATATAATAATTACCATTTGCTGCTTTTTCTAAAGCTGAAAAACCTGCATCAGAAAGATTGCTAGAATCAGTATTTGTATTAACAGATTCTTGAGCTCCATTATCAACATTCATATCAGCATTTTTTTCACTACAACCTGTAGAGAATAACATTGCTGCAACTAATAAAGAATAAACACCTAATTTTTTCATAATTTTGTCCTTGAAATAAAATTTGCTGAAATAATACAAGAGTGAACCTTAATTATTGGTTATAAAATAAAAATCTATAAAAACTATAATCATTAAGTTCATTTAATTGACTTAATGATTTCTTTTTTTACTAAAAAAATTCTTCTTAAATAATTATTTTAATTTTACAAATTACTATTTAAAGGATTTAATCATAATATTTTAGTTATTTTATTCTGATTATTTTATATATATAAAAGTTGTAAAAATGACAAAATAATAACATTATTATTTAATAAAATGCATATTTTATCTATTAATTACTGTATAATTTTTTATAATTAAGCAGAAAGTACTTTATTATACAAAGACAAGAATATATCTTATGTAACAATATGATACAGTTAAAAGTTTATTTTAATGCAAAATAAATATATATTATGAAATATTGGTAGATAGTTTAAAAGAAGATTAATTAAGTTATGTATTATCGTAACTGTAAAGCTTTTAAAAGCTTTACAGAACTATAAGAATTACCAATCAATAGATTGAATTCTTTTGCCTTTAAGAGGGAATAAAAATGATTTACTATATGCCAATCTAATTATTCCTATTGAACTAGATCCTCCAAAAGTTTTTATAAATAATAATGTTTCACCATCAGTAGAAAACTTTGGAAACTGATTTATACCACTTGAAGTCAATCTTTTCATACTATCAGTTTTTGTAGAAATCAAATATAAATTAAAACTTTTTTCTCCTAATTCATTAGAAGAATCTTTACTACTATATGCGATATTATTTCCAAATGCTGTTGCAGATGAGTTATTATTACTATGATAAACTAATCTTTCAACAGAACTTGAATTAATACCTTGTGCAAAAATATTAGGGTTTCCTAATCTATCAGAAACAAACACTATTCTTGTATCATTTTCAATAAAGTGTCCTCCAACATCAATTCCACCATATTTTGTTATTTGTGTTTTATTTTTACTTCTTGTATCATATAAGAAAATATCTGGTTGACCAGCTGGTGATGCTGTAATTAACAATTTAGTTCCATCTGCATTTACATCAGAACAAGCTAACATACCATCTGAATCCATTATAATTTCTTTACTTCTATTATAAATATTTAATTTAACTAATGTCGGTTTTTTATAATTATATGTTGTATAATAAATTGTTTTTTGCTCACTATCCGCCCATTTTGGGAAAATATTTAGGCCACCTGATACAACTGTTTTTTTATAAGTTAAAGTATAATCTCCAATCATAATATCAGCAGCACCCGATGCTGTATATGTTGAAAATACCACGAATTTTTCCATCCAATCAATACTTGGTGCTTTAAAAAATGTATTTGTTGAAATTGCAGCTTTATGAGCTAAGAAAACATATCTATCTTCTTGTGTTGTAGCAAAATTCTTTTCTAATATCAGTGTTCTAGAATTTATATCATATAATTTTGTCATCAAAGTATAAGAACCTGCTTCTTTTTTAGCAGATAAATTTAAATATAAATTAATTCCTTGATTAGATAAGCCAATTATATCAGGCATATTCTCATATGAAGTTACACTATTTACTGAAACAACTTCAAAATGACCACTTACAGATAAATCATCTGCTAAACTTTTTTTAATTTTGTTTAAAGTTTCAATTTCTAATGTATCAGTTGCAACTGAAACTAAAATTTTTGGTAAAGCATTAATTTTTTTTACAACTTCTAAATTTGCATCAACTTGCGCAAAAACAGAGCAAACTACCAATGACAACAATAATAATATTTTATACATATATTCTATCCTTCTGATTTAAAATCAACATTAATTCTTATATCTTTATCTTTTGTAGGCTTTGGATAAGCTACATTTTTTTGTTCTTCTAAGAAAGCTTTTAAAGATGAATCAAAACCTTCATCACCTGAATTAGTAACTACACGATAATCAAATCTTCCATCTAAATTAATCATAATTAATACTACTGCTTTAAGGCCTGTACCAATTGGATTCCAAACAGATAATAATTCATGAACTTTTGAAAAATATTCATCTGTTTCTTGACCTTTTGTAGAGTTTGTACTCTTAACATTTGTTGCTGTTTTTTCATCTTCAAGCAATTTATCAATTTTAATATTATTAGATTTTTTTTCTTTTTCAAACTTTGACTTAAATCTTTTTGGATCTATAGATTTTTCAATATTATTAACTTCTTCTTTTGTAACAGCTTTTGCTGTTTCTTTTACATTAGCAAATAAAGATTTTAAATCTGGTCTTTTTTCGTTTGAAGCAGATGCTACTTTTTCTTCTTTAACTTCTTCTTGTTCTATCTTTTTTTCCGTTTTTTTTTCAACCATTTTCTTTTCAGCTTTTTCAGTTATCATATCAAGCTCAATCACTGTTGATGCCGATTTAATATCATAAGTTTTAGGAATTGGGCTAGCAAGATATGCAAATAATAAAAAACATATAAAAATATAAAATGAAACTGCTATTATACCTGAAAGTATAAATGAAAAATTCTTCTGCATTTATTATCCGTCTGTTACTAATGCAACTTTAAAAAAACCAGCTTCTTTAACTGATTTTAAAACAAACATAATATCATCATATTTTAATTCTTTATCAGCTCTTATGTGAATAGGAGTATTTTGATCTTTTCCATTTGAAAAAAGAAGAAAACTATCTGGAAAATTTGCTATATCAACTTTATTTTTATTAAGTGTAACTATTCTATCTTTAGTAATAATAATATCAATTTTTTGAACATCTTGGGTTTGTTGTGATTTACTTCCGGTTGGAAGGTTTATTTGTTCTTCAAACTCTATTACAGGAGCTGTAACCATTAATATTGCTAGTAAAACTAGCATAATATCAACTAAGGGTGTAATATTTAATTCTGGTTTATCATTAAAATCATACACTATATTAACCCTTAGCAATTAAAATTTGGGCTTGTGCCTTAAGATAAATATTTAACTCATATATCTTTCTTGAAAGTATTTGGTGAAAAGTATAAGCAAATATAGCAACAAAAATACCAGCTGCTGTTGCAACTAATGCTTCACTAATTGCAGGTGCAATAATAGCAAAAGCAACTTTTGATTGATTTGCAAATTTTGCAAAAGATTCTAATATTCCAATAACTGTTCCAAAAAGACCAATAAATGGAGATGTTGAAGAAATTATTGCTAACCATGAAATTCCTGAACTTGCATCTTTAATTATATTAATTTCACAAGCATATAATAGTTCTTTAGAACTAGTATTAGTTGTACACTTATTTAGTGCAGACAATGACGAAAATCTAGCTTCTCTAGATGTTAATGATTCTAGTGACTTAACTTCATTTTTAATAAGTGCTGTAACAGCAAAATATCTATAAAAGAAAATCCAGATTGTAACGATTAGGTAAATTGACAATAGTGCTAAAACTATATAAGTTATAGCACCACTATTTGCCAAATAATTTAGTATTGTAGTAATCATTTTATGCGAATGAATTAATTTTTGCTTCAACAAAAGCAACAGATATATTCGAATCTTTTACAGAATTTACTAATTCTTTTGCAGCTTCAATATTTTTAGCTATTTCAGAATCTTTTCCTGATGTTAATGCAATAGCTCCATCAGCTAATACATCAACTGATTTTTCATCTACTTTTACATGTCCCCAGTTAATAGCAACTGCTTCTGTAGAATTTGCTTTTTCAATAACAATTACACCAACTGTTAATGAAGAAATTAGTGATGAATGTCCTGGTAAAACACCAAACTCTCCCTCTTTTCCAGGGAGAGTTACTGTTTTAACATCATCATTAAAAATTTCGCCATTAGGTGTAACTATTGATAATCTAATTGTATCCATGTTATGCCTTAATATGGTTTTGTTATTTTAATTTCTCAGCTTTTGCTAGAACCTCATCGATTCCACCAACCATATAGAATGCCATTTCAGGGATGCTATCGTATTTACCATTTAAAATTCCTTGGAATCCTATAATAGTATCTTTTAACTCAACATATTTTCCTGGGCTTCCTGTAAATACTTCAGCAACGAAGAATGGTTGAGACAAAAATCTTTCAATTTTTCTTGCTCTTGAAACAACAAGTTTATCAGATTCTGATAATTCATCCATACCAAGAATAGCAATAATATCTTGTAAATCTTTATATTTTTGTAATACAGATTGAACACCTCTAGCTGTATCATAATGTTCTTGACCAATAATATCTGCATTTAAAATTCTTGAACTTGAATCAAGTGGATCAACTGCTGGGTAAATACCTTTTTCAGCAATTTTTCTATTTAAAACTGTAGTTGCATCTAAGTGAGCAAAAACAGAAGCAGGAGCTGGATCTGTTAAGTCATCCGCTGGTACATAAACCGCTTGAACAGAAGTAATAGAACCTTTAGAAGTAGAAGTAATTCTTTCTTGTAATTTTCCCATTTCTGATGCAAGTGTAGGTTGGTAACCAACAGCTGAAGGAATTCTTCCTAAAAGTGCTGACATTTCAGAACCTGATTGTGCAAATCTAAAGATATTATCAACAAACATTAATACATCAAGACCTTTTTCATCTCTAAAGTATTCAGCCATTGTAAGACCAGTTAATGCAATTCTATTTCTAGCACCTGGAGGCTCACTCATTTGACCATAGCATAATGCAACTTTATCAAGTACATTTGAGTCTTTCATTTCGTGATAAAGGTCATTACCTTCTCTTGTTCTTTCACCAACACCAGCAAATACTGAGTATCCTGAGTGTTTGAATGCAACATTATGGATTAATTCCATGATAATAACTGTTTTACCAACACCCGCACCACCAAATAGTCCAACTTTTCCACCTTTTGAATATGGTGCTAAAAGGTCAACAACTTTGATACCTGTTTCAAACATTTCTGTTTTAGTTGATTGCTCTTCAAATGAAGGAGCAGATCTATGAATAGACCATCTTTCTGTGTCAGCAGGAATTGGTTCACCCTCATCAACTGGCTCACCAATAACATTGAAGATTCTTCCAAGAACTGCATCTCCAACTGGAACTGTAATAGGTCCACCTGTAGCAATACACTCTTGACCTCTAGTTAAACCTTCTGTCATATCCATAGCAATAGTTCGAACTCTACTATCACCAATATGTGCAGCAACTTCTAATACTAATCTATCAGCATTAGCATCAGCTAATACTACATTAATAGCTTCATTAATTTCTGGTAGGTATCCGTCGAACTCAACGTCAACAACCGGACCCATTACCTGAAGAATTTTACCTTTCATGCGGGCAGCTCCTTTATATTATTTTAACGATTCAACACCACTGATAATTTCTATCAGTTCTGTTGTAATTGCAGCTTGTCTAGCTTTGTTATATTCTACTGTTAAACTATCTACTTTTTCTTTTGCATTTTTAGTTGCAGCTTCCATAGCTTGCATTCTAGCACTGTGCTCTGCAGCTAAAGAATCAATTAAAGCATAATACATATTGAAATCAATATATTTATCAGTTAATTCATTTAACACTTCTTCATCATCATCTGGTTCAATATCTAACATAGACCCAGTATCTTTTACTTCTGCAAGATCTAAGCTTATTGGCAATAAATCTCTTACTCTAATTTCTTGAGTTAACATATTTAAAAAACCATTGTAAACAATTACAACTTTATCAGTAACTTTATTTCTAAAATCCTCAACAACAGCATGAATAAACTCCGCAGCTCTATCATACTGAGGGGCAGAAGATAAATCAGAAACTCTTTGCTCTAAAGCAATTCCTTGGAATGAAAAGAAATCAACACCTTTTCTTCCAGCAGCTCTTAATCTAACTTTTGTCCCTTTTGCTTCATATTCAGCAATTAACTTACTAACTGTTTTAATTGTCGCCATATTAAAACCACCGCAAAGTCCTTTATCAGCAGTTACAAAAACAATATCAATTGTTTTTGGTGCATCATTTTGAATGAATGCTCTACTAATATTTCCTTCGTCTTGAACTTTGCTAACTCTAGCAGCAATATCAGAAAGAACCTCATTTATCTTTTTTGCATAACTTCTAGCTTGTTCAGACAATTGTCTAGTACGAGTTAGTTTTGCAGAAGATACAAGCTTCATAGCTTTTGTAGTTTTCTGAGTATTTTTAACACTACCTATTTTTACTTTTATCTCTTTTAAGTTAGCCATTGACTAATCCTTAGTTTGCACTAAATACAGTTTTAAACTCTTCTAATGCAGCTTTTAATTCTGCTTCTGTATTATCATCAATTTTTTGAGAAGATTTGATTGCATTTAAAATATTTGAATATTTTTGTTCAAAAAATGCATGTAATTCAGCTTCAAATCTTACAACATCACCAACAGCAATATCATTTAAGTACCCTTTAGTACCTGCATAAATAATAACAACTTGTTTTTCAATAACTAGTGGTTTATTTACACCTTGTTTTAATACTTCAACCATTCTTTGACCAAGCTCTAATTCTCTTCTAGTAGCTTCATCCAAGTCTGATGCAAATTGTGCAAATGCCTCAAGTTCTCTATATTGAGCAAGAGATAATTTTAAAGTACCAGCAACTTGTTTAGTAGCTTTAATTTGTGCAGCTCCACCAACTCTAGATACTGATAAACCAACATTAATTGCAGGTCTAATTCCTGAGTTAAATAGGTTAGTTTCTAAGAAAATTTGTCCATCAGTAATAGAAATAACATTTGTTGGAATATATGCAGCAACATCTCCAGCTTGAGTTTCGATGATTGGTAATGCAGTCATTGAACCAGCACCTCTTTCATCACTCATTTTAGCAGCTCTTTCTAATAATCTTGAGTGTAGATAAAATACATCTCCTGGATATGCTTCTCGACCTGGAGGTCTTCTTAAAATTAATGACATTTCTCTATATGCAACAGCATGTTTTGATAAATCATCATAAATAATTAATGCATGTTTCCCATTATCTCTAAAGAATTCACCAATAGTAACACCTGTATATGGTGCTAAAAATTGTAATGCAGCAGAATCAGCAGCAGATGCATTAACAATAATTGTATATTCCATTGCACCAGCTTCTTCTAATGTTCTAACAATAGAAGCAACAGAAGATGATTTTTGACCAATAGCCACATAAATACAAACAACACCTTCTCCTTTTTGGTTAAGGATAGTATCAATAGCAACAGTTGTTTTACCAGTTTGTCTATCACCAATTATAAGCTCTCTTTGACCTCTTCCAATTGGAACTAGTGCATCAATTGCTTTAATCCCTGTTTGTAATGGTTCATGAACTGATTTTCTAGCCATAATTCCAGGAGCTTTTTCTTCTACAAGTCTTGATTCACTTGAAGCAATAGCACCTTTACCATCAATTGGTTCACCAAGAGCATTAACTACTCTTCCAACCATTGCATCACCAACAGGAGTAGATAAAAGTTTACCAAGTCTTTTACAAGAAGTACCTTCTCTTAGACCCTCACCTTTTCCAAGAACAACAACACCAACTGAAGATTCTTCTAAGTTAGAAGCAAGACCTCTCTCACCATTTTCAAACTCAACAATTTCCCCAGCCATAACATTTTTTAGACCGTAAACTTGAGCAATACCATCTGCATAAGAGATAATTTTACCTGTTTCATTTACATCTACATTTAATTCAAAGTTATCAATTCTTTCTTTTATAATAGAACTGATTTCATCAGCTTGAATTTTTGCACCCATTCAATTTCTCCTTTGTAAGTTCTAAACTGCTTTTAAAATATGATCTATTAACTGTGATTTTAATCTCTCTTTAGAAAAAGAAATCTCAACTCCCAGTCCATCAATATCTACTTTAATGCCATCATAATCACAAACATTTTGTGTTAATGATAATTTAACATTAAATTTTTTACTAAATTGTTCTTCAATTGAAGAGACATAATCATTTGATAATTCTTGATTAGTATAAACAACACCAATATAATTATTATTCATTTTTGCAATTTGAGTGTTTAATTCTCTTGCAATAATTGGTAATAATGATAACCTTCTTTTTTCACCTAGCAGTTTTATGAAATTTTGTAAAGTTTCATTAGCTGAATCAACTAAAGAGATAATTAAATCTACTTTTGCATAATCAGCAACTTCTGGAGAAGTTATAATTGAAATAAATTTTTCATCAAAAAATGCTGATGAAATAGTATTTAAATTACCACTAATGTTGTTAATAACCTGATTATCTCTACCATCAATCAGTGCTTTAACATATCTTTTTGCTACTAAATCATTCATTTATGCTACCTTTTTAAGAACAATATTTGCTAACTCTTGTTGAGTTAATTTAATATTTTCAGAACTTAATAGCTCTTCAAGAACTTTAGTAACAACTTCTTTTTTAGCTTTTGATGTTTCAACTTTCATCATTTCTTCTAAACTTTTATTTAGATTTACAATGTCTGAATCAACAGCTGTTACAACTTTTTGTTTAACTGAATCTATATCAGCTTTTGCACTATCAATAATCTCAGTAGCAATTTTTTTTGCTTCCTCTAATTTTTTCTGTGCATCTTTAACTTTATCTTGAGAAGCTTTTAAAG
>Ga0172377_10001294_pt1 | contig 25005 bp, 19 predicted proteins | sample Pumphouse3metaG_FD_119749 | JGI IMG/M metagenome (GOLD analysis project Ga0172377, IMG submission 119749) | Leachate microbial communities from a municipal landfill in Southern Ontario, Canada - Pumphouse #3 metaG | ecosystem: Engineered > Solid waste > Landfill > Unclassified | place: Canada... | reverse complement strand
TCGCCCTATGGGTCGTGCGCGCATTTAACCGAACAGGTGATTGATAAAGCCTTGCGTCGTTTAGTGCCGGAACCGCAAATGATTCGCCAACAAACGCAATTCGACGCAGCGATTCAGTGTTTACAAACCCGTTGGGTGGCGGAAGCGCAAAAATTAGCAGGCCTGGTGCATGAGATTTTGCAACATCATCAACAATTGGCAAAACAGATTAAAGGTAAAGTGAATCCGCGCTGGCTGAGTTCGTTGGACGATATTAAAACTCAGTTGGATCATTTGGTGCATCTTAATTTTGTATTGGATACGCCGGATAACTGGTTGCAGCAAATCCCGCGTTATTTAAAAGCGCTGGAAGTGCGTCTCCAAAAACTGGATCAAGATCCGCAAAAAGACCAGCAAACGCAAGCTCAGATGGGCGCGGTGTTAAAGCAGTTTAACGAATTGGCACAAAACGACAGCGTGCGTAAAACCGCCGAGTTTATTGAGTTACGCTGGATGCTGGAAGAGTTAAGAGTTTCGCTGTTTGCACAGCCGATGAAAACGCTGAAGCCGGTTTCAATTACGCGAATTGAAAAAACACTCAACGCTATTTGAGCTAAAGAATTTGTGCCATAATGCAATCAAGCCACTAAAAAAGGAGTGCTTATATGAAAACGACAAGACAACCTAGTTTTAAATCTTTGTATTTGGCGATGGCGTTAGTGGGCGGGGTGATGCTGGCTGGCTGCGGCGAGTCCGATACAACCACCACGGGCACCACCACGGATACACGCGAGGTTAAAACGCAACCGGAAGCGGTGGCACCCAGCTTAGGGCAACGTGTAGAAAGTGGTGTGGCGACACTAAAGCAAGAAACGGCACAAGCGGTTGAGCAGGTAAAGCAAGAAACGGCACAAGTTGTTGAACAGGTAAAGCAAGAAACGCAAGCGGTGTCTGACAAGGTGGTTAGCGAAACCAAATCCGTGGTCGAAACGGTTAAAGAAACTGTTGCCCCCGCTAAAGTAGATGGACAAGCGGCTTATGCAAGTTGTGTTGGCTGCCATGGTGCGACCGGTGGCGGAGGAGTTGGGCCGGAGTTAAAAGGCAAAGCGCGCGACGATTTGATTGCAAAGCTTAAAGCCTACCGCGCTGGCGAGCAGGTCGGGCCGATGACGGCGATGATGGCGCCGATGGCGTTAGGTTTAAGCGATGCTGATATTGATGCGTTAGCTGATTATATTGTTACTTTTTAAGGTTTAAACCGTTTCCGGTCGGCCTTGCAGGCCGCCGGAATGGTAGAGAACAACGCGGCTATTGGCGGCAAATGCTCCCGCCTGAATCAATCGGTTAAATGCAAACACCAGTTTAGCGGTATAGACCGGATCGAGTTTAACGCCGTTATTCTGCTCAAATTGTTGGCTTATGTTTAAAACGTCGTTGGATGTTTTGCCATAACCGCCCCCATGAAACTCGGTGAACAATCGCCAGTTGGTTTTATCTAATCCCGCCCATTCACTAATCTGTTCGCGTAAATACCCCGCATTTTTTAAACTTGCTATACCCCAAATCTGCTGATGCGGCTGTGCAAATTTCGCTAATCCGGCGAGGGTGCCGCCTGTACCGACCGCGCAGAGTAAATGTGTCCAGCCGGGACACTGTTGATTTAACTCGTTAATCACCGATTCAAATCCGTTTATCGCCAGTGGATTGCTGCCGCCTTCGGGTAAGAAATAGGCTTTTGGGTAACGTTGTAGTAATGCGTTTAACCATGTCGGCTGATGGCGCAAACGATAGGTTTGGCGGTCAACAAATTCAAATGTCATGCCGTGTCGCTGCGCTTGTTTTAAGGTTGGCGACCAGGCCTGCTGATTTGTGGCCAATTCATTTCCTCGAATCAGACCGATACTTGACCAGCCGCGTTCAAAAGCCGCCGCCGCTGTCGCGGCAATATGGTTAGAGTAAGCGCCGCCAAATGTCAGTAGTTGGTGCTTGTGTTGGCTTTGAGCCGCCTGTAGGTTGTATTTTAGCTTATGCCATTTATTGCCTTGAATGAGCGGATGATTTAAATCATCGCGTTTTATCCAAGCCTTGATAGCGCTGTTTGGCGGCAGGGCAAGCGTTTGTAATGGGGTGGGATTTTGTCCGAAGGCAGGATTCATATTTGGTACAATAGCGCTCATTTTTTGCTTGTTGTTGCTTTGTTTATTTTACTTGGACTGTTGATCTTATGCGCAAACTTTCTGCCGACCAGCTTTATCGCTTTACTCATATTGATGCCGATGCTTTTTTAGAAACTCAATCCGATATTCATGGTTTTATGCAGCGTTATCATCCGCGCGCGTATCAATCGTTGAATTTTGGTTTGCATTTAAAACGCAATCATAATCACATTTTTATTATGGGTGAGCCGGGCGTTGGCCGTATCGGTATGACCAAAGCGATGCTGACGAAGGCGGCGCAAACCAAACCTTTGCCCGATGATGTGGTGTTGGTCGCGGATTTTAAGGATAGCAATAAAACGCAATATTTGTATTTTCCGGGTGGGCAGGGGTATGCGTTTAAGAGCGCGATTGAAAAGTTTATTGCCCAGCTTAAAACGCAGTTGCCAGTGGTGTTTGATGGTCATGCCTACCAGCTTCGTTCTCAGCAATTAGAGCGCAAATTAAACGAGCGTCAGGATGAGGTACTTGCGCCGGCATTTGATTTGGCGGAATCGTTGGATGTGGATATTTTGCAAACGGAAAATAATTTTGTCCTGCATGCAGTTGTCGATGGCAAAAAAATGCGTTTGGCCGAACTCAAAACCCTTGATGAAGCAACACAGGCGCGTTTTACCGAAGCGTTAGATCAGGTTGAGCAGGCGTTAAATGAAGGTTTAACTCGTTTCCCGACTATCCAGCATGAGTTCATGGATGCGGGCAAAAAACTGAACACCCAAGTGGCGAATGAGCATATTGAGCCGTTGGTGAAACAGTTAAAACAAGACTATGCGCTGAATGAGGATATTGCACGTTATTTGGAAGAATTACAGCAAGCCGTTGTAGCGAAATTACATTTGTTTTGGGATCAAAGCGCCGATCAGGTGACCACTTCCAACTCGCCACAAATGAGTATGGAAGATATTCTGGCGGAACAGCAGGGTATGAGCCAATTTGGCGTGAATGTGTTGGTGGATCACCGTGGGCTAAGCCACGCCCCGGTTATTTATGAGCAAAATGCCACTTTGCCTAAGTTATTTGGTTATGCGATCAATTCTGCCAGTTCCAGCGCACAAGGCGATACGCTGAGTTTGGCGATGAACCATCAAGCCGGATTATTGCAAAAAGCCAATGGCGGCTTTTTATTGCTCAGTATTCAGGCTTTATTGAAGGACCCGGAACTTTGGTCAAGTTTAAAAGCGGCGCTAATGTCGCGTTTATTGAGTTTTGAGATTCCTTCATCAAACAGTGTAGTGCCGTATCATTTACCGGATTTTCCGCTGAATTTGACCTTGGTCTTGGTCGGGCAAGCGGCGCATTTTTATGCGCTACAAGAAATTGATGCGCAGTTTAGTCGGTTGTTTAAGGTGCAGGTAGAATTTGAAGTCGAATTGGCGCGCACGCCGGATCACGAATTGGCATTAGCGCAACAATTAGCGGCTGAAATTGAGTCTTGGGATGATTTACCGGTTGAACTAAGCGCGTTTGAGCGTTTAATCGAATACGCCTCGCGCATGGCGGAGGATAAAAATCGGCTGTATACCAATAAAGCGATTTTACGCGATGTGTTGGCGGAGGCGAATGCGTTTGCGCGTGCAAACGGTCAAGAAAAGGTAACACGTGACACTATCGAAGCGACGATTGCACAACGTGATTTTCATACCGGTTTGATGGAGGAGTATTTCCATCGCGCGATTATCGAACAGCAAGTATTAATCTCTTTGCAAGGGCATCACGTTGGTCAGGTGAACGGTTTGACGGTGATGACCGTCGGTCGCCAATCGTTTGGGCAGCCAGTGCGCATTACCGCACAAGCTTCGGCGGGAGATGAGGGCGTGGTGGATATTGAGCGCGAAATTGAGATGGCCGGGCCGATTCATTCCAAAGGTATGTTGATTTTGTCGGGTTATGTTCGCGGGCGTTATATGCGTTACCGAGCGCTGGGTTTTAGCGCGTCGATTGTGATTGAGCAGACTTATGACGGTATTGAAGGCGATAGCGCGTCCTCGGCGGAGTTGTTTGCGTTGTTATCCGCGATTGCGCAAGTGCCGATGCGCCAAGATTTAGCGGTCACCGGTTCGGTCAACCAGTTTGGCGAAATTCAGCCGGTAGGTGGCGTGAATGAAAAAATTGAAGGGTTTTACAAGGTGTGTGCTGCGCGCGGTTTAACTGGCCATCAAGGGGTAGTGATTCCGCAAGCCAATACCCGCCATTTAATGCTTAATAACGAAGTGCGTGAGGCGGTTGAAGCTGGGCGTTTCCATATTTATGCGATTGGTCATGTCGATGAGGGCTTAGCGTTGTTTAGTGATTTGCCGGTCGGTGAACTCAATGAAGAAGGCGTGTTTCCGTCAGGAAGTTTTAATGCCAAAATTATGCAGGTATTGGAACTGATGAATGAAAAGGAGCGCGAATAATCCTTTTTGAATCACGAAGACACGACGTTTTTTAAGTATTCATTCATCGAATTTCGTGTCTTTGTTGGGGATGGTAGCGTATGTTTAAGCTTGTTCAACCGCTTCACGGCGTAGCTTGCGTTTTTCGAACCAATGCAAGATGAGCGCAAATAATACGCTGAAGATCAATCCTAGCACAAACGCGGCAGCAAGCATTAAGCTGCGATTGGGGCTGGAGCGATCTTCAGGCACGACCGCCGGATCGATGACTTTGAACACATAGTCCGGTTGCGTTGAGGCAAGCGTCATGTTTTTGATATTTTCTTCAATAATGTTGAACATAATTTCGCGTATCTCAACCAAAGGGGTGCGAGCGACTTGTTCTTCGAGATATTGGATGCGTTTTTTAGATTTCTCAATGCTTTCTTGGCGCAGTTTTTCGTTTAAGGTAACGATAAGTAGGTTGGTCCAATCTCGTGCTTGAATCGGATCCAGCCATTCAATGGCGACGGTGATTTTGTCGAGCTCATCGGTGTGTGTCACGCGCAAAATTTGATTAAACCGTTTGACTGCTTGCCAGCTACTGGGTTCGCCGGGGGCGAGTTTTTCTTGCCCTTGGTATAGAGCGTGAATTTCTTGTTGGCTTTCGGATGAAGTTATCGCTTGTTTTAATAGGCTAAGGTAGCTAGGTTCAGGCAGGCGCCATTGTTGTGCTTGTTTATCCCAAATTTCAGGAAACAACGCGGTTTTAAGGCGGTTTTGTTGAATAAAGCTTTCCAGAAAGTGACGTGATTTGAGTACCAGAATAGCTTCTTTGGCCATGGTGACGTCTTCTTTGGGGAGCGCTTGTCCGCTTAGCAGACTAGTAAGCGCTAAGCTGGCAAGGCTCTTGTCTAGTCCGGTGTTGACCGGCACAAGCAAGGTTTCGGCTTTGTAAAGGTTAGGCAAGGAAAAGGCTTGGATTAGCGCAACAAGACTGGCAAATAAGGTAAAGCCGATAATCAACCAGCTACGTTTTAGCAAGGCGGAAACTAATTCGTCTAAATCCAGCTCCGGCTCTTGCGGGGGAATGAGTAAGCGCTCCAGTTCAACTTGGGGTGACAACGCTTGGGAGAACCGATTGTCCACCGGATTGCTCATTTAACGCACCACGCCAAGAGTTTTGAGTGTTGCACCAGCCACCGCAAAATTGGCTAAAATGGAGGACACATTCGACCAAATAACCAGCGAGTTAATACGGTCGGCATTAATCGGCACCACAATCGTTGCGCCCGGTTCGAGCTTTACGTTGCGTCCATCGTCAAACCAACCATCGCTGCCGTAACGCTCAACCGTGCCATCACCGTGTACCACAAAAATACTGTCTTTATCCGCTCGTTTGGTGACGCCGCCGCTGAGGTTCAAATATTCGTCAACGTTGCGATTGGGTTCATAAATCACCGAAGTTGGGCGAAATACTTCGCCCATGACGACGATTTCATTTGAACGTTTAGGTACGAATAAACGATCATTATGACGTAACTCCATATTTAAGGTCGCGTGATAACGCGATGAATTGTCTTTATCGAGTCCTATGACTAAGCGGCCGATGGCTGGCGTGTCTTTAATCCGCTTGACAATACTGCGCGCCATACTGACTAACGAGCCGCTGTTATCCCATTCGTGCAGTGTAGAGTCGGCCTTTAATGCCAGCATCAGGTTTTTTTCCAGTTCGTCAGCCAAAATCCGCTTTTCTCGCTCTTCTTGTTTTTTCAGTTCTTCACGTATAAAAATGGCGTTTTTCGGGTTGGCCCATTCGGTAAACCCACCGGCACGGTCAAGCACGTTTTGTAAAGTTTCGCCAGGACGGATGATGTAGCTTCCGGGATAGCGCACTTCGCCTTCTATGCTCACTCGGCGCGTGGCTTCTTGCCAGTCGGTCACTTGCTTAATAATTAACTCATCCCCCGCCTGCAGTATAAGGTTGTGTTGTGGGTCTTGTTCTAGCGCGCGCGCGAGGTTAATAAGACGAGCTTCAGCAACGTGTTTGTCGCCTTCAATAATCGTAAACCGAATTAAATCGGCATTGGTTTGGAGTGCTTGAAATTTGAGCCCGCCAGCGGCGGTTATCAGGTCGGTAATGCTGGCCTGTTCGGTTAGCGGATAAACCCCCGGGGCTTTTACTAGGCCGGAAACAGACACTAATGGTGCGGGTTGGTTAACTGTGGCTTGGCGTTTTAAACGCTCGGTATCGTTGGCGAGTCGGGCGGCGCGTTCGCTATCATCGAGGCTAAATAGTTGCACTTGATCACGCGGCTGCAGGGCAAACTGTTGTGCTTGTGCCAAGGTGATGTGGATAAATTGAATACGCCCGCTGGCATTGTCTTGACGGCGAATAAGCACATAGTCGCTATCTGCCTGAGGTTGTACACCACCGGCCGCTTCGATGAGTTGTGCGGCTGTCATGTTTTCGCCTAACGGGTATTCGCCGGGGAATCTAACCTGGCCTGCTACTTGTGCAATCAGCGGCGGGGTATGTAAATCAGCTTGCTGGTGCAGGTATTCGGTGACTTGTTGTAGCGTTGTTTCGCGGTCTTGGGGGGTGAGTTTAGAAAAAACAAAAACGCGGTCGCGCGCTTGTAGCTTAAAAGGGGACTGAGGTTGTGCCGACCAACGTGTTGATAGCACCTGATAATCGGCACCATTTTGCGCTTGACGCAGGACGACAAGATAGTCCAAATCGGCATGGCGTTTGAAGGCCTGTTCATCTTGTATAAGGTCGTTAAGTGTTTGATTTGGGTGCCAAGCATAGAGGCCGGGGCGTTGAACTTCACCGGAAAGAGTAACAACACCATCGAGTTCGCTCGATATACCTGAGATAGTTAAGAGGTCGCCGTTTTGTAGGCCTTGTTGCATATCCTTTTTCTGTGCAAGGTCGAGTTCTTTGATTTGGGCAAAACCTTGGTGGCCAACGCGGGTGACTTTGGCTTTGGTGAGGTAGGCGTCAGCCTTGACGCCGCCTGCGAGTTTGATGAGATCGGCAAAGGTTTTTTCATCTTTTATTTCGTAAATCGCCGGACGGCGCACTTCGCCGTTGATGGCTACAGTTGTGTTTTTTACCGGAATAAATACAGTATCGCCGGGCTGTAGACGCACGTCGTTTTGGGTGTTGCCATGAATGAGTAGGTCGTAAAGATCGAGGGTTGTGATGAGTTTGCCGTTGCGACGCAGTTGGATGTGGCGAAAACTCCCTATGTCAGAAATGCCCCCACTGACATACAGCGCATGGGTGATGGTGGCCATGCCACTGACTAGATAGGAGCCGGGTAGATTGGACTCGCCCATGACAAAAATCCGAAATGAGCGCAGGTCACCGAGCGTAATGCTGGAGTTTACGCCGATGCCGAGCGTTTCAACGTGTTTTTTTAACTCGACCGATGCTTGTGAAAAACTGAGTCCGGCGATATTAACGGGTCCTAAACCGGGAAACGCGATCGCACCGTTGCGATCTATAACGAGTTTGTATAGCTCGTTCTTTCCACCATAAAGCTGAATATTGATTTGGTCGCCAGGGCCAAGGATGTAGTCGGTCGGCACGGGGATATCATTCACGGGTGCAAAGGTGGTGGCTTGTCCGGCGAATACATCAGCGCCAAAGCGGGGGAGTTCGATGTTTTTAATACGTTGGTTTTGTGAGGCCATGTTCTTTAGCGGGTCGGTTGCGCCGCGATCATCGGCTGATTTAACGCGCTCTAAGCGTGGGTCGAGTTCGGGTTTTTGTTCTGTTGGCGCTGCGGATACGGGCGGCGTGGAAACCGGCGTTGCAGTGGGTGTGGTTGGGGGTTCGGCTGGTGTGTTGTTTTGGCTGTCGGCGAGGGGTGTTTTTTGGGCGATTTCTTCACGAAGCAGGGCTTCTTCTTGTAGAAGGACTTCTTGCTGGACAAGGGGAAGTTTTTGGAAGGATTCCAAGTCCTTAAGTTCTACTGCGAGCGCTTGCGTTGATTGCAACGTAATAAAAATAAGACTAAAAATGAGGTAGAAGTGTCTTGGTATGCGTAATGTGATGTGAGTGTTTTTAAGCATAACGACTCTTGATGTAAGTGGTTGTAAGTGCAAGATGGCATTATAAATGAGTGAAGTTGTTTTGTGCAGTTTTTTGCTGGAGTACGTGAGTAGTTTTATGGGTATAAGAAGAATAAATGATAGGTTTTTTAAACTGGCATGATGTGAGTCATGTTTTTGTGGTGTGGTTTGGTGTATATGGCTTAGCTCTATACGTATTTACGGAGGGTATTGATAATTTTTATAAGTAAATATGGTTGGATTGTTCAATTTGTGTGTAAAATATGAAATCAATTTACTTAGCGCTTAATTCTTGCAAAAAAAAGATATGTTATGCGTATAAACATTGGGTTGTATTGACTTATTTTTAACTTGTTTGAGTTCTTTGTATGATTCTCAGTGCGCGCTTGCTAAGTTTTGCAACAATAAATGGTGCGTAAATCTTTTTAATGATGTCTGTGGCTCGTGCAAAAGACTTGTTTAGTGTGGGATATTGGGATGAAAGTATTGGTAACCGGCGCGGCCGGCTTTATTGGGTCGCACTTGGTGGATAAACTGGTTGCGAGAGGGGATGAGGTCGTTGGTTTAGATAGTATTAATGATTATTATGATCAGCGTGTTAAGTATGGTCGTTTAGCGCGCAGCGGAATCGAACAATCGTCAATAAGTTATGCGCAATGTATAACGTCTAATCTTTATTCGAATTATCGTTTTGTGCAGTTGCAACTAGAGGATAACGCACAGTTGCAGACGCTGTTCGAAACAGAGCATTTTGATGCGGTTTGTCATCTAGCCGCGCAAGCGGGGGTGCGTTATTCGTTGCAAAATCCTCGCGCTTATATTGATGCCAATATTGTCGGTTTTGTCAATGTCTTAGAGGCGTGTCGCCATTTTGGTGTGACTAATTTAGCCTATGCTTCTAGCTCGTCTGTGTATGGGTTAAATACGCAGTTACCTTTTGCCACTGGGCACAATGTTGATCATCCTATCTCGTTATATGCGGCAAGCAAAAAGTCAAACGAGCTAATGGCGCATACCTATAGTCATTTATTTGGTATTCGCACGACTGGGTTGCGATTTTTTACGGTGTATGGTCCTTGGGGACGCCCTGATATGGCGCTGTTTTTATTTACTAAGGCGGCGTTGGAAGGGCGGCCAATCGATGTCTTTAATCACGGTGAGATGTTGCGAGACTTTACGTATATCGATGATATTGTTGAAGGAGTGGTGCGTGTGTTGGATCATCCGGCTGAGCCTAATCCGGATTGGGATGCGACGTCGCCGGATCCGGCATCGTCGTCGGCGCCCTACAAAATCTACAATATCGGTAATAACAATCCGGTTAAGTTGATGGATTTTATTGAGGCGATTGAGTCGGCATTGGGTAAAAAAGTGATCAAAAACCTTCAGCCTTTGCAGGCTGGTGATGTGCCGGCAACCTATGCGGATGTGTCGGATTTGGTAGCAGACTTGGATTACAAGCCTAATACGCCGGTTAAAGAAGGGGTCGCGAACTTTGTGGCTTGGTATCGTGCGTTTTTTAACGTGTAAGTAAAGGTATATTGATGATGACGGATGTGCGCGTTGCTGTAATTGGATTGGGTTATGTGGGTTTGCCGTTGGCGGTAGCGTTCGCCAAACATTATCCTACAATCGGATTTGATATTGCCTATTGGCGTGTTGAGGAAATTAATGATGGGCGTGATCATACGTTGGAGGTTGAACAGGAGGCGCTGCAACAGGCCTTGACTGAGTATGGATTTCGTGCCTGTGTTTCGTTAGATGAGATTGCTGGGTGTAATTATTTTATTGTGACCGTGCCGACGCCGATTGATAAAAACAAGCGGCCTGATTTAATGCCGTTGATCAAGGCTAGTGAGTCGGTGGCAAAAGTATTAAAGCCGGGCGATATCGTGATTTATGAATCGACGGTTTATCCCGGCGCAACGGAAGAGGATTGTGTTCCGATTTTGGAGAAGCATTCCGGGCTGCGATTTAATCAAGATTTTTTTTGTGGTTACTCACCCGAGCGTATTAATCCGGGCGATAAGGTGAACACGGTGACAAATATTAAAAAAGTGACGTCCGGTTCAACGCCGGAAACGGCACAGAAAGTGGACGCTTTGTATCGGCAAGTGATTTGCGCAGGAACACATTTAGCGCCTTCTATTAAGGTAGCTGAGGCGGCAAAGGTGATCGAAAATGCGCAGCGCGATGTGAATATTGCGTTTGTGAATGAGTTGGCGGTGCTGTTCAATAAGATGGGAATTAATACGCAAGATGTACTGGCTGCGGCCGCGACTAAATGGAACTTTTTGCCTTTTAAGCCGGGGTTGGTCGGCGGTCATTGCATTGGTGTTGACCCTTATTATCTCACCCATAAAGCGCAAGCCTTAGGTTATAACCCAGAAATTATTTTGGCGGGTCGGCGCTTGAATGACAACATGGGGATTTATGTGGCGAATCAGGTGGTGAAGTTAATGATTAAAAAAGGTCAGACTATCGTGGGTGCGCGTGTGTTGGTATTGGGTATTACGTTTAAAGAAAATTGCCCGGATATTCGTAATTCAAAAGTGATTGATGTGATTCAGGAATTACGCGATTTTGGCTGTTGTGTTGATGTGTTTGATCCTTGGGCAGATAAGCAAGAGGTGTACGATGAGTATGCGCTGTGTCCGCTCGGTATTGATGCGCCGCTTGATTTGACATCGTATCAGGCGATTGTTTTAGCCGTTGCGCACCAAGATTTCATGCAGCTGCCCTTAACCCCTTCTGCTAAGCAGGTTATTTATGATGTAAAGTCTTGTCTGCCGTTGGCTGATGGCGCGCTTTAATACGAGTAGGGTGTGTATTTGTTTGCTGTGTTACGCAGTTTAAATGAAACACTAAAAATAGATAATTCATGCACGTGATGAGTTTCATGAAACTAACCGAAAACGGGCGACGCTTAGTAGAAAACTTTATCTCTTTATCGGTATTAAAGGGTTTTGATTTTATTATTCCGCTTATTATTTTGCCTTATTTGGTGAATGTGTTAGGTATAGCGGGATTTGGTTTGGTTAATTTTTCATTGTCATTAGCCGTTTTTTTTGGTGCGGTTATTCAGTATGGTTTTGCTATTACGGCCACACGAGAAATTGCACGTTGTCGAGAAGATAAGCAAAAAATAAGTGAGATTTTTTCAACGACGATGACGCTGCAAGTGGGGCTTTCATTGTTGATGTTGGCTTGCTTTAGCATCATCGTGATGGGGTTGCCATTTTTTCATGAATATTTATCACTGTATTTTGCCAGTTTAGTTTTTATTATTTTTCAATCGCTTTTTCCTGCTTGGTTTTTTCAAGGCATGGAAAAAATGAAGTTCATTGCTTTGTTAAGTTTCTTTTCTAAGTTGTTGTTTTTTATATTTTTGCTTTCCTTTGTGAAGCAGGCGGAAGATTTGATTTGGGTGCCGTTATTACAAGGGTTGAGTGCGTTAATGATACTCGCGTTGGCTTTGTATTTAATACGTTATAAATTTGATGTGTTGTATATTCTTCCCAGCTGGAATGCGTTAAAAATGGGGTTATACTCGGGGCATTTTGCTTTTATTTCGCAGTTTACACCAAATTTATATAATAATGCCACGACTTTTATATTAGGCGTGTTTACCAGTCCGGCGGTTGTTGGTTATTACACCGCGGCGACACGTTTGATTGATGCTTTTATTTCTGTCGGTACGATTCTAAGCCAAACTTTTTTACCCTATTTATCCCGTTTTATTCAGCAGCATTTTGCGTTTCAAACCTTAATGTGGATTGTCGGCGCTGGCTTAGCTTTATTTATGTTTTTGAGTGCAGATTTGCTGGTGTTATGGATGTTTGGTGAAACGTATCAAAAAATTAGTGATTATATTCAGTGGTTAGCGGTGAGTATTTTATTGATTTTTGTTGTGCAGGCGTATGGTACTAATTTTTTGATGCTGGTGGGTAAAGAGGCGATTGTGCGCAATATTGCGCTTTATACCTCGGTTTTTTATTTGTTTGTGGCGCTGGCGCTGATTCCCGTTTGGGGAATTTATGGTGCAATTTTCACCTTGGTGATGGCTAGAGCGACAATGGCGGGGTTAAATTTTGGGTATTACGTTCGATATGGGCGCGCTTTGCGCGAGGGAGGGCGCGTTGGTTAATCAATATTGTGTAGACCAAGAGAGGCTACATTTACGTGCAGATAGCGGCGGAGAGGCTCCGCTTTATTTGTATTCTGACCCGCAAGCGCGGTATGTGCTTTATACAGAATCTTTGCCAGCTTTGTTGGCGGATGCGCGTGTTACTAAGCCGTTGCTTATTTGCGATGAGGGGATGAGTTTTTTATTGCAAAGCGGGGTAGTGCCGCAGCCTAAAACAGTTTATCGCCAGGTGTATGTGCTGGGTATTGGTGATCAAGTAGTGTTGTCTACGCAAGCCGGTAGGGTGGTGATGACGTTTAGTCAACAATTTGATTTTTTACATCGTCATCGCGCGCAAGCTGATGAGTGTATACCGGATGCGGAGGCGATTTTGCAGCGTTTGACGCAGGCGACCATGGCACGATTGAAACCTAATCGAAACAGTTATTTATTTCATAGCGCAGGAAAGGACAGTAATACCTTGGCGTTAGCTTTTGCCGAAGCAGGCCTGCAAGATCAGATTACGCTTATTTCGCATCAGTCGAAAGGTGATAAGGATGAGAGTCGGATGTCGCAGGCGATTGCACAACGTTTGGGTTTTTCGCATCGCATTTTGCATGAATCTGATCAGATTAAGCCATTGCAACAACAAGCGATTATCGCTCATTTTGAGCGCGCGCCTTTGCCTTGTGTCGATAATGTGTCGTTGGCGTATCCCTTATATGTTGAACAAATGCCTGAATTGATGGGGTCAAATTTGATTGATGGAATGGGTAATGATGCGTATATTGGCCATGTTCCGGGACGTGCCGAGTATCGTCGTCAAAGTTATGCAGGCCTGCTAAAACATTTGCGGCCTTTGGTGCGTTATGCGCGTTCGGAAAGCTTGTTTCATGTTGCTGGGCGCACACAGGCGGAATGGACAGGGATGACCGGTTTTTCCTATCGTGATGCAGTGCGTATTTATCCGGCTTGTTTGGATGTCGCGCCTTATTGGCAGTCTATTGACGCGCAAAATCAACTGGATTATTTCGATTTAAGGGCGGCGATTCGCGGCAAGATTATTGATGCAGAAATCTTTACCAGAAAGGTGCGTAACTTTGCAGATGCCGTGTCAGCGAATTTGATTTTGCCTTGGGCGAATGCGTCGGTAGCGGAGTATGTTTCGCGTCTTCCTGAGTGTTATTTATTTGATCGAAAACAATTAAAAAATAAATTATTATTGCGTGATTTACTTAAGCAACGTATTGGTTTGGATTCGGATGCCATTGGCAAAATGGGCTTTAATTACGATTCACGCAGTATTGTGTTACAGAATTGGTCTTGGATACAGCATGAAATTAATCATTGTCGTTTATGGCATGGCGCGGCTATGCCGACGTTGTTGATGCGTTTGCGACGTCGAATGGATGGGCGCGGTTGGGGTGCGGCGGTATCGGGTCGTTTAATTTATCGTTTGTTTTTAATAAGTATGTGGCATAACTATAATATTTATTTGAGTTAAGCAGGCCTGCTAAATGGACGTGGATTATGCAATTAGTAAATAATGGTTTTGATATTATTATTGTGTTTGCCATTTTTTTATTTGGCATAGGCGTGGCACTGATGGTGCGACGCCAATTTAATTGTTCATTAAATCGTGCTTTATTTTTATATGTATGGCACGCTTTTTTCTGCATGGTGTATGCGCTATTAATGATTTATATGGTTGGCGATGCGATTGCTTATTATGAGCGTTCGCAAAATCCGGATTTAGTATTCGAAATGGGTACGAAGGCGGTGACGTATTTTACGTCGATTTTTACTTATTATTTAGACTTGTCATTTTTAGCCACGTTTTTTGTATTTCATATTTTTGGCTATATCGGTTTATTAGCTTTTGATGGTGCGCTTAGGCATATCACGTATTTGAGTAGTAAGCGGGTCAGATTATTGGCGACGTTGATTGTGTTGTTGCCATCGGTGAGTTTTTGGTCGTCGGCTTTGGGTAAGGATGCGATTGCATTTATGGCGACTGGTTTGACTTTGTGGGCGGCGTTGGACTTGCGTCAGCGCTGGAAACTGTTGGCGTTTGCTTTAGCGGTTATGCTGATTGTACGTCCGCACGTTGGCGGGATTTTATTAGCGGCATTGTCGATGTCGTTTTTTTTGTTGGGTAATTTTTCGTTAGTTAAAAAAGTGTTGTTTAGCTTTGCTTCGGTTGCATTGATGGTGGTTATGTTGCCAATGTTGTTAAAATTTGTTGGTTTGGATGAAGGCGCAAATATTGAAAGCGTGAATCAGCAAATTGAAAAGCGTCAAGGTTATAACCAGCATGGCGGCGGCAGTATCGATATCAGTGAGATGAGTTTACCTGTGCAAATGTTTACTTATATGTTTCGCCCGTTACCTTATGAGGTTAAAAACCTGTTTGGGTTGTTAACTTCGATAGAAAATATGTTTTTAATGTTTTTATTATTATTAGCGTTACCGAGTATTTTTTCGAACAAAATAAAATTGTTGGTGTATGACGCGAAAGAAAATCGGTTGTTTTTGTTTATTTTTATGTTGCTCACTTGGATGATTTTGGCGATGACGACAGCAAATTTGGGTATTGCGTCTCGACAAAAGTGGATGTTTACGCCGATATTTTTGTATTTTTTATTTGTGCTTATTGCAGATAAGTCTATTTGGATAGCCCATATTCGTGCGCAATTACAGGCGATAACAGAAAACAGGCATAATGTTAAAGCGTGCGTTGGCGCAAAGGAGGGCTAATGAGCCATGTTGTTCATGTGATTACCGGCTTAAATAATGGCGGTGCGGAGGCGGTGCTGTATCGCTTGTGTGCGCATGATAAAACCCATCGGCATAGTGTTATTTCTATGATGGATGCGGGGCGTTATGGTGCGCCGTTAGAGGAGGTCGGCGTGGCGGTGTTTTGTTTGAATATGCCGCAAGGTCGGATCACGTTCAGTGGTTTGTTGCGTTTGCGCCGTTTATTAAAGCAACTGCAACCGGATTTGGTGCAGACTTGGATGTATCACGCGGATTTAATCGGCGGGTTGATGGCGCGCTGGCTGGGAATAAAGCGGGTGTATTGGAATGTGCGCCACACGACGTTTGAGGCCGGTAAATCGAAGCGGACAACAATTTGGGTGGCTAAAGCCTGTGCTGCTTTGTCGAGTTGGTTGCCTGAAAAGATTATTTATTGTGCGCATCAAGCGAAACAAACGCATGAGGTGATGGGGTATGTCTCAGACAAGGGCGTGGTGATTGCGAATGGCTATGATTTAACGCGTTTTGTGGTGGATAAAACCTTGCGTGAGCAGTTGCGTGAGACATTGCATTTGCATCCGAGTGTTCCGGTGTTGGGGATGGTTGGGCGTTTTAATCCGCAAAAAGATCACCTCAATTTGATTCGTGCGTTGGCGCAAGTGAAGCAGCAAGGCTATGGGTTTCATACGTTATTAATTGGGCCAGGGGTGGATCAGGATAATCGCACTTTGATGGATTGGTTAAAGCAGTATGATTTGGTTGACGGTGTGACGTTGCTGGGACAACGCGCGGATATTGCGGCGTTGATGAATGCGTTGGATTTACACATTTTGTCTTCGGCGTTTGGTGAGGCTTTTCCGAACGTAGTAGCGGAGGCGATGGCGTGCGGCACACCTTGTGTGGTGACGCGTGTGGGCGATGCGGCATTGATTGTTGATCAAACCGGTTGGGTGGTCGCGCCTAATGATTTTGGCGCGTTGACGAAGGCGATTATGTATGCGCTTGATGAGCGCTGTTTGAGTGTGGCGCAATGGCGAGAGCGGGAATTAGCCTGCCGTCAGCGCATTGTCGATTGCTTTAGTCTTGCGAGCATGATTCGGGATTATCATCAGGCGTGGTTTGCAGGCCTGCCAGAACAGGAGAAGGCTTAGTGCGTTTTTTGTTATTGGCCGGATTTGCTGATTCAATTATTAACTTTCGCGGTGCGCTGATTCAAGCGTTGTTGGCCGCTGGTTGCGAGGTGCATGTGGCCGCGCCGAACCTGAGCCAGGTGGGGATTGTGGCGGATAGGTTACGGGCATGGGGGGTGCAGACTCATGATGTGCCGTTGCAGCGTACCGGGATGAATCCGTTGGCCGATTTAAGAGCGTTGTTTGCTTTAATTGGTTTAATGCGCCGTATCCGCCCTTCTTATATGTTGGCTTATACCATTAAGCCGGTGGTGTTTGGTAGTTTAGCGGCGTGGCTGTGTGGTGTGCCGCGGCGTTATGTGATGATCACTGGATTGGGGTATGCGTTTTTACGTGATCAAACTTGGCTACAAATCGTGGTGCGTGGATTGTATCGTTTAGCGTTGGCGCGGGTGGATAAGGTGTTTTTTCAAAATCCGGATGATGTGGCGTTATTTCGCGAACAGGGGTTATTGGCGCCCGTGACGGCGCATTTTATTATCAATGGTTCGGGGATTGATGTGGCGCAATTTGCGCCAACGCCGTTACCGGATGAGGCGTGTTTTTTGTTAATCGCGCGTTTGCTGGGGGATAAGGGCGTGCGCGAATATGTGCAGGCCGCTACGCTGGTTAAGCAAGATTATCCGGCGGCTCGATTTCGTTTGGTGGGGTGGATAGATCACAATCCGGATGCGATTGCGCAAGCGGAGTTAGATGCTTGGGTGGCGCAAGGGGTAATCGAGTTTGTTGGCCGTTTGGCGGATGTCCGTCCGCAAATTGAGGCCTGTTCGGTTTATGTATTACCCTCTTATCGAGAAGGGACGCCGCGGACGGTATTGGAGGCAATGGCGATGGCGAGGCCGATTATCACCACTGATGCGCCGGGTTGTCGTGAAACTGTGGTGGATGGTGAGAACGGGCTGTTGGTGCCGGTAAAGTCGGTATCGGCGTTGGCGCAAGCGATGCGCCGTTTGATTGAGGCGCCGAGCGAACGTGTGCGCATGGGGTTGGCTTCACGCCAACGTGCGCTGCTTAAGTACGATGTGCATCAGGTAAATCGCGATTTATTGCGAGAAATGGAGATTGGATGTGAAGCGCGCGTTTGATTTTATTGTGGCCTTGATTGGGTTAATTGTGTTGTCGCCGTTGTTGCTGGGGTTGATGGGGGTAATCCGCTGGCGCTTAGGTGCGCCGGTGTTGTTTTGTCAAGTCCGCCCAGGCCGGTATGCGAAGCCGTTTAAGTTGGTTAAGTTTCGCACGATGTTGGATGCCTGCGACAGCGAGGGGCATTTGTTACCCGATGCGCAGCGTTTAACGCGATTTGGTCGATTTTTACGCGCCAGTAGTTTGGATGAGTTGCCGGAGTTGTGGAATGTGCTAAAGGGTGAGATGAGTTTGGTGGGGCCGCGCCCGTTGTTAATGGATTATTTGCCTTATTACACTGATGAGCAAGCGCGCCGCCATGAGGTGCGTCCGGGGATTACCGGTTGGGCACAGGTTAATGGGCGTAATGCGATTAGTTGGGACGATAAATTTAAGCTCGATGTGTGGTATGTCGATCATCAGTCGCTGGCGTTGGATATGCGTATTTTGTGGTGGACGGTTAAAAAAGTCTGCGCGCGCGATGGTATCAGTGCCGACGGGCACGCTACGATGCCTCGTTTTGACGAGATGATGCGCACGCGTCGGTTAAATTCGGCGGTTGATTAGGTAAGGGTTGCAAAGGATGCAGTGGTAATGGGGATTAAAATCGCGGTGATTTCGGATATTCATGGCCATGCTGAAGGTTTGCGCTGTGCTTTAAAGGAAATACAGCTTGCAGGCGTTGATATTACGGTGTGTTTGGGTGATTTATTGACTTATGGTTTGCAGCCTAATGAGGTGATTGAGTTATTGCTTAATTATCAGGCGCAGCATCGTTTAGAAATGATACGTGGTAATCACGATCAGTTTTATTTTGATTGGCAAGCGGGGCGTTCGTCGTTGTATGAGATGGCCGATTTTGTCAAGGAGTCGATTGAGTGGACGGCGCGAGCGTTGCGTTATGTGCCGTTAGCCGAGGTGTTTGAGTGGCGTGACGCATGGTGTTTTGAGTCGATTTTATTCGCGCACGCTAATCCCTTTGCTTATGGCGATTGGCGCTATTTGGATCAGTCGCCATTGCAGCAGGCGGCGTTCGAGGTGCTGGCACAGCAGCAGATGCAGTTGGGCGTATTTGGTCATTCACATCGTCAAGGACTGTGGTTACGTCAAGGTGAGGCGGATACTAAACACGGCTTGACGTGGCGTTTGGCGCGCGCGGCTGAGGCGTGTGCGCTGTTGAATCCGGGGTCGGTTGGGCAACCGCGTGGTTGCGGCTTTTGTTATGCGTTATTGGAGCTCGATTCGGCGGGGATTAGCATTGAGTTAAAGCCGCTTGCGGTGGATATCAAGCCGATGTTGGCGGCTTTGAGGGCATCGGATTTGTCAGCGCCTACCCAGCAAAAACTAATGGCTTATTTAAGGAGTTAGCGGTGATTACAGTGTTAGTCACCGGCGCCGGAGGCGGTGTCGGTCAGGGGATTATTAAGTCACTGAAATTGATCGACGATATACCTTTGCGTATTATCGGCGCCGATATGAGCGAATGGGCGACGGGATTGTATGCCGCTGATGTCGCTTGTTTGGTCGAATCATGTCATTCGCCGGGTTATATGGCTTCGTTGGCGCGTATCTTCAGTGCATATCGGGTGGACTATTATTTTCCCGGTACCGATGTTGAATTGGCGTTTTGTGCGCAGTATAAATCGCAGATTTATCAGGCGTATGGGGTGCATACGGTGATTTCATCCGCGCAAACGATTGCGATTGCCGATGATAAATATCGCACTTATGCCTTTTTGCAAGCCGCTGGCTTGGCGCATCCGCGTACTGAGTATTTGGCACAAACCGATGTTGATAGCTGGCACTATCCGGTGATTGTTAAGCCAGCGGTGGGCTGTCGCTCGATAGGGGTGTATAAGGTGGCGAGCGCCGCCGAATTGACCCAGCATCAATATCAAGCCGAGGGCTTATTAGTGCAGGAGTATATTGGTGAGGCGTGCGATGAATATACCTGTACGTTGGTGAAGGTGGGGGAGCAGGTTTCGCCGGTATTGGCTTTGAAACGGGTATTGCGCGCGGGTGATACCTATCGTGCGCAGCCGGTAAAATCGGCGCGTATTGAGCAGTATGTGCGAGATGTGGCGGCGCATTTGGACATTGAGGGTGGCTGTAATTTCCAGTTGCGCTTGGATGCACAAGGGCAACCGAAATTGTTTGAAATTAATAGTCGTTTTTCCGGTACCACGCCTTTTTGCGCTCATCTAGGGTTTAATCCGTTGGCGTATTATTTAAAAGCGCGTTTAGGTCAGGCTTGTGAAGTGAACATTGATTATGATGCGGTGGTATTGCGTTATTGGATGGAGGCGGTGGTTGCGTATACTGATTTAACGCGACTTGTGGCAGACAAAATGTTTGAGCCTTCTCGGCCAGAGGATGTGCTTTTAGTGACAAGGAGAGCGTCGTGCAAGTAGCTATTAGCGGCGCCAATGGCATGATTGGTCGTCATTTATCGGTCTTTCTACAACAACATCAGCAGGCCTGCAAAAAGCTAACTCGCGCCGATTGGGATTTAAACCAGTGGCAAACTGTGGCGCAGTTTGATGCGTTGTTTGCCGGATGTGAAGCGGTATTTCATTTTGCGGCGACATTACCGCAAGCGGCGCAAACAGAGGATAGTTTGGCGCTCAAAACCTTATTTGATACCAATGTGCGTGCGTGTATGAATCTGGCAGATTGGGCTTGTTCGCGCGGCGTACCGCTGGTTTTTATTTCCAGCGCAACGGTGTATGCCGATGCCCATGCGGCCGATATTCATGAGCAAGCGGCGCTGAGCGGGTTAGGGTTTGGGGGGCAGTATGGCTATTCGAAATATTTGGCCGAATCGATTTTTGAGCATTATCGCGCGCAAGGTTTGGCGGTGATTATTTTGCGTCCCTCTTCGGTATATGGCCATGGGTTGCCCAAGGATAAGTTGTTGGCGAAGTTGTTAGCGCGAGCGCAGGCCGACGAAACGCTTAGCCTGAGTGAGGGTGAAAATCGGATTAATCTTATTCATGCGGCTGATGTCGCGCGCGCCGCTTGGTTGGCTTATCAGCAGCAGGCGTGGGGCGTGTATAACCTCAGTGGTCAGGTGTACTCGGTGGCGGATATGGCGCGCACGGCGTTGGAGGTGGCCGGATCAGGGCAACTGCAACTGACTAGTGCGGGCGGTTATACGCCGTTTGTACGTTTTGATTTAAACGGGGATTTAGCGCGCGAACGTTTTGGATTTCAAGCGCAGATTGATTTAACACAAGGTTTGTCGCTGATGCGTGATAAGAAGGAATGGCTATGTTGAATACGACTTTTGCCCCTTGGCCTAGCTATAGCGAAGAGGAGGCGCAAGCGGTGAGTCAGGTGTTATTGTCCAATCGTGTGAATTACTGGACTGGCAGTTTGTGTCGTGATTTCGAACAGGCGTTTGCACACTGGTGTGGTACGCGTTATGCGGTGAGTATGATGAATGGCACAGTCGCGCTCGATGCGGCGTTGAAAGCGTTGGATATTGGCGCGGGCGATGAGGTTATCGTGACTTCGCGCACCTTTTTAGCCAGTGTCTCGTCGATTGTCAATGCGGGCGCAAAGCCAGTGTTTGCCGATGTCGATTTGGACTCGCAAATCATTACCGTTAATACTGTCGAGCCGTTAATTAATGCCAATACGAAAGCGATTGTGTGTGTGCATTTGGCTGGTTGGCCTTGTGATATGCCTGCTTTTATGGCACTGGCGGCGCAATATAATTTGCGCATTATCGAGGATTGTGCGCAGGCGCATGGCGCTAAAATTGCCGGGCAGTCGGTAGGAAGTTTTGGTCATTTGGCAGCGTGGAGTTTTTGTCAGGACAAAATTATGACGACCGGCGGGGAAGGCGGTATGGTCACGACGCAAGATGAAACGCTGTGGTCGCGGGTGTGGTCGTATAAAGATCATGGCAAGTCTTGGTCCGCAGTCTATGAGCGGGCGCATCCGCCGGGATTTCGATGGTTGCATGAATCATTTGGCACGAATTGGCGTATGACCGAGATGCAGGCGGCGATTGGCTTGATTCAATTAACGCATATGCCGAGTTGGCAGTCGATGCGTCGGCGTCATGCGCAGGCCATTTTTGCAGCGGCGCGTTGCTGCGCGGCGCTGCGTGTACCCAATATTCCCGAACATATCGAGCACGCGTTTTATAAATGTTATGTGTTTGTTAAGCCGCAAGCGCTGGCTGAGGGCTGGGATAGGGATCGAATTATCGACGAAATCAATCAGCGCGGGGTGCCTTGCTACAGTGGTTCGTGCTCTGAGGTGTATTTAGAGAAAGCCTTTGATAATACAGAGTTTCGTCCGCGTGAGCGTTTAAAAAATGCGCAAGCTCTGGCTGAAACGGCGTTGATGTTTTTGGTTCATCCCACTTTAACCGAGGCGCAAATCGAGCGCACTTGTACGGTATTGCGTCAAGTGATGCAGCAGGCACAAGGTAGCGTCTCGCTATGAAGCTACTTGAAGTGTTTGCTTTGTTATCGCGTGCCAATAAACGCATCATCATGATTTTAATTGATGTATTGGGTTTAACTTTGCTAACGGTGCTGGCGATTTGGTTGCGTTTGGGCGAAAGCGTGGATGTGTACCCTTATATTCCAGCGATTTTTCTATTCACGCTGTTGGCCTTGCCCATTTTTATTGTGCTGGGTTTATACCGTTCCATCGTGCGACATATTAGTCATCGCTTTGTTTTAACGGTGTTCGGTTCGGTATCGTTGGTGTGTTTAGTTTGGGCCGCAGGCATTTTTATGCTGGATTTGGTGTATCCGCGCTCGGCGATTGTCATTACTTGGTTGTTAGGGTTGTTTTTTATTGCTTCAACACGTTTTGCCGCACGCTGGTTGTTGTTGGAGCACGCGAAAAGGTTTAACGGCAAACCTTGTCATCCGGTGATTATTTTTGGCGCCGGCAGTTCCGGCCAACAACTGCTGAGCGCCTTAAAAAAAATTGATGACTATAACGTAGTCGCGTTTATTGATGATGATCCGAATCTGTTTAAACATGAAATCAGCTCGGTTAAGGTGTTTCGTCGCCAAGATTTAGCAGGCCTGATTCAAAGCTATCACATCGAGACACTGTTTTTAGCGATTCCGTCATTGAGCGCCAACCAGCGGCGTGAAGTGTTGGAGTGGTTATCAATGTTTGAGTTAGCGGTTTTAACCTTGCCGGGATTAGACGAAATTGTCGGCGGTAAGGTGTCGTTTTCCGATGTGCGTCAAGTGCGTATCGAGGACTTATTGGGGCGTGATCCTGTGCCGCCAAATCCAGCGTTGTTGGCACGCTGTATTCAAAATAAGTCGGTAATGATTAGCGGCGCGGGCGGTTCGATAGGTTCGGAGCTGTGTCGCCAAGTGTTAAAACAATCGCCGCGTATTTTGTTGTTGTATGAGCTTAGCGAGTTAGCTTTGTATCAAATTGAGCGCGAGTTGAGGCCATTGGCTCAGGCCAAAGGCATTGAGCTGGTTGCCTTGTTGGGCAGTGTATTGGATGAGGCAAAGTTACATCGGCTGATGACTTGTTATCAGATAAATACGGTGTATCACGCGGCGGCGTATAAGCATGTGCCTATCGTTGAACATAATATACAAGAGGGTTTGTATAACAATACGTTCGGTACACATCTTCTTGCTAAGGTGGCCGCGCAGTGCGGGGTGGAGAATGTGGTGTTAATTTCTACCGATAAGGCGGTGAGGCCAACTAATGTGATGGGGGCGAGCAAACGTTTGGCAGAAATGGCCCTGCAAGCGTTGCAAGTTGAGTTTCCCGCTACTCGTTTTATTATGGTGCGTTTTGGTAATGTGTTAGGTTCATCAGGTTCGGTAATTCCGTTGTTTCGCCAACAAATAGCGCAAGGTGGGCCAGTCACGGTGACACATAAGGATATGACGCGTTATTTTATGACGATTCCTGAAGCGGCGAGTTTGGTGATTCAGGCTGGTTCGATGGGCCAAGGCGGTGAGGTGTTTGTGTTGGATATGGGCAAGCCGGTGAAGATTGACTATCTCGCGCGTCAAGTGATCAAATTATCTGGGTTCGATGTTATCAATGCTCAAGGCGAAGGCGACATTGCCATTGAATATACCGGCTTGCGCCCGGGTGAGAAGTTGTATGAGGAGTTGCTTATCGGTGATCAGGTATTGACGACTGAGCATCCGCGTATTATGAAAGCACATGAGGCGTTTTTGAGTTACGATGCCTACCAAGCGGTGTTGGTGGCGTTGGAGCAAGCTTTGCAGGCGTTTGATTATGCCGCGGTTTTAGAGGTATTGCAGCAATCGGTGAATGGTTTTGGCCATGATGGTCATCTAGTGGATTATTTACAGAGGAAGCGTGCGTGCGAAAATATGTGATTAAATTGGCCAGCATTGTGTTGCTGGCTTGGGGGATGAGTGGTTGCCAAACAGCGCCGTCATCGCCATCGACACTTAATCCGCAAGCGATGCGGTGTTTAGAGGCTGAGTTTGCATTGGATGCGATTCAGTATGACTTGGCGGCGCTAATCACGACGTTGATGCAGCGTGAAAAGCAAACCTTTGCTTTGACGCGGATTGCGCCTTTAACCATGATGTTGTTGAGTCAAGGCGGACAGGAACAACTTGTGTTTAGCGGGCAGCTGGCGCGTTTTGATGCACAACAACAAGCACAGGTGATAACGTTAGTGACCCGCCATCAGCAGCTACTGATGGCGGCTAAAGCGAATCAATGTGGATTTGTCAGTCTTGCCGAAAGTCAGCTGGCGCGTCAAGCTGAGCACTCGCCGTCGCCTTAAGGCGTTTGGTCGGTTTTATGCACAAAATCGGCCGGTTTGGTCAGTTTTGGGCGTTTAAAAATTTGCTTGTTGATACGGTTGCGCAATCTATGGCGCCAGCTTAGATAGACATGAATTCGCCAAAATAACAGCACTAATAAATAGCTGCTGATCGCCAACACCAGTCCCACCGTTACACTGCCGAGCATTAATGGCTGCCAAATCGTGACAAAACTATTGGTTAGCCATTCAACGCTCAACGCAAAACTCACGTGTTCACGTGCTTGTTCTCCCAGTAATAAAGCGCCGATTTGATAGTTGAAATAAAAAATGGGGCCCATTGTAATTGGATTACTTATCCACACAAGCGCGACACTTAATGGTAAATTAGCCCTAAGCAAGATAGCGAAGAAGGCTGCGGCCG
>Ga0172377_10001293_pt1 | contig 25008 bp, 23 predicted proteins | sample Pumphouse3metaG_FD_119749 | JGI IMG/M metagenome (GOLD analysis project Ga0172377, IMG submission 119749) | Leachate microbial communities from a municipal landfill in Southern Ontario, Canada - Pumphouse #3 metaG | ecosystem: Engineered > Solid waste > Landfill > Unclassified | place: Canada... | reverse complement strand
AGCCCTTCTGGTTGGTGTGGTGGGAAAGATCTTCCTGCTTCCGCTTGAGTATGCCTCCCAGAGCGCCGCAGAGTCGGTCTTCATTGCCAGCATGCAGAAGATTTTCCCGACCTTCATCGCAGGGTTCTTCCTCTGCGCCATCCTGGCCGCCAGCATGAGTACTGCCGACAGCCAGCTGCTTGTCGCCTCCTCCGCCTTCAGCAAGGACGTCTACAAGGCCATTCTGAGAAAGGATGCCTCGGACAAGGAGACCCTGCTGGTCAGCCGCATTACCGTCGTGGTGATCACCATCATCGCCATCTTCCTTGCCATGGACCCCAACTCATCCATCTTTGATGTCGTATCCTATGCATGGGCAGGCTTCGGTGCCACCTTCGGCCCGGTGATCCTTGCCTCACTCTTCTGGAGAAAGGCCACCAAGAACGGGGCTGTTGCTGCCATGGTAGGCGGTTTCCTGACCGTCATCATCTGGAAGCAACTCTCCGGTGGTCTCTTTGATGTCTATGAGCTGCTGCCTGGCTTCATCATCGCAAGCATCCTCATGATTGTCTTCAGCCTGCTGGACAAGCATCCTGATCCAGAGATGCTCGAAGAGTTCGATGCCTTCGTGGCAATCGAGGACTGAACGGGAAGCCGGGGTTGATCCCCGGCTTTTTTTGACTTTTTCTCATTTTCTGTTGGAAAGCAGTTGACGCAGGGATGGGTGAACCCTATACTGCTTCATAATCCAGCCTTTAGGTAGGATATTTTCTTGGAGGAGGCACACCATGATGCAGATGCAAAGCAGCACTGATTCCTGTGATCCCATGATGTGCCACAACGCACTCGCCTAAGACTTCCTCCAAGGTATTTTCCATGAAACAAGCAAAACATCCCCGCTGTGGATCAGTAACCGACCACATGCGAAGCCCCTGGTCATATTCCCTACCAACACAGGCTTTCGTCTGTGCACACTTCCCACCAGGAGCATCCCATGCCAAAGAACAACCAGACCAAACAGTTTGAAACCCTCGCCCTGCATGCCGGACAGGAACATGCCGACCCTGCCACCGGAGCACGAGCAGTCCCCATCTACCAGAGCACCAGCTATGTCTTTGATTCCTGTGCCCAGGCTGAAGCCCGCTTCAACCTCTCGGAGCCGGGAAACATCTACAGCCGGCTCTCCAACCCCACCCAGGATGTCTTTGAGGCACGCATCGCGGCCCTGGAAGGAGGGGTGGCTGCACTTGCTACCGCCAGCGGATCGGCAGCCATCACCCTGACCATCCTCAATCTTGCCAAGAACGGGGAGCACATCGTCAGCGCACAGACCATCTACGGAGGGACGTACAATCTCTTTGCCAATACGCTCAGCGAATGGGGCATCACCACCACCTTCGTAGATGTTTCCGACCTTGCACAGGTACGCAAGGCGATCAAGGGCGAGACCAAGGCCCTCTTTGTAGAGACAATCGGCAATCCGAACGCAACGCTGTGCGATTTGCAAGCACTAGCCAACCTTGCCCACGAGCACAAGATACCCTTGGTGGTGGACAATACCTTTGCAACCCCCTTCCTGGTGCGTCCCATCGAATACGGGGCCGACATCGTGGTGCACTCCGCAACCAAGTTCATCGGTGGCCACGGTACCGCACTCGGAGGGGTCATCGTTGACAGCGGGAACTTCTCGTGGGAAGAGAGCGGCAAGTTCCCTTCCATCACCGAACCCAATCCCAGCTATCATGGGCTGAGCTTCAGCAAGGCAGTGGGTAAGGCTGCCTGGATTGCCAAGGCCCGGGCTGTCTTGCTGCGCGACACCGGCGCCTGTCTTGCCCCCTGGCACTCCTTCCTCTTTCTCCAGGGGCTGGAAACACTCCCCTTGCGGGTCGAGCGCCACGTGCAGAACACCCTCAGGATTGTCGAGTACCTGAGCACCCATCCCAAGGTAGCGGAAGTCCGTCACCCAAGCCTTGCAAGCAACCCGTATCATGCGCTGTATGAGCAGTATTTTCCCAAGGGCGGGATCAGCATCTTCACCTTCGACATCAAGGGAAGTGAGGAGGATGCCAGGAAGTTCATCGACTCCCTGTCCATCTTCAGCCTGCTGGCAAATGTGGCCGATCTCAAATCATTGGTGATCCATCCGGCCACCACCACCCACTCCCAGCTTACCGATGAAGAGAAACAAAGCCAGGGCATCAGAGGCACCACCATCCGCCTTTCCATTGGCTGCGAGCATATCGATGATCTCATCGCCGATCTTGAAGGGGCTTTCTCCCAGGTACAGGGAGGCAGCACATGCCGGTAACCATTCCCCAAGACCTTCCTTCAGGAGCAGTCCTGAAGGAAGAAAACATCTTCTTCATGACCAGTGAACGGGCCATCCACCAGGACATCCGCCCCTTGCAGGTAGCCATCCTCAACCTGATGCCGAACAAGCGCAAGACTGAGGAGCAGTTCTTGCGCCTCTTGGGCAACACATCCTTGCAGGTTGAGGTCACCTTCCTCACCACGGCAAGCTATGAGAGCAAGAACACCCCACGGTCGTACCTGAAGACCTTCTACAAGACCTTCAGAGAGATCAGGGAAGACCGTTTTGACGCACTCATCGTCACCGGAAGCCCGGTAGAGACCCTTGAATTTGAGGATGTGGCGTACTGGAGGGAACTCGAGGAGATCCTGGACTGGGCAGAAAAGCATGTCTACTCATCGCTGTTCGTCTGCTGGGCGGCACAAGCGGCGCTGTATCATCACTACGGGATAGGCAAGCGCCTGCTCCCTTCCAAGCTCTTTGGGGTGTACGACCATTCGGTCCGTGCTCCCAAGCATCCGTTGGTGCGGGGCTTTGACGACCAATTCCGCGCTCCCCACTCACGCCACACCACCATCGATGAGGCTGCGGTCAAAAAGAATACCGATCTGTTGGTACTCTGCGAATCAGAGGAGGCGGGAATCTACCTGGTCACCAGCAAGGATGGGAGAAAGGTGTTCATTACCGGCCACAGCGAATACGACAAGCAAACGCTGCACGACGAGTACCAGCGGGACCTGAAAGCAGGAAAGCCCATCGACAAGCCGAAGGGCTACTACCGCAATGACGATGAGTCATTGCCGGTGGTGATGAGCTGGAGAGGTCATGCCAATCTGCTGTTCACCAACTGGCTGAACTACCATGTCTACCAAGGAACGCCGTATCATCTGGAGGAGCTGGGAACAAGTGCACCGCAGATCTGATGCTCAGTGGTTCCAGAACTCCTTGTGGTCTGCCACGATTGCCTCAAGCAACTGCACATCGGTGGCAGGCCCCACCACTTCCATGTCCTTCTGCCCATAGGAGAGGACCACATCACTGGGAAGATCGAAGGTAGGGTTCTGCACGTCGCTGCCGGTGAGCTGGAGCAGCTGTTTTTCGGTGATGCCGAAGACAAGGCGTCGGACATTGGTCCAGTAGAGCGCTCCGGTGCACATGACGCAGGGTTCTGCGTTGGTGTAGAGGGTGCAGGCAGCCAGAAACTCTGCATCGTAGCGCTTGCTGGCCTTGAAAAGCAGGAGCGTTTCGGCATGCATCGCAGACCCGCCTTCCTCATAGTCGTTTCCCTGTTCCATGAGAATGGTGCCATCCTTGTCTGCAAGCAGGGCTCCGAAGGGGTGGTTTCCGTGCATCTTTGCCTCGTGGGCGATTCGGACGGTTTCGTACAGAAGACGGATATCGGTATCATTCATTTCCTTGCGGCTGATGGTAGGCATATGGCACTCCTATTCTTTCGTATGCCTACCCTAGCATGCAAATGCATGGATGGCAATCCGGAAAAAAGTCCACAAAACTTCAAGAATGGACCTATTTGACGATTGTGTAGTACAATAGCAACAATCTTTACCCAAGCTACAAAAATCCGGCATTGACGTTTGGGAAGAGAGACCGTACATTAGAGGGAAGCTGTCGCAGGACAGGGACCCTACAAAAAAAGGAATGACTATGAACAAGAATACCCGAACCAAGGTGATTGTGACCATGTTGGCCATGATCCTTATCGCTACTTCTCTCTTCGCAGCAGGCATGAAGGAAAGTAATCCTGATGCGATCACCGTCCGCATCCTGTCCTCAAGCGCTTCCGACGGCCAGCAGACATTTGCAGCCCGTACGCTCGAAGGGAATGAGATCAGTTTCATCGCCAACGATCTGACCAAGTCCAGCTATCCCGTAGGCTCGCTTGCCGTCGGTGACTACCTTGAGGTGGTGCTTGCCGGTTCGCTTGCCGTTGATATCCGTTACATCAATCCCCTGGTTGCAACCGGTGCACTTCCCTACTCCATCAGCACCGAACGGGCCACCAGCCTCGAGAGCCTCACCGACCGTTTCAGCTACACCTACGGGTATCTGCTGATCCAGTCCTTCTCTTCCCAGGGCCTCTTCTTTGATGCAGGCTACTATGTGAAGGGAGCCCTTGACGGCTATCGTGACTCACAGAGTGAAGTGCAGGCCGGCTACTACACCCTTGAAGAGCTGTACGCCAACGTCAATGCATACCAGGAAACCATCTGGAGTGCCGGGCTTGCCGCCACCGACTACGGCAAGAGCTATACCTCAATCGATCAGGTCCGCGACCTCGCCAAACCAGAATCCTTGAGCGATGCATTCAGCTATACCTACGGATACTTGCTTGCCCTGAACATGTCGGGCCAGGGAATCCATGTGAATGGCGACCTCTATGCTTCCGGTGCCCTGGACTTTGCCTGTGAGAATCCTTTGCAGATGAACGATGCCGAGATGCAGAGTGCCTTCACCGAATACCAGCAGATTCTTGAGGAAGAGTATGCACAGTGGCTGAGCGAAGTTGCTGCATCCAACCTCACGGATGCTGAGGCCTTCCTCGAAGCCAACAAGGCAAACGATGGCGTCATCACCACCGCAAGCGGATTGCAGTACCAGGTACTGACCCCTGCTGACGGTGCCAAGCCGACGCTTTCTGACACCGTAGAGGTAAACTACCAGCTGCAGATGATTGACGGATCGGTAATCGAGAGCTCCTACGACATGGGACAGACAGCACACTTCCCGGTGAATGGTCTGATCGAAGGCTTCACCGAAGCACTGCTTACCATGAATACCGGCTCTGTGATCCGCACCTGGATCCATCCCTCCCTCGGGTATGGCGAAATGGGAACGGAAACGATTCTCCCCAACGCCCTGTTGGTCTTTGACATCGAGCTGGTCTCCATCGAAGCTGCCCAGACTCTGTAACTACGGATTTTTCCCCCTGAGGCCGCAGTCTTGGTACTGCGGCCTTTTCTTGTCCGCTCCTAGCCACGATGATTTGGTTTGGATATACTGCTTGTGTGGATACAAAGAGCCAACTGATCGATACAATCTATGAACATCTGAAGAACCAGGTGCGCCAAGGGTTGCTGCAAAATGGGACCAAACTTTCTGAGAACAATCTTGCAAAACAGTTCTCCTGCAGCAGAACCCCCGTACGCGAAGCATTGAAACGTCTTGAGCAAGACGGATTTGTCGTCATCATCCCCCACAGCGGGAGCTACATCAAAGACATCACCATGACAGACTACCAGCAGTTGACCGAGGTCAGGGCATATCTGGAATCCCTTGCCATGCGCATTGCATGTGAGAATGGTGCAGACCCAAGCAAGCTGGAAGCCATCCTGGACGAGATGGATGCACTGTGGAAGAGTGGGGACTCCTTTGATGTACAGGCCTTCAGTGCACTCCACTACCAATTCCATCTTGAGCTTGTCAAGCTTGCCGAAAATGAGTTGCTCACGCTCACCTACAGCAGGCTGAACCTCAGCGAGGCAGCACTGCTCTTTGCCCAGAGCATCAATGACCGCGGAATCGGAAAAACCCAAGAGGAACATCGCCACCTTGTCGAAGCCATCAGGAATCAGGACATAAAAGAGGGAGAGCGTTTCATGCTCTCCCACCTCTGGAAAAAACGTGATCGTTTCAAGAAACAGGTACAGGCAATCTGAAAATGACTTTCTTCACTGCTGTCCCCTCTCCTTGCGTCTGCTGATGACGATAGGGCTCATGGGGCTTGAGCAACAGGAACATTCCGGTTGTGAGCGGTGAGACCACGACAGGCTCCCCGCTTCTTTGCAGTGAGAAGAGTTCCTCTCCTTCCAATACCACGTGCAACTCCATGCCTTTGGGCTCAGCAAGCTGGCCGGAGGCTTGGGTCACGTAGCTTTGCACCTCATACTCCACCCCATCCTGTTGATAGATGCCGATTCCCTGCTCGTAGGGGAGACTTCGGTCGAGGATGTCAATGACAGATTGCAGCAAGGGATGCAGCTTCAGGTACCACTCCAGATGATCAAGCAAATCAAGCAGCATCAGATCACCTGTCCCTTGTGTGCCAGCCAGAGCTTCTCATACGCAATGATCTGCTCGGCACACCCATCAATACCCAATTTCCCGCTGTCCAGGCTCAGGTCATACGTACGGCACATGCCCCACTTCCGGTCACTGTAATAGTTGTAGAAGTTTGCCCTCTGCTTGTCGGTCTTCAGGCATACATCCTCGGCTTTGTTCTCAGGCACTTCATAGACCCGGATCGCCCGTTCGCTGCGGCTTGCGATATCGGCATGGATGAAAATGTTCAGCACCTGGTCCACATCCCTCAGGATGTAGTCTGCACAGCGTCCGACGATGACACACGGCCCTTCGGAAGCCAAGCGCTTGATCGTCTTGCTCTGGATGAGAAAGAGTTGGTCATTGAGCGGCATCTCCGTCACGCCGAGAGCCCCGCTCGCCATGGGATAGTTCCCCATCACCAGCGAGTAGAAGATGCTGCTGGTCGCCTTCTCGTCGGCATTGGTGAACAGTGCTTCGCTCAAACCACTGTCCCGTGCGCTGATGGCGATCAGCTCCTTATCATAAAACGGGATCCCCAGTTTCTGGGCCAGGGTCTTTCCTACCTGTCTTCCTCCGCTTCCGAACTGTCTGCCAATGGTAAATACGGTCTGTGTACTCATATGCAGGTTCCTCCACTGAGCATAGTATACCACAACCGGGCTGAAGGATGGCAAGAACTTGCAACAGAGCCCTCCAAAGCGTAGGATACAGACCAAGGAGATACGATGATCACACTAACCAATTCCCAGTTTTCCCTCTCCATCAACGAGGTGGGGGCCGAAATCAGCAGCCTCAGGAACCTGAAGACAAACACCGAATACATCTACAGCGGGGAGGCTTGGAAACGCCATACCCCCCTGCTTTTCCCCGTCACCGGACCGCTGAAAAACGGCATGATCGAGGCGAAGGGTATGAGCCTTGCCATGCCGGTCAACGGTTTTGCCCGTGACCTGGAGTTCCGTCTGGTTGACAAGACGGAAACCAAGGCAATCTTTGTCCTGGAGAGCAATGAGAGAACCCGGGGCTTCTACCCCTTCGAATTCTCCCTGACCGTCACCCACACCCTGCAGGAGAACGGCTACACCAGCTCTGCCGAGATCCATGCGAAGGAGGAGCTGTGGTGCACCTTTGGTTGGCACCCAGCCTTCAGCCTGTCGATGAACGGGGAGCATGCAGAACTGGAAAGCTATTCCGTAGCGTTCGACCAAGCCGAAACTGCAGACCGCCTGTATCCTGTCAACGGCATCTTCTCCGTACAACCCAAGTTCCTGGACAAGACGGACACTCTCTGTCTGAGCCGGGCGCTGACCGACACCGGCCCGACGGTACTCAACACCCTGAAGTCGGGCTCGGTTACCCTCAGAAGCACCGCAGGCGAACACGGCATCACCGTAGGACGCGGAGAGCTTCCCACCCTGGTCATCTGGACAAAGGAGCATGAGAAAGCCCCGTTTGTCTGCATCGAGCCGATGTACAGCTTCCAGGATGCCTCACGGGCGAGTGAAATCTCAGAGATGGAAGGCATGATGCACTTCTCTGCCGGAGAGAAGAGAACGTTCAGCAACACCTTCACGTGCTTCTAGGAGCGAAGGGTTGCAACCACCCGAACCGGCGAACCATCTGCATCCTTGTAGAGCAGAGGCAGGCACACCAGTTCGACCCGCTTGCCGACGATCGGTCCAAGGTTCGCCAGGTTCTCGATGATGAGCCCATCCGCTGAAAGTATCTGGTGATGCAACGGGAAAGACAGGTCCCCTTCCCCATCAGGGTTGGGGATATCAAAACCAAAGAGGCGGACACCCATCTCCAACAGGTGGGTGACAACCTCTTGTGTAAGCGTGCATGCACGCTTTCCGTACTCGGTGTAGAAGATGATGGCATCATACCCAAGTTCTGAAGACGGGAGATCCTGTATCCCCAAACGGTCCAAGGTCGTGCAATCCAGGACATAAGCTGTGGCAAAGAAGCGATCGGGAGAATAGGTGTCCAGGCTCCTGTTGCCTTCCAGCATGTGGTGCGGGCTGTCCATATGGGTGGAAGAGTGCGAACCGAAGCTGAGTTGGGTCAGGTTCCAGCCCTCCTGCTCAAGGGTATGGAAAGCACTCAGGCGTACGGGAGGGTCTCCTGCGTATCCTTGCTGCCCATCGGTGAGCACTCGCGTCAGGTCAAAACGACGGACAGCAGCCTCGCTCTTCTTCTGCTCATACAGCTGGTGGCTGAACGCCTTGCGTGCACTTTCATAGATGATCTGACGCAAGGCATCGGAAGCCTCGTGCTCCTTGAGCTGATGATGGAGCCGATAGAGCAGATCCAACGCAGCCTGCTCGGCCCGATCCTGGATGAGCGGAACATCCTTGCGATAGGCAAGATAGGCGTTCACCTTCGCCACATCCGTCCCGATCAGGGAGAGAGCAACGGCTTTTGCCTCCTCCCTTCTCGGAAGAGGGAAGCTTTCGTAATCCAAACGCACCAGTGTGATTCCTTCCTTGCCAGCCAGACTGGGGTCGATATCAGGGACCCCGGCCAAGTCGATGAGCAGCAACGGACCCTTCACCTGTTCGTAGGTGAGCGTGTACTCCATCCCTTTCGTAGCACTGACAACTGCCGCTACCGTTTCAAGGGAAGAGAACCGCTGTTCATACGCTATGGCTCTGACATGATCAGGAAGCAAGAGATCGGCCTTCTCCATGTCTCGGAACGTCATGGTCACCTCATACCCTTTCGTTGCCAGATGGGAGGAGACCAGTCGTGCAAGCGAACTGCTTCCGATCACCAGAATCCTTTTTTGGACAAGAGAAGCGAGCTGGGCTTCCACAAAGTCCGCCACCGTTTTGTCGGGCACCTGCAGGTCCACACTGGCCTGCACCCGCTTTGCCGTGGTAACCGCCTCCCGAAAGAGATACTCCAGCAAGGGAGAAGCACAGCCTGCCCGACGGGACCGGTCGATGCTTGCCATCAATTGGCTGATGATCTGGTCCTCCCCGAAGAGAGGGCTGAGCAAGCCGCACCCCAAGTGAAAGAGGTGATCCAAAGCTTCTTGCCCATGCTTGAGGTACACGTGGGGTTTCCAGGCAAGAATGGAGAGGGAGAGCGAGCGCAAGAACGGCTCGGCCACATCGGTCTTCGCTTGCTCGTACCATACTTCCACCCGGTCACAGGTGCACACGATCACCACTGCATTGCTCTGGGTACGCTTTTTCACCTGTACGCAGGCATCGAGCAGCTGTTCCTCGGAAAAGGAAAATGAGGCGAAGTGCTCGCTGCCCAATTGGTCAAACCGAAGACCGGCCACAGCCAAGGCATTCATACACTGCCTCCCAGTCGCTCTGCATGGAACAAGTACTGCTGGGCCAGCGCCGCATAGGGTGCAAAATAGGTGGCATCCTTGCCCGGATACCGGTTGCGCATCACTTTCAGCATCCAGGTGTCCAACGGAAACGCATCCATGCGATGAAAGGCAAAAACCAAAATGCATGCGGCAACCTTAGGCCCTACGCCTCGAATGGTCATGAGCAGCTTTGCAGCTTCCTGTGTGGCATGATGGGGAACCTCATCAAGCAGGGCATGGGATCTGATGGCATCCAGAAGGTAGGGGGCGCGGAACCCCATGCCCAGCGACCTCAGATCCTCTTCCGTTGCCTCAGAGAGTTGCCTGGGTGTGGGAAATGCAAACTGCCCGGGTTCCACTTCGCTGCCATACCTTTGGCTCAACGCGCGGTACATGGCCCGGATGCGCTTGATGTTGTTGTTCTGGCTCAGCAAGAAGGAGATGAGCACCTCCCAGGGGTCTTGGTTGAGCAGGTGCAATCCTGCATAGCTTCGTATGCAGGAGGCAAGATGGGGATCGAGGGCGCTGAGATATGCCTGCGCGTTCCCATACTCCCAGTCCAGATCGAAATAGGCTGCCAGCTCAGGGTCTTTTGCGACAACCGAAGCAAAATCCTTCTCTTCAAAACGAATCACACGGCCAAACAGGACCGCCTCATAGAGCGATCCTGTTTTTGTCCAGGCAAAAGTTTGGCCGCAGAACAGCGTTTGTTCCAAGTTGATGTCCATAGCGCCACTCTACCAAAGGAGAAGCCTGAATGCAAGCAAACCTACTTTGCCGAGCGCGTGGAGATCGGGATGAATCCATTGAAGAGGGCCGTGAACTGCCCGTTTCTGCTAGGCAGCCCCAGGTTCTGATTCTTGGTGTTGATGAACATCACCGGAGCATAGAAGACCTTTGCATCCTCGCTTTTGGCATGATGCAGCAACTGACGCGCCACATCCGCAGCAAGATCGGGGGCATGCGGGTACATCGAACTCCCAACGATGATCCACCACAGGTTCTCACCCTCCCTGTACGCCTTCAGGTGCGGGTAGCGTTGCAGAGCCTCGCTTCGGAAGAGAATCTCGTACTGTTGTTGTTCCAAGATGCGCTGTACATGCGCAATCCCCATTACATGCAGAGCCTCCTGGCTCAACAGCTGGTAGGATGCTGCCGTCCGTGCTGCTTGGACAACCGGATATTTGAACAGCTCTCTCATACCCTATTGTAGCATAGAAACCGGGGTACTCAAGAGCGTGTGCATCATTCGCTGAAGAGCCAGGTCGATAGATAGCGCTCGCCGGTATCGGGAAGAACGACTACGATGGTCTTCCCTGCATTCTCTTCCCGGCGGGCCAGGTCGAGGGCCACACTGAGCGCTGCACCACTGCTGATGCCGACCAGCAAGCCTTCCATCCTGGCAGCAAGGCGGGCAGTCTCTCCGGCTTTGGCATCCTCCACCGTAACAATTTCATCAATGATGGTACGATCAAGCGTGGCTGGGACAAAACCTGCTCCGATGCCCTGGATCTTATGCGGACCCCCATGTCCCTCACTGAGCACGGGACTGGTAGCCGGTTCCACGGCAACAATGCGAATGGAGCTCTTCTGCTCCTTCAGGTATTTGCCCACCCCGCTGACGGTCCCTCCGGTACCGACACCGGCGACAAAGATATCCACACACGCATCTGCATCTTCCCAGATCTCAGGACCGGTGGTCCGGTAGTGCACTTCAGGATTGTCAGGGTTTTCAAACTGGGAAGGGATGAAGGAGTTCGCTGTATAGCGCGCAATCTCCTCAGCCTTTGCGATTGCACCCTTCATGCCCAAGGAACCATCGGTGAGCACCAATTCCGCTCCCAGGGCGGTCAAAAGCTTTCTCCGCTCCATGCTCATGGTCTCGGGCATGGTGATGATGAGATGGTAGCCTTTCACCGCACAGACGTAGGCAAGCCCGACACCGGTATTCCCGCTGGTGGGCTCGATGATGACCGAGCCAGGCTTCACAAGACCTCGGCTTTCGGCACCTTCGATCATGGCCAAGGCTATCCTGTCCTTGATACTGGACAGGGGATTGAAACTCTCCACCTTCACCAGTACGGTTGCACTGCCGGTGTCCAAGCGATTGATCCTGATCAAAGGGGTATGCCCGATCTTCTCGGTTATGTTCTGGTATATATGGCCACTCATCGTCATCTGCCTCCAACTGCTGAATCTTTATATCCTAGTAAGCTTGTAGATATAATAGTATTTCAAGGAAGGCTGAGTGTCAACCCCCCTAGATCACATAGGTGAACCACTCTGCTTTGGTAACCTCAGCAAGCGTCAGGCCTTCAAACACCTTTTTCACTTCCTGGTCGAGCTTCTGGTAAAAGTGCAGGCGGATGGAACGTTCAATGGCACTTTCCTCGCCCTGGGGAACCTCCTCAAAGGCGATATTCCCCTCCAGGACATCCAGCACATCATAGATGAGAATCTGGTCAGGACTTCGACTCAGCAAGTATCCGCCACCCGAACCTTTGACAGAGATCAGGAAATTGCTGCGGGTCAGCAACAAGGCAACCTGCTGGAGGTATTTCTCACTGAGTTTCTGTCGCTGGGCGACGATTGAGAGGGCTATGGGCCCTTCCATGCCATGTTCTGCAATATCGACAAGCAGCCTCAGGCCATACCGGCCACGGGTTGAGATTTTCATATGCCACCCCCAGCTTCACTTTCGACCAGATGGGAAGCAAGATCTGCAATGGTGACTTGCTTGGAGAAATCAACAACGGCACTCTGGAGCAAGGCCCAGATCTGGTGGGTCTTGCAGGCATCGGTGCGTTCACACCCCTTGCACGGAGCGGGCTCAAAGTCACCCTCACTCGCACTGAGCACCTCATGACAGGTAATGTCCGGCCGGGCAAGACGATATCCACCCTGCACACCCCGTTCCGCTTCCACCAGCTCAGCCTTGCGAAGGGGAATCATCAGTTGCTCAAGATAACCGCTGCTGATGCCGGTAGCCTCACTGATGCTGCGGATACTGCAATTTTCCCTGCAGGTTGCCAAATACACCAAGGTTTGCAGGGAGTATCTTCCTTTTGTCGATAATTTCATATCTAGAAGGTATCAGTAGCCAGTATCCACGTCAATAGCAACAAAATTGTATACAAACTGTTCACCTTCCATAATTGCTGTGCTAAAATGCCATTGCTTACCAAGACCAGAACGTGAAATTTCACCTTATTTCACTCAGAACCAAGGAATCCTTATGAATCTGCTTCTTTATTTGCTTATTCTGCATGGTGCGGGGACTGCCGGAGGGCTGTTGTTGCGCAAATTTCGTCTTCCTGCAGGAGCTCTTGTGGGAGCCCTGCTGGCAGCAATGCTCTTCAACAGCGTGTATACAACAGATCTTTTGTATCCCACCGAGCTGAGAATTTTCATACAAATACTCTCTGGCCTTGTCATTGGTACACGCTTCACCCGATCAGACATCCGCTCCTTGCGAAGCATGGCACTTCCTGTATGCATCCTCATGACCGTGTTGCTTGCTACGAATCTCCTGTTTGCGTTCATCATGGAGTATGCAACCGAACTGAGCTTCATGACCTCGTTCTTTGCATGTGCCCCCGGAGGGGTCTCCGACCTTGCCCTGGTGGCCACTGACTTCGGGGCCGTCATGGAGCATGTTGCGCTGCTGCAGCTCTTCCGCCTGATCACGGTAATCCTTGTCTTCCCTCCCATGATCCGAAAGATGCTGGGCATCGGACCCCAACCGAAACAGACTGCAGTTCGCTCCATGGAAAGAGAAGGGACCGTGCCTGGCCATCTGGCAACCTTCGCCTGCGCTTTGGCAGGGGGGTTGGCCTTCCACTTGCTCGCCGTACCAGCCGGGGCAATCCTCGGAGCCATCCTTGCGGTTGCCCTGCTGAACCTCGGTACGGACGCAGCCTCCTATCCGCTGTCCCTGAAGGTGCTGGTCCAGATAGCTGCAGGAACATACATTGGAAGCAAAATCACCCTCAACACCCTCTCCTCACTGCATGTCTTGCTTGTCCCTGCACTGATTCTGGTTGTTGAGCTCTTTTTCATGGCATTTGTTGCTGCGGGCATCCTCAAAAAAGTCTGTCGCCTCAGTTGGGCGACAGCGCTCTTCTCAGCCACTCCCGGAGGAATCCAGGAGATGGGCCTTATCAGTGATGAGTTGGGATTGGAAACCCCCAAGATCGTCCTGATGCATACCTTTCGCATCCTGGCAGTCCTGGGGGTCCTTCCCATACTAGCCGGCCTGTTCGGATGAATCAGGCAGGGTTGTAGAGATTTGAAGTCGGGAAACGCGGGTCGCTGGTCACATTGAGCGCAAGCTTGCGCAAGCCTGAGGAGTCTCCTGAGCTGGGAATGTGCGTCATGTGCACTTCACACCCGTTCAGCTGGGGGAGCACTGCGGAAGCTTTCTTTGCATCCTCACTGATGGCACAGCTCATCGCAAGACAGATCAGCACCTCATCAAGGTTCAGGCTTACGCCCCTGCCCCTCAGCACATCTCGCTTCATGGACGTGACGGACTGCACGATGGCAGGGGGAATCAGATCCACCTCATGGTCGATATGGGCAAGCACCTTCACAGCATTGAGAATCAGGGCGGATGAAGCATGCAAAAGCGGAGAGTTGCACCCGGTGACGATGCTGCCGTCGGCAAGTTCGATTGCTGCAGCACATACGATGCCATTGATGCCCTTGCCCCGTTCAAGGCCTGTCTCCAGTGCAGCGGAGGCCGCAGGAACCACCGGCCGGTCGCCTGTGCTGAGCTTGGCTCCTTCCATGATGGAGCGGCTTCGCTCCACCGTTTCCTTGCTGCCGATACCCTGTACGTACTCGCAGGCAGCACGGTAGTAGCGGCGGATGATCTCCTGCTGGCCCGCCTTGCGGACAACCTCGTCATCGATGATGCCGTACCCACAGCGATTGACCCCCATGTCAGTGGGGCTCTTGTAGATGCACTCTTCCCCGGTGATTTTGGTAAGAATCCTGTTAAGAAGCGGATACGCCTCAAGATCGCGCGAATAGTTGACCGTAATCTGGTTGTAGGCACTTGCATGGAAGTGGTCGATGAGGTTCTTGTCCCCGATATCGGCAGTTGCACTCTCATAGGCAATATTCACCGGATGGTCGATCGGAAGATTCCAGATGGGAAAGGTTTCGAACTTGGAGTATCCGCTGCGCAAGCCTGACTTGTAGTCATGGTACATCTGCGACAGACAGGTACCAAGCTTTCCCGAGCCTGGGCCGGGGGCGGTGACAATGACCACAGGCCTGTCGGTCTCGATATAGGGGTTGGCCCCGTAGCCCTCATCGCTTACGATGAGATCCACATCGTTGGGATACCCGCGGGTCGCCTTATGGGTGTACACGGTGATGCCCCGCTGCTCAAGAATGCTCTTGAATTGGATGGCTCCCGGTTCCTCGTCGAAGCGGGTGATGACTACCTTGGTAACCTTCAGACCCCACTTGGAGAAGTCGTCGATCATCTTGAAGACATCGGTATCATAGGTGATGCCGAAGTCACTGCGCATCTTTCGACGCTCGATGTCTCCGCTGTGGATGCAGATGATTACGTCTATCTGGTCCTTGAGGGACTGGAAGACCCGCATTTTCACATTCGGGTCAAAGCCCGGCAGCACACGCGCTGCATGATAGTCAAAAAGCAGCTTGCCACCGCATTCCAGATAGAGCTTTCCGTCACTCATCTTCACCCGTTCGAGGATGTAGTGCCGCTGCTCCTCGAGATACTTCTCGTTGTCAAAACCTATTGCTTTCACATTCCCACCTTCAGTATTTCACTTGCTGCGCAATTTTGTCTGCAGTCTCTTTGTCGAACAATTTGGCTATGATCGCCAAGGCAAAATCCAAGGCACTGCCGGCTGCCTGGGCGGTGATGAGGTTGCCATCGGTGACGACCTTCTCATCGCTCAGCTTCAGATCAGGACAGCAGCTTTCGGTACCCGGGTAGCCGGTGACACGCTTGCCGTCGAGCAATCCTGTTTTTCCCAGAACCACTGCAGGCGCAGCACAAATTGCTGCCACCACCCCCTGCTGGGCTGTCCTGATGACCGTCTCAAGGACTGCAAACGATGCGGCAAGATGCTCCGACCCCTTCCCGCCACCGGGAAGCACGACACAATCATACTCCTGGTCACTGCAGTCGGAAAGAAGCGTATCAGCATGCACCACAAGGGCATGCGATCCTCTGACCTCAAGCGCATCAAGGCCGGCAACCGTTACCTTTGCACCGCTTCGGCGAAGCAGGTCGATCGGGCAGATTGCCTCGATTTCTTCAAATCCGTCAGCGAGAATGACCAATACAGAGGGTACCATACTACCTCCCAACCTCAGAGCGGCTGGATAAAGCCGCCTTCCTTTCGAGCCTTGCGAAGCAGTTCGCAAGCATGCACCAGTATGCGTTCGGTCTCATCCCAGCCGATGCATGCATCGGTGACCGAGACCCCATATTTGAGCAGGGAGAGATCGGAAGGAATCTTCTGGCACCCCTGTGCCAGATTGCTTTCCAGCATGAAGCCCCGTATCGCTTTCTCCCCATAACAGACCTGATCGATGACCGTACGCAATACGCGTTTCTGCCGCTCATAGTTCTTGCGCGAATTCGCATGGCTGCAATCGACGATGATGGCGGGATTGACCGCCTCTTTCTCCATCAGCAGCCGGGCATTCTCAACATCGTCCTCATAGTAGTTCGGGCTGTCATCGCCGCCGCGCAGGATGAGGTGACAGCAGTCATTGCCCGTGGTACGGAAAATGGCACTTGCACCATTGCCGTCCATACCGATGAAGGAAGCGGGTTGGTGAGCGCTCTTGATGGCGTTGATTGCGTTCAGCAAATCCCCGCTGGTGCTGTTCTTGAATCCTACGGCAACACTCAGACCGCTGGCAAGGTTGCGGTGTATCTGGCTTTCGGTGGTCCTGGCCCCGATGCTCGACCAGCTCATCAGCTCATCGATGTATTGGGGAATGATCGGGTCAAGGACCTCACACCCTACCGGCAAGCCGACCTTGATGATCTTCAGCAACAGCGAGCGGGCAAGCTCGATGCCCCCGGCAATATCGTAGGAGCCATCCATGCGCGGGTCGAGAATCAGGCCCTTCCAGCCGCCGACTGTCCTCGGTTTCTCAAAGTACGTCCGCATGACGATGAAAAGCTCATCGGAGAGGGAGTCTGCAAGAACCTTGAGCTTCTGTGCATATTCGAGGGCAGCGATGGGATCATGCAGAGAACAGGGACCTACGATTGCGAGCAATCGCTGGTCCCTTCCTTGTATGATATCGTTGACTGTCTGTCGTGAATGATGGATGAATGCAGCCATTTCCTCATCAACAGGAAACCGTTTCACCAACTCATCAGGAGTGGCGAGACTCTCCACCGCACGAATTCTGATATCTACGTTTGCCATGGTATATCCTTTTGGAAGATATACCATACTTGGGCGCACTACCTCAAGACGGTTCTTGCTCCTTCGGCCCGTCATCCTTGAGCCGTGAGTAGAGGAATCGCTTGATCTTCTGTGTGGGAGTGCGCTGGAACGGCTCTTCCTGCAGCTCAGCCGCACTGAGCCTGCTGAATGCCGAAAGCTCCTTGTTCACATCCTCCCGGATCTTAGCCACATACTTGAGGGCCTCAACCTTTGCATCGTTGACATTCAGTGCCATCTTTTGGGCAAAGAGCTCAATGTCAATCTTGACCAGGGCAATCAGGCCGCCCTTCTCGGGGATCACCAAAGATTCGGTAACGAAACTCTGGTTGTTGATGACCGCTTCGATCAGCTCAGGGTAGATGTTCTCTCCCCCGCTTCCCAGGATCATGGTCTTTGTCCGTCCCTTGATGGAGAGGCGCCCATGCTTGTCCAGATGGCCAAGGTCACCGGTTCGGAAATATCCGTCGCTGGTGAAGCTGGCCTTGTTGAGCTTATCATTGCCATAGTAGCCCTGCATGACGTTCGGGCCCTTCACGAGAATCTCCCCCACCCCGGTCTGCGGATCGGGATCCTCAAGCTTCACCTCCACATGCTCAACCAGCTTGCCGATTTTTCCCACAAAATGTTTCTTGGGGAGTCCTCCGGCGATCAGGGGAGCGGTCTCGGTGAGGCCGTAGCCGATTGCATACGGGAATTTCGCATCCGCGAGGAACTGCTCGACCTCACGGTCGAGCGGGGCCCCACCGATGCCGAAGAACTTGAGTCTTCCGCCGAAGGTCCCTTTCAGCTTGCGGCCGATGATGCGGGAGATGAACTTGCGGGTCACCGAGAAGCGCAGCCATTTTGCGATATTCTCGTTGTCACGCAGTACCGGCAACACCGATGAGCGGTAGACCTTCTCCATCAGCAGGGGAACGGTCATGACTATCCTCGGCTTGACTTCCTTGAGGGCTGGCAGCAATACGGAGGGGGCCGGAGCCTTGCCCAGGTATACAATCTCACAACCACGCATCAGTTCAAGGATCTGACCGGTGGTGAACTCATAGACATGGCTGATGGGAAGGATGGAAAGCACCTTGTCAGAGGGCTTCAGGTTGACATAGACATCAGTGGAGACGTCCGCATTCCATACCAGGTTCTTGTGCGTCAACATGACGCCCTTGCTGTTGCCGGTGGTACCGCTGGTATAGATGAGCGATGCAAGGTCATCCTCACGGGCCAGGGAGGCCTGACGCAGCTGTTGCGCCTTGGCATCCATCTTGCGCCGGGTTATGTCGCGGCCGGGGGCTGCACTGAACTGTGCACGGTCCTCCAGCTGGGCGCTGATCGGCTCAGGGATGTGGAAGAGGTCTTCCATGCGCACAAGGAAGGATGGCTGATTCTTGATGAAGGGTTTCACTTTCTCAAAATGCTTGGCATTGACCACAATACCCTTCGCCATTGAGTGCTCGAGAATCTGGCAAGCTTCCTTGGAAGAAAAATCGGGCAGGATGGGAACCGCAACACAGCCGATGCTGGTGATGCCGAAGTAGGCGATCAGCCAGGTGGGACAGCTCTCCCCCATCACTGCGATGCGATCGCCACGGACAAACCCCTGTTCGAGCAGGAAAACCGAGATGGCATCCTTCATGCTCTTCAGCTGGGCATAGGTGACAGCGCTTTCCGGCTCAGCATAGGTACGCAGCGCTATGCGCTTTGCGTTTCTGCTGACGGTGCATTCCACCACCGACTCCATCGTGTACTCAGTGACGGCCTTCATTTTCAGACCATCATCACGCTTCAGTCCCTTGATTTTCTTGTAAGACCACACTACGGCCTTCTTTTGTTTCTTAGATTTCGCTTTGCTCATTTCGCCTCCCGTTCTGGACCATACCATTGGTTCTTTCGGCACACGGTGAATGGGGTGTTCACCATCTTGTGTGCAGCCTTCTCCAAGAGGGCGGGATCATTATTGACATCCGACATATGGATGAAATAGACATGATTGCCACAAAATCCACTCTCCTGCAAAAAGGAGAGGGCCTGGTGGTTGGAAAGATGGCCGTACTGGCCGTCGATTCGCCGCTTCAGATACACCGGATAGGGGCCGGTGGCGAGCATCTCCGGATCGTAGTTAGCCTCAAGGAAGAGTACCGTTGCACTCTTGGCGAGGCTTCTTTGCTCTTCGGTGGTGATGCCGGTATCGGTGAGCACCATGTACTGCTCGTCCTGATAGCGTACATGCCAGCCTACCGACCCACAGCTGTCATGGCTGGTGGGAAAACAAAACAAGGTGAAGGGGCCAACCTCAATCAGCTCAAACGGCGTGATGGGATTGACCAACTGATCGGGGATGCCGAGTTTTGCAAACTGGACCACCTCACCTTCACATGCATGTTTGTTCAGATAGACATCCACACCCTTCTTGCGGGCAAGCGTTCCCACTCCCTTTGCATGATCAGGGTGCAAATGGGTCACGCAAACAGCCTTCAGGGTGGAGTATTCGACTCCGAACCGCTCAAGACGCCTGCACAACTCCACTACACTGTATCCTTGGTCGATCAGGATGGAAGAAACCCCATCGCTGAACACATAGCTGTTTCCGCTCGAGCCGCTGCCGAGAACTGCATAGGTGAGCATATCAGGCCTCACCCCAGCTCTTCAGGACTTCCAGATCGAAACAGGTAAGCACCCGACCCTTGCTTCTGAGGATCGGGGTTTTCAAAAGCTCGGGATGCTCGACAAGTTCCTCCCTGGGGTCGAACTCACGATAGGAGTATCCCTGCTTCTTATAATAGGCGCCCTCACTGTCAATGAGCGAGAGCGGCTCATAGGCTCTGAAAAGACTATCCCACTCACCTTCCGAGAGGGATCGCTGGGCCAAATCCACAAACTGAAAGGGAAGATTTCTTTCCTTGCAGCTTCTGATAGCTTTGGCTGTTTCCTTGCACTTCTTGGTGCCGATGATCTGAATCATGCATTCCCCTGGCTCAGCGTGTATCTTTATTATACTATCTGAGCCAAGGGAAAATTGCAATGAAGGAACAAATATCGCCTTCCGCACAGATTACCCGCCAAAGGATTAGCTTACAAACAATTCCTGTATCTCATCCTTGTAGATCCGGTTGATCTCAAAGCGCTTGAGTTCCTGCTTGGCGCTCAACTCCTTGCCAACCTCAAAACTCTTGGTAAGCAACTTGAAACGCACGATGTGCTCAAAACTCTTGAAACCCTGCTTGCTGCTGATGATCTCGCCGATGCTGCGCTCAATCAGATCCTTCACTTCCTGCATGCCGGCAAGCTTGTCAACAAGGTAGGGGATCTGCTTCTCTTTGAGGTACTCCTCAATGCGCTTGCGGTTCGGAACAATCAAGGCAGCAAGATACTTCTGATCCTGACCAAGCACGATGGCCTGCTCGATGAACTCACTTTCGCAGAGCTTTGCCTCAATGGGAACCGGCTCAAGATTCTCACCGCCGCTGAGGACAATGGTATCCTTGGCACGTCCGCACAGGGAGAACTCACCCTTGTGCGTCCACATACCCAAATCACCTGTGTCGAGCCAGCCCTCTTTGCTGAGTACCTTATCCGTCAGATCCTGGCGCTTGTAGTACCCCTTCATCACCTGCGGGCCACGGACCATAACCACGCCCTTGGCGCCTGGCTTGGCCTCTTCTCCCGTCTCATCGACGATGCGCACTTCAGTACCGGGAAGCGGGCTTACCGTCCGTTTCACCCCTGCCTTGAGCGGGCGAACCGCCACCACCGGGGCACTCTCGGTAAGTCCATAGCCATCAAGCAGCTTGACCCCGATGGAGGCGAAAAACATATCGACGCCGGCACTGAGCGATCCACCACCGCTTACTCCGGCTATGAAATTGGTGCCCAGCTTCTGCTTCACCTTGGAAAAGACCAGATGGTTTCCGAGCCGGTAGAGCGGATAGAGCAGGACAGTCGGCAGGAAACCGACGAGTGCATCCAGGAATCTGCTGCGCTTCCTGAAGGTTGCCACTTGCCCGAGCAGCAGGTCGCGGTTGCGGCTGTAGAGTGCAGCAACCTTGACGAAGAAAGAGAACAGCGACTTGGCTACCGGACTCTTGGTCTTCATGCTTGCAAAGACGCCGGCCTTGACGGCTTCCCAGATACGGGGAACCGAACCCATCCAGTGGGGATTGACGACGGCAAGGTCTGCCAGAAGTATCGAGCCCAAGGGCTTGGAGTAGGCAACCGTGGAGGCGTTGCTGAGAATGACATACTGCAGGATTCGCTCGAAGGAGTGCCAGACAGGAAGTACGCTCAGCCATCTCTGGCCCGGAGCGAATCTCTGGATAAGGCGGGGCACCGCCTCTAGCTGGTAAGCAAAGTTGAGATGCGTGAGCATGACACCCTTCGGGTCTCCGGTGGTACCGCTGGTGAAGATGATTGTCGCCACTTCCCCAATGGTACCCTTGCTGCGCTCTTGCTCAATGAAGAGTGCAACCTTCCGGTCGTTGAGCAAGGCCCTTCCCTCCTCGATGAGGTTCTGGTAGAGCAAGACTTCCACCCCTTCGGCAAGAGTGGTGTCAGCAAGCTGGGACGGGGTGAACTCCCTGTCCATGACAATGAGGGTCTTCAGCTGAGGCAGCTTGTCGATCAGATTGAGAATCTTGCGAAGCTGTACAGCGTTCTCGACAAAACAGAAAGTTGCTTCGGTGACCGAGAGGATGAAGCTGATCTCATAGGGCATGGCATCCCGTCCCCGGGGAACATCCGCCGCCCCAAGGGTAAGAATCGCCAGGTCACTGGCAAGCCATTCGCTGCGGTTGTCACTGATCAGTCCAACCAGATCCCCCCGCCTGACTCCTCGCTTGGACAAGGAGGCTGCAAGGCTGTTCACCTCACTGTAGAGTTCGGAATACGATACCGATTTGAAGACGCCGGTGGCGTCCTTGCTCATCTGTACTGCGTAGGCAGGATAGCGATTCACGATATCGGCAAACATTTGGGGTATGGTTCTATACATATAGTCCTCCATGTAAGGTACTATCTACTTTATAAACATTATTTCACTATTTGTCAATCTGTCAAAATAAAAGCTTTGCGTCCCCTATTCCTTACAACACCAACACCTAAAACCAATCCTTGAACCAAATAGGCCAAAGAACGACGGAAGAAGGCACTTCCCCGTCATCCGCTCTGCAAACAAAACCCCAGAAGCTGACAAATATTGACTCTTTGAGGCCAAAGGAACCATAATGGCCCAATACCATAAGGAGTGAGAATCCCATGAAAGAACGTATTTCCGCACTACTCAAACGAAAGAGCTCAGACGAGATGGTCACCGCAGAAGGCTGGGTCCGTACCAAGCGTGACAGCAAGAACGTCTGCTTTCTTGAGGTGAATGACGGATCGTGTTTGAAGGGATTGCAGGTGGTCATCGACAAGGAGAAGCTTGCAGACCAGAACCTCATCGCTTCCATCACCACCGGTTGCTCGGTCATCTGCAGAGGACCTATCGTAGAGAGTGCCGGCGGCAATCAGGATGTGGAGATGGCGAGCACCGACATCACCTTGGTCGGAGAGTGTCCGGTGGACACCTACCCCTTGCAGAAGAAACGCCATACCATCGAATACCTTCGTGAAATCGCCCACCTCCGGGCAAGAACCAATATGTTCGGCGCGGTTGCCCGTGTACGCAACACCCTCAGCTTTGCCGTACACCAGTTCTTCCAGGAATACGGCTTTGCCTATGTGAACACTCCCATCATCAGTGCCAGTGACTGTGAAGGGGCCGGCGAACAGTTTCTGGTGACCACGCTCGACCTGCTCAACACCCCCAAGACAGAGGAAGGTACAGTCGATTACTCCAAGGACTTCTTCGGCAAGCAGGCTTTCCTGACGGTTAGCGGCCAGCTTGAGGGCGAGACCTATGCCATGGCCCTGAAGAACATCTACACCTTCGGCCCCACCTTCCGAGCCGAGAACTCCAACACCAAGCGCCACCTCTCCGAATTCTGGATGGTTGAACCGGAAATGGCTTTCTGCGACCTCACCCAGAACATGGAGATCGCCGAGGCCTTCCTCAAGTATCTCTTCAAGACCGTCTTGGAGAAGTGCAGCGAGGATATGGCCTTCTTCAGCAAGTTTGTCGAAAGCGGCATGGAAGAGACACTTCGCACGATCGTGGACACCCCGTTTGCCCACCTCACCTACACCGAAGCTGTCAAGGAGCTGGAGAAACACAACGATGAGTTCGAGTTCCCCGTAAGCTGGGGCAGTGACTTGCAGAGCGAGCACGAGAAGTACCTCACCGAGGTGGTGTGCAAGCGCCCGGTCATCGTCACCGACTACCCGAAGGAAATCAAGGCGTTCTACATGAAGCTCAACGAGGATGGGAAGACGGTACGCGGCATGGACGTTCTGGTTCCCAGGCTCGGCGAGATCATCGGAGGCAGCGAAAGAGAGGCAAACCTCGAGGTGCTGACCAAGCGCATGGAGGAACTCAAGCTCGATCCGGAGGCCTATTGGTGGTACCTCGACCTGAGAAGGTACGGTTCGGTCCCCCATGCAGGCTTCGGCCTTGGCTTTGAACGGCTTGTCCAGTATGTGACGGGCATGGGAAACATCCGTGATGTCATCCCCTATCCCCGAGCTCCGAAACTTGCAGACTTCTAGACCATCAGGCGGTGCGATGCACCGCCTGTTCTCTTTTTGCCGAGCCTTGACAGCAGGGACAAACGGGTCGACACTGAACGTGGAGGCACGCCTATGGGGCTTCTCATCAGCGTTGTCCTGACATCTCTGCTCGGATTCTTTCTCTGCATCCGGTTCGTGCACTGGATCAAAAACCAGCGTGTGCAATCTGAAACGGTACACCACATCGCTTCCCTGATCGAGGACGGTTCTCAAGTCTTTCTGCGCCGGGAGATGGTGAGCCTTCTGCTCTTCTGTTCGGTCATGGCACTGTTGCTTGCCCTTTTGCTTCCAGAGGTTATCTTCCTCCATCCCAGCATTGCAAACCTCACCGTTGCACTCACCTACCTGGGGGGATGTTCCCTCAGTGCCCTGTGTGCGATGGTCGGCATGGGGGTTGCCACCAAGGCGAATGCACGGACAGCGGAGGCTGCACAGACGAGTCTCGGATCTGCATTCCTGATCTCATTCCGGGGCGGTTCGGTCATGGGTATCTTTGTCGTGTGCACCAGTCTGCTCGGCATAACCTTGCTGCTTGCCATCGGTGCGGACGCAATCCACCTCTTCTCCTTCAGCTTCGGGGCAAGCAGCCTTGCCCTCTTTGCCAAGGCAGGGGGCGGCATCTTTACGAAAACCGCCGATATCAGTGCAGACCTGGTGGGAAAGGTGGAACTTGGCCTTGCCGAGGATGACTATCACAACCCTGCAGTCATCGCCGACAATGTGGGAGACAATGTGGGGGATGTGGCGGGAATGGGCTGTGACCTGTTCGACTCCTACGTCGCCTCACTCACCGCCTCGCTGGTGATGGCCTTCTCCCTGGGCAGAGCCTACATCTCCCTGATTCTGGCCTACAGTCTCTGCGGAATGGCTTCCACCATCCTGATGGTGGGCAGTGTGCGTCTGGGAACCAAGCACTCGGTCAGTACGACCCTGAATCGCAACACCTGGGGCACCAGCATACTCTTCCTTGCCAGCTCACTGCTTGTCACCTTGGGGATGAACGCTCCGCTTCGGCTCTACCTGTGCAGTATGGTCGGCCTGGGAGTAGGGACCCTGATCGGCCTGATAACCAACCACTACACCGACGATCGCCATGCTCCGGTGCAAAAGGTTGCTGCCATGGGCAGGCAGGGGCCGGCATTCACCGTGTTGGGGGGCTTTTCCTATGGATTGCTCTCCACCCTCCCCGCCCTCATCGGCATTGCCCTTGCAGCCTTGCT
>Ga0172377_10001279_pt1 | contig 25100 bp, 22 predicted proteins | sample Pumphouse3metaG_FD_119749 | JGI IMG/M metagenome (GOLD analysis project Ga0172377, IMG submission 119749) | Leachate microbial communities from a municipal landfill in Southern Ontario, Canada - Pumphouse #3 metaG | ecosystem: Engineered > Solid waste > Landfill > Unclassified | place: Canada... | reverse complement strand
TTCCCCATCATCGGGTTTTTGGTCAGCGTCCGCTCCTCTATTGTCCACCTTCCCCACAAGCGACTGAGCCCTCATTCCGAAGAGCTTTCTCTCCTGCGCAAGCGAAACAACTTTCCCGCCTTCGAGGTCTCCTTGCCCGGCCATCCCGATAGCATCTACTGCTCGCGCACGCTCGCCGCTTTCAATGACCGGATGGATCAATCGACCACTCATCGTACAAGGGGGAAACCGAAAGAAAGCTACGAGGACCACAACGGGAATTCAAGAAGAAACACGGATTTTCCTCTTCGACGATCACGGGGCTTGTCTTCGGTAAAAGGCAGGCAGATGATCCGCTGGCAGACGAACCGCACATGGCGTTTGATTCGCCCCTATTCCTGTTTGGCTTTCTCCCCGTGGTCCTGCTCACGGTGCTGTTCCTGCAGTACACGGGAAGGTGGCGCATGGCCACATTTGCGATCGTCGCGGCATCGATGGCTTTCTACGGCTGGTGGAAACCCGCGTACCTCCTGCTTCTCCTCGGATCGATCGTTTTCAATTACCTCTGCGCCCTCGCCCTCATCCGACGCAGAAGCCGTCTCACGCTCGCATACGCCATCGCGGGTAACGTGCTGCTCCTGGGGTACTTCAAGTACCTCGGTTTCTTCACCGATACGCTGCGCATGCTGGGGATGCATGGCATTCCACACCTGTCCGTTCTCCTGCCACTCGGCATCTCATTCTTCACGTTCACGCAGATTGCCTTCCTGATCGACACCTACCACGGCGATACACGGGAACGAAACTTTTTCCAATACCTGCTCTTCGTCTCCTTCTTCCCCAATCTCCTGGCCGGCCCCATCGCGCGCCACGCGGAACTCGCATCACAGTTCGCGGCCCAGCGCAGAGGGAGAATCGCAAAAGATCTCGCAGTGGGATTGACCGTCCTCATCATCGGTCTTGCGAAAAAAGTGCTGATTGCCGACACCATCGGGGCGTACGCCGACCTGGTCTTCAACGGCGCGGCGCAGGGTTTGCCTCCCCTGTTCGCGGACGCCTGGATGGGCGCTCTCGCCTACTCTTTCCAGTTGTACTTCGACTTCTCGGGCTACTCCGACATGGCTATCGGCATCGCGCGCATGTTGGGCATACAGCTCCCACTCAACTTCAATGCCCCGTACCGGTCTTCGTCCATCCGCGAGTTCTGGCGGCGGTGGCACATCACGCTCTCGCGCTTCCTCATGACATATCTCTACATCCCGCTCGGAGGGAGCCGGCGCGGGGAAATCAGGACACTGATCAATTTGTTCCTCACGATGCTGATTGGCGGCCTCTGGCACGGGGCAGGCTGGACCTTCGTGCTCTGGGGTGCGTGGCACGGCGGTTTTTTGGTGCTGCACCGCATCTGGCTGAAGATTGCCGATGTCCCGCTTCTGCGCATCGTGGCCGTGCCCATCCGTCTGTTCGCCGTGCCGCTCACGTTCCTCCTCGTCACAGTGGGCTGGGTGCTCTTCCGCGCCGAGAACGTGGCAGTCGCCTGGACGCTCTTCCAGAGCATGGCCGGACTCCACGGCTTCGCATTCTCCGCTGAGGCGAGCCTGCTCCCCAGTGCATTCGCCTGGAAGAGATGCCTCGAGCTCCTCGTGGCACTCTCCGCCATCGTCTGGTTCGCCCCGACGACACAAACGTTCGTCAAAGAAATTCTTCCCGACGAAGCACACAGGGAAAAACTAGATCCCCTGACGTTGCGGCTCATGTGGAAACCGCACGCCCTGTATGCCTTGGCCTTCACCGCCCTAGCACTCGTTTCCGTGACCAACCTCTTCCTCGCACAGGACCGTGCCTTCATCTACTTCCAATTCTGAGCGGCGATACCTGCAGTGGTTTGTCGTCTTCACGGCACCACTCTTCGTCCTCCTGTGCCTCAATTACTTCTTCCTGCGCAACGCGGGGGAACTGATGACAATTCCGGATATTCTTGCGCGTCAGCAGGACCCCAAGACATTCTGCCTCTACGGCACCGCGCTGTACGGCGACACCTACCGATACAAGTTGGATACGCTGATGCTGCGCCGACCGGAGGTCATCGCCATCGGTTCATCACGGATGCTCACGCTGCGTGAACGATTCTTCTCGCAGTCCTTCTATAACCTGAGCAACACCGTTTCCAACCTGCATGAGGGGCGGGACGTGGTGGAGGGGATCCTCGCGCAAGCAGTGAAGCCGACGACCGTGATCTTCGGCATCGACTTCTGGTGGTTCAACGGAGCATACATTCCCCCGACCCCGTACAGCCACCGCCCTGAGCCATTACACCAATTTGAAGGGTACTTCCTCTTCGAGCCATTTGCGTGGCTTCGCGAGGGGAAGATCACGCCGAAAGACTACATCCAAACCATCATCGGCAAAGCCTCGCCGGACTTCTGCAGCATCGGCATTCAGGCCCTGAAGCGCCGGACCGGATTCGCGCCCGACGGATCGCAGTACCCCTTCATCGATCCCGATCTTCAGCCCGGCTTGGTCGAGCAGCCGTTCGGAGAAATCGATCAGATCCGCACGGGCGTGGACCGCTACACCTACGCCGACCGCGCGGACCCCCGGCATCTGGAAGAATTCTTCGGCCTCATCGATCAGCTACGCTCCGCGGGCATCGACGTCATCGTCCTGCTCCCCCCGTTCGCGCAGCCTATTGCAGACGCGCTGACGGAGGAAAAGGGACACTTCGGAATCCTGGAAGACATCCGGAAAGAGCTGCGCAAGAAGGACGTGTTCTTCTTCGATGCGACGGACCCGAAAACGATCGGCTCGTCGGACTGCGAATTCCAGGACGGCGTGCACCCCGGTGACGTCGCCATGGCACGCGTGCTCCTCGCCATCGATCAGTCACGCCGTCGCGACGGTCAACCGCCCCTGAGCGATACCGCAGGCCTCCAGGCAACTGTTGCGCGGTACGCGGGACGCGCGATGATCCCCGATCCGCGCGTCACCACCGTGCGCGAAGGGGATTTTCTTCATATCGGGTGCCTGAAGTAACTGCTCCGCTCACCGGGCCATGGGGATGATTTGCACGCGTTTGTTCCCCCGATCCGCGACGTAGAGATTTCCGTCAACAATCTGCGCTCCGAAAGGGCTTTCAAATGCGCCGACTTCCGAACCGGCCACCGCGTTCCCTTCCCGCTCCCACCCATGCGTCACCGTGCCATCCAATTTCTTACCCATCCATCCAAGAAACCGTCCCGTGGTCGCATGGAATTTCTGGATTCGGTTATTCTGCGTGTCCGCCACAATGAGCACATCATCGGCGCTCGTACCTTCCGCAAGCGTCACCGACGTCGGCCTCTGGAATCCTCCTGGAACTGTCGTGGAAGCGGAGATGCCAACCGGCTCCCATCCGTCCGTGACCGTCCCGTCTCCACGCGCACCAATCCATCCGAGGACCATCCCTTCAGGAGAGAACTTCTGCACGCGGTGATTGGCCGTATCGATGACGTAGAAATTCCCGGCCCTGTCGACGGTCGTCATGTGCGGTGAATTGAATCCTCCGACGGACGCGGACTCCTGCGACAGGCCGGATCGCGCGAATCCGTTCGTCAATCCTCCTTCGGTGGTCGCTCCGATCCACCCCAAGAATGTTCCCCGCTCATCGAACTTGAAGACCCGATGCGCGCGGTAATCCGTGATCCAGATGTTTCGCGCGTTATCCACGAAGACGTGCACTGGCCCGACGAAGGCGAGCGTGGAATCCTCCGGATTCGCGAAGAAATAGCCCAGCACCGTCCCGTCATCCGCGTACCGCCGAACCCACCCTTTGCGGTGTTCGGAAAGGAGGAACGTCCCATCGGCCGCACGCGCGATCGAATGGAGGAACTCCGACGGGTCCGCCGTGGCATCCAATACCCCGAGCGGCGAGAGCGAGCGGGAGAAACGCACCGCCTGCCCGCGCAGGGCATCCATCACGAAGAGCGTGCCGTCGTCGAGAACCGCGAGCCCGTACGGCGCTTCAAAGCCCTCGATGACACGCACGAGCCCCGTCGTACCGCGCTCGGAACGCACAGACCAAGGAGAGGGCACAGCAGACACCGCTGAAGAAGAGGCGCCCGGCAGGGGTGCGGGAAGTGGCAGGAAAAGCGGGTGACGCATGGTCATCGCCACAAACGCAGCGAGAGCCGTAAGGAGCGCAATGGAACCGAACTGCATGGAGTGTATCGTACCTCCTCCCCGATTTGCCAAGAAGCCGGGCAGTCTCATTGTCTCGCTGCACGTCTTACGGTAGCGTTCCCGCGGCAAATGGGGTTGTAGCTCAGCTGGTTAGAGCGTCCGCCTGTCACGCGGAAGGTCGCGGGTTCGAGTCCCGTCAGCCCCGCCAGAATCATTCGAGGCCACAAAGAAAACACGTTCGGTGATTTGAGCGTTCGATTCACGTTCCGTCTCTCGACATGATTTTTCGACTCGCGAACTATCCTTGTTGAGATAATTTTTCTTGTACCCAAGGCAGATTCAAGATTTGATCTTTGTTATACACCTTCACTTTTCTTGTCATTCGACCCAACGCAAAACCGACATGTTTAATGTCTTCTCTTTCGACCATCACTCGTAGCGTAGTGTATTGCAGACCGTGAATATCGCAGAAAGCATTTAATGCGATACATGTTCTCCCTCTTATCTGAACCTCAGCCGTTTCTTCGGAAATCTTCTTCAGGGAACTTCGATCGTGAACATAAGGCAATTTCTGAAGTTCACTAACTGGATACACATCCACGTTTTTGCCGTGCTGACGAGCCTGGCCAGCGGGGGAAAGATGCGCTCCGTGGATTGCCTGTTCAACTCCTCCGTAAGTCAATCCGTATGACTGCGCAAAGCTGTTGATATTCGTGTATGTCTGACCATGCATTTCGACTTGTTGAGTATCCGGATCTAATTCCTTGAGTTGTGACCGGTGTTGCACATATGGCAATGCTTCGATTTCGCTTTTTTTGTAGACGGGGATACTCCATTTTTTGTTGCGTGCCTGACCAACCGGTTTCAAACCCGCACGCTCGACGTGTTTTTGCAAGATGCCGAGGTCGAATTGGTGCAAAACAGCGAATGCATTGAGGCCAACACACGGAGAACCTTCAATGAGAACCTCGCCACCTTCAGTAGAGAGCCGCTCAAGCTCTAGCCTTTCACAAACGTATGCAAGGGATTGAATGTCAATCAATTTATACACCGGAACGTAATGAACATGACTGAGAGCTACTTGGATTGGTTCGAGTTTTGCATGAGCCACTTCTTTCAAGAGAGTCATATAATCAAGTTGATGGAGCAATGCGAATGCACTTAATCCCACTGCCACTTCATTATTTACTCTTACCGTTCCTTGTTCATCAAGACGAAGGATCGTTCCATGCTTCAATTTTTCTCCGTGCAGCCCTTCGCAGACTTCATCAACCTGCTCTTCACCAAGGAGATCGAATGCATCCGCAAGGGTAAGAGGAGTTTTGTGAAATCTTACCTGCGTAATCGTGTCTTCCAGTGTTTCATCTGGGCCGCCATGCTGTCTCGTGCTTCCCTTCGGCACTCTTCGCTTCCTCAAAGTTTCGGTTTCCCAATAGAAGGGGGTTGCATCTTCTGATTCGGCGTTGGCAGGCTGCTGTTTGGATTTCTTGCCCCCGAGATGGAGACTTTTTCTCCGAATAATCGTTCCGTTTCTTCTGATTTCCTCTTCGGAGATTCTTTTTCGCCTCCATTGAGGCTCAATAACGTAGGAGACATGTTTGCCTGGCGAGACGCGAGACGCTCTTCCAGCTTCCTGAGCGAGGATGGCCGCGCTGAGAGTCGCGCGCATTTGCAGGATGGTATTGAGGGGGGGAAAGTCCCATCCAACTTGAAGCTTATCAACACTTGCGATGAGATCGATATTTCCGTCGAGAAGTTTCCGTTCCGCCTCAGCGATATGATCAACCTTGGGTCTTCGATTGTATTCCCGTCCGGTAATGACTGTGCATGAAAGACCGTACTTTTTTGCAGTCTCTTGGAATCTGTCACATTCCTTAATCGTTGAGCAGAACGCGAGTGGAAGAAGCCGTTCCCGTACTTCATCTCGTAAACGAAGAAGAGCCTCCAAAGCCTTACGATGGACGTCCTCTCTTGAAAGAATGCGAACTTCTTGAGATCGTGTGATTTTCCCTTCAACTTCATCTGCATAAATGGAAGCGGGTACCTGGAGAACCTTGAACTTCACGAGGATGCCCGATTGCACAAGTTCGCTGTAGGGAGTGGAAGAAACAAGCGTCTTGAAACGATCCCGTACGGATTTTTCTCGCAAACGAGGTGTGGCCGTAAAGCCAAGCTTAAGTGCGCGCTTACTCGTGTGCTTTGAAAGATGTGAAAGCGTACTCGCCTCCGTCTGCTCATCGCGCTTAGTCATTCGCGGATCCGCATCGAGTGCATCGATGCTTTCTGATGTCAGTGGTCCGAGTGATTTATGTGCTTCATCACAAAGAACGAGCTCACAGCCCTGTGCTTCATGTTTGTAGCGTGGATCTTTCTTCATTCGCATGAGATGTGATTGATAATTCGTAATCGTGTATTGCCTGCCCAACTCATCATGGTTTCCCCCAACTAGGCCAATTTTGGCCTCAGGAATTCCGAGAGTCTCGGTCCAGTCTTGTTTGACCTGTTCGAGCAGGTTGCTGCGGGGGACAAGAACGAGAGTTTGAACATCCAAGAGACGAGCGATGGCACCATAGAGAACCGTCTTACCTGCACCGCTGGGCTGAACAAAATATCCGATTCGGTCACCCTCCCCTTCGTTTTCCAGAAACGTAATGAAGTCTTGTAGGGCGTGAAGTTGGTTAATTCTGAGTGGAACAGGTGCATGCTCAAAGACACTCGCATTCATGCGAATATTGATCAGCAACTTACGGAAGAGACGAAGCCGGTCAATTTTTTCAGTGACGCCCCTTCCTCGTTTTCGTTCTATCGAGGCAAGGCTAGCATCTAACACTTCCTCCGCCGCATCGATGCGTCGGAGAAAGTCTTCACTGTGCCCTTGGTATGACGCTTTATTCACAAAAGTAATATACAACACAATTCATAGTTTTTGTGAAATATAATCTTTTATTTAACTGAAGCCAGAATATTGCAGGAGCCGCTCTAAACACCCGTTACACCGTGCGTTCGGAATACCCCGAGATACGTTCGAATCACGTTCAGGAAGCCCCGCCACTCATACAAAACAATACCAACGTCTTGACAAGATCAGGGGGGCGAATACATTCAGTCCATGCCCGAAGTCAGCATCCCCGTTTCGAAAACAGACACCATTTCATTGCATGAATTCAAGCAAACCGAAGGCAGGGGAAATTTTGCGGATTGTCCGAGGATCGCCTCAGATGGAAAAACACTGTCGGCGGGTAAACATCTTTCGCAACTCGATCGACATGTCGTTGCCTGTGATCATCTCCAACGTGGAAACACATGTGATCGTCTCCAAGCTGACTGTCCTGTGAACTGTGCAAAGGGAATAATTGGTAAGAACATTTACAAACTACTCGTGTTCCCTCCTGGGGAAATTGAAGTGAGAGACTGAGGTTTCTTCGAAATAGGGCTTTTCATTGGCTTCTGAAAGCTCAGAATCCTCAATGGACAAAACAAATGTTCATAGTATGATTACCTTTCCAGGGCGGGTGCCTTGGTCGTTCCTTTGCACCATGGATGCTCAGTACATCTGGTAGTTTTCGCGCTGCCTGCTCACATCGAACGCGCGGCGCGGAAACTACCGTCCACTACTTTCTGTGACAGAGACACCGCGCACCTTTTTTGGGAGGATCGTTCGATGAAATACCATCTCATGACTTCGATGGAGGCTACCACTGCAAATTGGCGGGAGATGCTGCACGCATTTGCAGCCGCTCCCTACCGCATGGATGAGGGAGCCATCAAATGTATATGGGATGCCGCGCGTTCAGCGCACATCGTGCGCAATCAACGCGCCGAGATGCTCGCGTTCCTGGATTCCTGCTGGGATGTGAGACACGGCGCTGAGTACGGCCGGCCGACGTTTGAGACGTCTGCTCCTTACGATTTTCGGGTGATCCGGAAGCAGTGGCGCATGACCGTCACGCTCTGGTACTGCGACAATTCAGGGATCGGATCGCCGAAGGAGGGTATCCACCTCACCATTAACTCGAAGGATCCCGAATACGTGCGCCGGTTTGCCTACCAGGCAGCGGCGCATGTCGGTCATGATTGGTGCGGATCGCTGCACATTGAAGACAATCATTCCTCTGCGCCTGAAGCAGCGAAGCATGTCAGCGTTGACCATGCGGTCGACGCCCTCATCGCGTTGGCGAAGGAGAAGGCGGTGACCGTCTGAGCGTCTGGGTGTCCATCGCAAAGGAACTTCCCCCGGTCTTCGTGATCGGGGGAGTTTCTTATGCATCATCATTACGCGGCATGTCGCACTCCCTGTTCGTCTGCGAGCTGAGTAGTGAAAATCTGACGAACGCGATCGAGGAACGCGTTTTTCCTGCTCTCCAACTCTTGCGGTGAACTTGCGAATTGTCGCACGAATGTAAATTCTGTCTCTACTGCTCGCTCCAGAACCAGTCTATCACCGGCGTACACAAACGATGAATTCTGCATCGTCCTCTTCATCGCTTCGATCGCTCTGCGCGTCGCCTGGTACGTGTAGATATCCGTAGGGTCCTGTTGCGTCGATGGAACATCGTCCGAATACTGCTGCGCAGCCATCAATGTATCGAGTCGCCCGAAGAATGTGCGACACGGCATCGAAACAGCCATTCCTCACTTAAGAAGCCGCCTCTCTCCAGGCGGCTCCTTTCCTCTCTCAGTGAGCGCTGATCACTCCGCGTCTTCGGAGGACTGCTGCCAACCGCGGCGCATGCCGTCATGCATGCCCTCTCCACGGAACTCACCCATCATGCGGCCTCCGCCGAATCCTCCTCCCATGCCCAAACCGATGCCTTTGCCATGACCGCCGAAGCCTCCGCACTCGGTCCGCACGGTTTCCATCGCGGTCTTCATTGCATCAGACTCCGATTGCATCAGGTCCTGCATCGCGGTACGAAAAGTTTCGTTGGCCTGCCCGACGGCTGCCTGGCGCTGCGCTTCATCACCAATGGCTGCGGCAGCGACGAGGGCTTGATGGTGCGTTTGCATCGCGCTTCTGCGGGCATCCGCATTGGCATCCATGTCCGTAAGCTCCAGCGCCTCCTTGTCCGCCAACGCCTGCACGCAGGCCTGCGACGGCGCGGGGCGCTCACGGGAGCCGCGTTCCGACGCCGCGGTGCCGGCCGAGGAAGCGGCGGTTGCGAGGATCGGCACCAGAATGAGGGACGAAATGCCTGCAATCGTGCCGAAGGCGTACTTCATCTTCATAGAAACAGGGGGAAAAGTAGGTAAAAGTCTGACAGACGCACCCATCGTAGAAGAGGACCGTTAAGAGAGAATTAAGGCCATGCAGGTTTTTTTCTAAGCGCCGAAGTGTACCGTGAAGGTGGTCCCCTCTCCCTGCGTGCTCCGCACCGACACGGTCCAGCCATGCAATTCCACGATGCGCTTCACGAGAGCGAGACCGAGTCCGAATCCGCCGAGCGCGCGCGACTGCTCCACTTGGTAAAAACGGTCGAAAATATGCGGCAGCGCTCCCGGTGCGATCCCGATGCCGGGATCTTCGACCGAGAGTGATTCGGCCGTGAGATGGACGCGGATCGCGCCGTCGCCCTTCCGACTGAACTTGATGGCATTGGAGAGCAGATTGCCCAGCACCTGTGCGAGCAGAATGCCGTCTCCCCGCACCGTCACGCCGTCATCGAGCGCTGTCTCGATGCGGATCTTCTTCTCCTCCGCAAGCGACCGATACCGCTCGACGGACGTCTGCACGAGTGCCGTCATATCCACCGGTTTGTCCTCCAGAGCGAACTTGTCGAGCCGCGCCAGCTCCAAGAGACGCTCCACGAGCACGGTCACCTGCTTCAAATCCGCCTTGGCCGACAGAATGCCCTCGCGGTGTTCCCCGTTCTTCAGCGCGAGATCGAGGGAGGAACTCAGCGCGGCGAGCGGGGTTTTCAGCTCGTGACTCGCGTCCTGCGTGAATTGTTCGAGGCGTTCCATCATCTGCTCCGCAGGTTTGAGACTCCTGCGCGCGAAGAAGAGGCCGACCAAGAATGTGAGGCCCGACACAAGAATACTGACAAAGAAGTAGAGCCCCCAGCGTACGGGCAGCTCCCGCATCGGCAACCGCTCCATCCCCGCCACCTGGGCAAATCCGTACACGCGGTCATCCGTCGAGAGGGGCACGGTCAGCACTGTGTAGGGCTCTTCCCGTACATCGATGGTGGCGTACCCTTCCGTCGTGAACGCAGGGATATCCGTGAAGAGCGCACCCGTGTAGATCACCTGCCCGCTCGCATCGAGAATGCGCACGCGTTCCCGCACGGGCGGCGGCAGGGCAAAATCGGAACCCGTGAATGTCTGTGGCGCCTGACTCAGAACCATCTGCACATCACGCAGCAGTCTGCCGCGCGCCACACGCCGCACGTTGCCGTAGTCGGCGAGAAGGAAGATGGACCCGTTCACCACGAACAGCAGGAAGACGAATCCCATAAACTGCAGCGCGATGCGCAGAGAGATGCGCCGGAAATTCGTCGTAGAGTGCGTCATGGCCGGTTAGGCCGGGATGAGGTAGCCCTTGCCGGGAACGGTCTCGATGACACGCTTGCCCAGCTTACGCCGCAGGTACGCCACGTGCACATCCACCGTCTGCGAGAACATCAAGTCGTCGCGGCCGCCCCACACGTGTTCGATGATGCGCGGGCGGTCCTGTACGACACCCTTATTGCGAAGCAGGAACTCGAAGAGAGCATATTCTTTGGGCGAAAGATCCACTCTCTTCCCCTCCCTCAGGACTTCATGTGTGTTCGTGTTGAGAACAACCGGCCCCGTTGCGAGCTTGGGCTGTTTTTCGGCGGTCTGTCGCCGGAGGAGCGCACGCACACGCGCGAGCAGCTCATCCAGATCGAAGGGTTTGCCCAGATAGTCATCCGCCCCCAGATCGAGTCCGTGCACAATCTCCTGCTGACTGGTCCGCGCGGTGAGCATGAGGATCGGCATATCTTTCTTCTGTTTCCGGAGCATGGAACAGATGAGGTAGCCATCCATGCCCGGCAGGTTGATATCGAGGATGAGCAGATCCACCTCCTGCGTCATCGCCTTCTCGAAACCCTCTTTTCCGTCGTGCGCGACCGTCACGGCGTAGTGCTCCAACTCCAGGAATTGCCGGATATTGTCCGCCAGCTTCTGCTGGTCTTCGATCAGGAGGATGTGCATGCAATGCTCAAAGTGAAATAGAGACGCGAGAAGGCTAGAACTGTGAGATTAAGGCGGGATTAAGAAGGGACGAACACTAGAATGATCGGCTCTGTTACGCCTTAATCTCCTCTTAAACATTCCACAGTATAATCGTTTGTGTTATAATATATTTAAGATTAATCAAGATTCTTCATTCTCCTATGAAAACGTTTCATTCCCCTTCCTTCGTGTACGGCCTCGTCTCGGGCATTATCATCCTTTTTCTTGTTGCGGGTGTCATGCGCCTCGCGGGTCCGCAGGGGAGAAGTGCAGGACCACGGGACAGGGTGGGACAGCGTATGGGCATGGGACAGGATCTGAAAGGCATCGCGGAGCAGTTCAACATGACGGAGGAAGAACTGCGCACCGCACTGAAGAGCGGCAAGAATTTGCGTGACCTTGCGGCGGAGCGCGGGGTTGCATTCCCCCCAAAGAGAAAAGCGGGAAGCGGATCGACCGTACCGGCAACGGGTGCTGTACTCCCCCCTCCCGCACGACCATGACTGATCTGCCAGTTCCGTCCCCGGGCACCCCCTCACGCATGCAGTGCGTTTGGCAACGTCTGCGGGGGTGCGTGCGCGACATACGCATGAAAAGCTACCTCATGGGCGTTGCTGTCGTGTTGGTGCTCGGCAGCAGCTACTTCGTTTTCGCCAACGGCGACAGCGAGACATCGACGGTGACCTCTGATCTGGCCATCGCGGAACGGCGCACGATCGTCACCTCCGTCAAAGCCACGGGCACGGTCACATTCGCCAACGAGCAGCAGCTGAAATTCAATACGAAGGGTACCGTGGCGAAAGTGAATGTGAAGGAAGGGGATACCGTCAAAAAGGGACAGGTGATCGCAGAACTCGACCACACGAGCGCGCAGGCGGATGTCACACAGGCGTATCTGGCTCTCTCCGCCAGCCGTCTGCAACTGGACCAGCTCATCGCCGACCGCGAGGGAGACATGCTGACGGCACAGAACGCCGTGAACTCGGCGCAGCGGGCTGTTTTGCAGGCACAGGCGGACCTCGAAAAAACCCGGGCGACCGAACTGCAGAGCTACGGCTCCACGGCGCAGAGCATCCTGATCGGATCGGAAAAACTGCTGGATTCCTTCTACGGCGTTCTGACGGTCGATACCGTAGCCCGTCCGCCGTCGGACATCACCACGCTGGAAATCGACCGCCTGCTCTACCGCGACTGGTCGCTCAAAGACGCCGTGGAACTGAGTTTCCGCAAAGGAGTGAATCAGGCCTCCGCCATGCGCGCACGATACGGCACCCAACTGAACACCGAACAGGATGCCGCAGTGATCCAGCAGGCCCTGAAAGACGCCAGAAATCTGGCGGAAACACTCCAGCGCCTCGGCGAACAAACGTACGACATGATGCAGGGGGCGAGCACGGATTCCATCGAATTTACCGTGGATGATCTGAACACCCTGCGTACCACGGTGAATACCAACCGCTCCACGGCAGCCGGTCTCGTGGAAGATGCACAGACCGCGGAAGCCAGCCTCGTGGCCCTGACCGAAGAGAGCATCCCCAGTACCACGCTCCAGACGAAGGAAGCCACCCTCGCGACGAACAGGGAGTCGGAAATCGTGAAACAACTGGACATGCAGAGCACCCTCAAGAATCTGGATATCCAGATCAAGCTCAAAGAAAATGAAATCAGCCAGAAAGCCGCTTCGATCACCAAGCTGCGCAAATCACTGGAGGATTACCAGATCAAAGCCCCCTTCGACGGCACAGTCCGGCGCGTGGATTACCAGGTGGGCGATAATCTGCTGGCCGATGCGGCGGAGGACCAGCACATCATTCTGGAAAACCGCGATTACACCGTCGTGACGATTCTCCTGGATCAGGTGGAAATCGTCCGCGTGAAAGCGGGACTGCCGGCAACCATTACGCTGGATGCCATCCAGAACCGCGTCTTCACGGGCTCGATTTTCGAAATCGATCCCACCCCGGTCGAGAGCTCCGGCGTCGTTTCATACAACGTGGACCTGCGGATCCCCACGCCCACGGACATCACCATCCTCTCAGGGATGACCACCGCAGTCGAAATCGAAACGGCGCGCAAAGAGCATGTCGTCGCCGTCCCCAGCCTGGCCCTGCAGTGGCAAAATGGAAAGGCATCGGTGCAGACCGCCAGCGGTGAATCGGTGATGGTGGACACCGGCGTCACCGATGGCCAATACACAGAAATCCTCTCCGGCGTGGAAGAGGGTGACAGCATTGTTGCGATCAACGTCTCGGCCAGAAACGCCTCTTCTGCTGCAAGGGGCAACTCCATGCAGATCATGCGCACACTGGATGGCGGAGGAGGCCCTCCCCGATAAATCACGACCATGATCCGCCTGACCCACATCATCAAGTCCTATCCACTCGGCAAGGAACGTCTAATCGTTCTGAAGGGAATATCCCTGACGATTGCGTCGGGGGAATTCACCGCCATTATGGGACCATCGGGATCCGGCAAATCCACACTCATGAACATCATCGGGCTGCTCGATACTCCCACCGACGGATCGTACCTGCTGGAGGAGAGGGAAGTGGCCGACCTCTCGGAGAACGCACAGGCAGATGTGCGCAGCAAGCGCATCGGATTCATCTTTCAGGCGTTCAATCTGCTCCCGCGCATGGATGCTCTTCGACAGGTGATGCAACCGCTCCTCTATCAGGGATGGCAGCGCAGCGAGGCCGAAAGGAAGGCGCGAAAGGCGCTGCACCTGGTCGGTCTCTCGGAACGCATCAGCCACAACCCGAACGAGCTCTCCGGCGGGCAGCAGCAGCGCGTGGCCATCGCACGGGCCATCGTGACGGACCCGGCCATTCTGCTCGCCGATGAACCCACCGGCGCGCTCGACACGCAGACCGGCCATGAGGTCATGGATATCCTCACCCATCTCAACAAGCTGGGAAAAACAATCGTCATGGTGACCCACGAACCACGCGTCGCCACCTTCGCGCACCGCACCATCCACATTCAGGATGGCCTCATCCGTTCCGAAGAAAGCAAATGAACATCCTGGAGAATATCCGCAATGCCCTCGGGGCGATCGGCAGCAACAAGATGCGCACCGGCCTCACGATGCTCGGCATCATCATCGGCGTGGCCTCGGTCGTGCTGATGGTCGCCATCGGCCAGGGTGCGCAGAAGAGCGTGACTTCGCGTCTCGAAAGCCTGGGAACGAACCTCCTCTCGATTTCGCCGGGAAGCCCCAAACAGACCAATGTCCGCTTCGGCGGCGGCTCGACCAGCACACTGGAAGACACTGATGCCGACGCCATCCGCGCAAACGTCCCCGGACTCAGCGGCATAGAACCGGAACTGAGCGGACGACAGCAGGTGATCAACGGCACCCAGAACGCCAATACGAGTGTGATTGGAACAACGCCGGACTACCTGTCGGTGCGCAACGTGACTCTGGACTACGGAACGTTCATCACGCAGGCCCACCTTGCCGGCGTGGAGAAGGTGGCGGTGCTGGGACCGGATACGGTCGCCACGCTCTTCCCCGGAGATCCGGCTCCTCTGGGAAAAACATTCCATGTCGGCAAACACATTTTCACCGTGATCGGCGTCCTCAAATCCAAAGGAAGCTCGGGCATGACCAACCGTGACGACCTGGTGCTGATCCCCCTGACCACCATGCAGCGACGGCTTGTGGGAAAAAACACCCTGAGTTCCATCAGTGTCTCCGTGACGAATCAGGACGACATGGAATACGTACAGCAGGTCATCACGGCCGTGCTCCTGAACGCACACGGCATCACGGATACCGAAGACCAGGATTTTACCGTCCTGAGTCAGGCCGACGCCGTGGAGACGCTCAACGAAGTGACGGGAACCTTCACGCTGCTGCTCGGCGGCATCGCGGCCATTTCGCTCCTCGTGGGCGGCATCGGCGTCATGAACATCATGCTGGTCTCGGTGACGGAACGCACGCGCGAGATCGGCATCCGCAAGGCCATCGGCGCGAAGAAGCGCGACATCCTGCTGCAATTCCTCGTGGAATCCACAGTCCTGAGCGTGATGGGGGGCATCATCGGCATCCTGATCAGCGCCGTGGGATCGTGGATCATCAAAAGATACTTCAGCCTGGACACCTCCGTCGCCCTATCATCGGTCCTCCTCGCCTTCGCCTTCTCGGTGGGCGTGGGCATTTTCTTCGGCATGCTGCCGGCGTGGAAGGCAGCAAAGCTGCGGCCGATTGAGGCGCTGCGGTATGAGTGATGAATTGGGTGTAAGAGGAGAACAGCCTCTTGGAGCCTGCCCTCCTCTCGCGGACACTTCACACTAGAACGCAGACATTCCTGGCGTTGGAGCAGAAGGTTCCGCTGGCGGCGGGGTCGGCGTTGCAGGCCCCGGCGTACCGCCGTTCTCACCATCACTGAAGAACATATGTGGTGGGGGAAAGAAGTACGTGACTTAGACCCTAAAAAACATTGCACGGTCAGCGCAAGGTTTTTTCACTTGCGCAATCAGCGTGAAGCGGGCATGGGTAACATACACATTCTGTTTTTTCCCCAGCCAATATGACATGGTCTTTCTTTGAAGAGCGGCTCACCGCGACTCTCTCCCCTGAAACACTCACGGCGATCGCGCTGTTCCTGTGTCTCTGCTCCGTACTGTGGGCCGCAAAACGCATCGCGCTCTCCCGGCTCCGGAGAATGACCCGGTACATCGGCAACAACGTGGGAAGTGCCGTCGTGCACCTCGTCGAACAGACGGGATTACTCGTCTGCGCCGCCGTCGCAGCGATGATCACGCTCGCCGTTGTCCCCCTCCCCCCGAAGCCTGCGGCAATCGCCGAAAAGGCGATCTTGATCGTCTTGATTGTTGAGGCCGCGCGCATCGGGCAACGCATCGTGCTCTTCCTGCTGGAACGCAGGCTGGTCCCACTGGGAGAGCGTCCGAATGAAGGAATCCTCAGCCTGCTCAAGATCGGTACGAAGGCCGTGCTGTGGGTGTTGGCCCTGCTCCTGATTCTCTCCAATCTCGGCATTGAGGTGACGGCGCTCGTCGCCAGCTTGGGTGTCGGCGGCATCGCCGTGGCGCTGGCCGTGCAGAATATCCTCGGCGATCTCTTCAACTCCATTTCGCTCTACGTGGATCGGCCTTTTGAAACGGGGGATTTCATCGTCGTGGGCCCGCACATGGGCACGGTTCAGCGCATCGGCCTCAAGACCACGCGCATTCTCTCGTTGAGCGGCGAAGAACTTGTCATTTCGAATAGCGAACTCACCGCGGCGCGCATCCAAAATTTTAAGAAGATGCAAGATCGCCGCGTGTTGTTCGCCTTCAGATTGGAATACGGCACACCCGCAGCCCTCCTCAAGCGCGCGAAGGAAATCGTCACGCGGATCATCAATGAAACTGAAGGAACGAAACTCGATCGCGTGCACTTCAAAGAATTTGGCGACTCTGCCCTGCTCTTCGAGGTGGTGTACTACGTGCATTCCAGTGATTACAACGTGCATATGGACATCCGCGAACGTCTGAATCTAGCAATTGCCGAGGCGTTTGATCGTGAAGGAATCCGCATGGCGTTCCCCACACAGACAGTGCGCCTTGTGCGGGCGGAGACAAATTGAAAAAGGATGGTTCATACCCATTCGACTACGCTCAGGGCACCCCGAGCAAAGTCGGGGAGCGGAAGGAAAACCGCAAGTTGCACTTTCACGAACTATTCCTCGATGTAGAGCAGCGGATTTTTCTTCACGCCCTTCACGCGGACCTCGAAGTGGATGTGGATGCCGGTCGCCCCATAGACGAGCCCCGTGTTGCCCATAGCCGCGATCAGCTGTCCGCGCTGCACCGCATCCCCCGCCTTCACGTAGAGTTCCTTGTTGTGCGCGTAGAGCGTGATGAGTTCGTTGCCATGATCGATTTCGATCACGTTGCCGTAACCGCCGTTCCACCCGTTATCAGCCCGGATGACTGTTCCCGCCTCAGCGGCGTAGATCGCTCCGCCGCCTTTCTCCTGCAGGTCGAGCGCGTAGTGGCCGCCATGGAAGTACTGCGTGATGAAGCAGTTGCCACTGCACGGTTTCTGCAGCACACCCGATGTCGGGGCGGGCGTCGTCTCCGCCATGGGCTTGGCGGGCGGCGGCATGCGCCCGTTGCCCCGCGCCTGCGCCGCCTCGGACTTTTTGGACGACGTCGCGGCAGCGACCACAACGGGTTTCGTGATGACCGGCTTCCCCCCGGGGATGATGAGTTCCTGACCGGCCATGAGAAAACTTCCTTTCAGTTTGTTCTGCTGCGCGATGGTATCGAGCGGGATATCGTAGAACTCCGCAATGCCCAGCAGTGTCTGCCCCGCCTTGACGGTGTGCAGCACGCCGTCCACGGGCAGGATGACGAGTTCATCGCCGGGATGAATCGTGGCCCCCTCGCGAAGGTTGTTGGCCCAGGCGATGGTCTCTTTGGAAATCTTGTACCGCTGTGATAATCGCTCCAAGCTGTCTCCCTCCTTCACCGTGTACGCGATTGCCTCGGAGTACGCACGGCGCCCTCCCTGCTGCGTGAGGGAGGAGGACTTCATGAGGAATCCATCCTCGACCAGCAGGAATTGCTGTTCAAGAGATCCGGTGTCTTCAAATGCTATTGCGGGTTGCGGCGCGTAGGGCGGAACGAGCAGAGACACGAGCAGCGCGATGCCGCATGCGAGTCGCACTCGGAGAGACAGCCAGCGCATGACGGATTCCTGTGACATCAGTGAAGATTAGCGCGTGCTCCTGGAAACGGGGCACCCCCCACCCTGCGCGCACTCGGTGTCCTGTACGGGTGTTTCGGTGGCGCCCTCGGACCCGAAGAGGCTCAGGAGAATTGCCTGCATGTCGTCGTAGCGCTTCTGTGACTTGAGCAGCACCACGACGTACTCATGCCCGTCCTTCCCCACCACCGACACCAGACACTGCCCGGCTGCCGTGGTGGTGCCGGTTTTGCCCTCCGAGACGAGTGGATTGTTCGCGCGGAGCAGTGCGTGGGTGTGTGTGAGGGAAACCTCCTGCCCGCCGCGGCTGTGGATGACCGCACCCTTGAGTGACATCCGATCGCGGATGGCCGGCTCCCGCTGAATGTAAGTCACCAGACGGGCGATATCGCGCGGAGTGGACCACTGGCGCGGATGATCCATGCCCGACGCATTGGCGTACTGCGTTCCCTTGAGTCCGAGCGACTGTGCCCGCGCGTTCATCGCCTTCACAAACTCTTCCGTGGAACCGCTGTGGTACTGCGCCAGCGTGACTGCGGCATCGTTGGCGGACGCGATGAGGAGCGCAGAGAGCAGATTGCCCACCGTGAACTGCTCCCCCGGAGGCAGATACGCCACGCTCCCCGGTGTCTCCCCGATATCCTGCGGCACAGTCACCCACTCATCGAGATCGTGGTGCTCGACAATGATGAGTGCGGTCATGAGCTTGGTCAGACTGGCCATGGGGCGTTCGATGTCCGCCTGCATCCCGTACACCGCCTGACCCGACGCCAGATCCATCACAATGATGCCGGACGCCGAGAGACGCCGGTCAATGGAAACGCGATCCGCCGGAGGCGCGATGGGTACGCCCACAAGAGAGGCGAGGGGCGGCGAGGGGGGAGGAATATCTGCCGCCACGGGGAACAGCCCCAAAAGGAGTGCAGACAAAACCGAACTCATGAACATCGGCTCCAGCATAGCGGGATGCAGTTGCGCCTGAAAGGAAGAGACGGAATTTTACGGGGAAAAACCCGCGGGAAAAGCAAGACCGTCGCCGGAAAGAACCGGTGGACAACCGGCGGAGTCCCCGTAGCGTTCATTAACGGTAGATCACGCGGTCCGCCAGCCGCAGATCCACATATTCCTTCGCCTCCTGCAACCCGACCGAACGCAGAAACATGCGATACCGGAGCAACTGCTCCTCCAGAGAACTGCGCACATCGAACCAGAGACTCACCTTGCCCACCGTGAGATGGAATTCCTGCGCGCGGATGAACGCGACGCGGCGTTGTACCGGTTGTCCGAATTGTGTCTGCAGTGTCGCCACTGCCTGCTCCATCCGCGTCAAAAAATCCCGGGACAGAATCGGCGCACCGGGTTCCGGTCTGCTCCCCCAATCCACGAGATCAATGAGCGGAAGCTGGTCACCGCCGGCAAAGCCCGGGGGGACGACGGCAAACGTGCCACGGTCGGTGATGTAGGTCAGCATTGCACCCGACCCCGGGACGGGCTGTTGCTCTTCACCGGGCGCCAGCACGCGGGACCGCGCGACGAGCGGGGCAAGCTCCACGCGCACGGCGAGCTGCGACGGGTAGGTCTTGTTCACCGTCACACCGCGGATATCCGGAATACTCTGCTCCAGAAGAGCACGTACAGAGCGGCTGGAAACCGTGACAAGCGATTTGCCGAAAAGCGGAGCGAGCAACATCTGCACTTCTTCGATGTCGAGCCTGGGGTCCACGCGCGACACGCGGATCTCCTCCACCTGGCCGATCGGGGAGAAGGCGACAATGCCCGCCGCCAGTACCACGAGCGCGACGAGGGTGACGGCGGACCACCGGATGATCGCTCTGCGCCAATTGATCACGCCGCTGCGCGTCGCATGGACGATGCGCCGCCAACGGGCCGAAAAACGGTTACGGAGCGGAACGGCATGCCTGCGGGCCACAAGGCGCTGCGTGCGGCGGCTGACCGGACGATTGAACCGGCGTGGGATGCGTGAGGCGGGACGGAGGGACATGGAAGCAGCAGGCAGTATGCAGCAAGCAGGTACGCAAAGAAACTTCCTACCCCATATTCGCTGCGTACTGCATACTGCGTACTGCGTACTACATTCTGCAATGCGACTTGCAATCATCGCCGACTGGCTGCCGACCTTCGGAGGAGCGGAACACGTGATCGCCGAGTTCCATACACTCTGGCCTTCCGCTCCCATCTTCACCACCGTGGTGCGTCGCGGCAGAGTGGGACCGCTGGACCGGGCGGACATCCGCACGAGCCCTCTGCAGCGATGGTACCGTCTGTTCAAGCGTCACGAGATGCTGCTGCCGTGGATGCCGCGCGCCATGGAGACAATCGACCTGCGGGGATTCGACGTGATCCTGAGTTCATCCCACGCAGTGGCGAAGGGCGTGATCCCTCCGAGCTCCGCCATACACGTGTGCTACTGCCATACCCCCATGCGCTACGCCTGGGAGATGGAAGAGGAGTACCTGCGCGATTTTCACGTACCGGGGCTCCTGCGCCGGACGGTGAAACGCATGCTGAAGCGGCTACGCCGGTGGGACCTGACCACAGCCAAGCGCGTGGACACCTTCATTGCCAATTCGACCACGACGCAGGAACGCATCCGTCGCGTCTACGGGCGCGAGAGCACGGTGATCCCCCCGCCGGTGCAGGAACGGTTTCTGGAAACCCCGCTCATTCCCGCACGGGATCGTCAGGGATTTCTCGCCATCGGCCGGCTGGTGCCCTACAAGCGATTCGATCTCCTCATCGAGACGGCGAACCTGTTGGGACTGCCACTCACCATCGCCGGCACCGGACAGGATGAGACTCGGCTCCGCGCGCTCGCGGGTCCGACGGTCCGCATGCTGGGTTTCGTCCCCGATGAAGAACTGCCCGCACTGTACGGACGGACACGCGCACTCCTCCTTCCACAGATCGAAGATGCGGGAGTGGTGCCACTCGAAGCACAGGCGTGCGGCACGCCCGTGATCGCACTGAAACGCGGCGGTGTGCTCGACACGGTCCACGAGGGAAGAACCGGAATTTTCTTCGAAGAGCAGACCATCTTGTCACTCCGGGATGCCATTGATCGATTCGAACATTCTTCATTCGACACTCTGACCATTCGCGAACATGCGCGGCAATTTTCGAGCGCTCACTTCCGAGAGTGCATCAAAGCCGCAGTGAGTGAATGTATCAGAATGACTAGAAGGAATGGACATGCATGAAACGACCAAATGGCCGCAATTCCATAAAAGAACAGGTAGCTTGCTGTAATATGTTAATTATGCTAATATAGACATATAGTCTTCCCCCTGCGACAATGCCACACAACACACCGGAAATCGCTCCCGAAGGACAGAACGCTTACCAGCAACTCAGACCTGCCATGGTGAATCTGCTCAAGCGTGTCGAGGCAGGTCCTCTGCGCCTGTCTGATGGCAGTACTATTGAATACGAGCAACTGCCGGTGAGAGCAGGAGGCGCCCTGGGTAGCGGAGTCGCCGAGCTTGTCGTGCTCAAGGACAGCAACGGCCAGAGAGTGGAATCGGTCAGACTTTCGACGTCTTCCGTTTCCGATGAACGCAATTACATTGCGGCAAGTAACGGCGCGGAGGAAGGACCGCGCTCCAAGATCACGAATCGCGCGAAGAACAATCCGCAAGATGTCACCGTTGTGACGCAGGCCATCGAAAGAATGGAACGGCTCGCCGCCCAATCCGGACAGCCGAGCGCATCGACACCAGCCATTAAAGACCGCCAGAACGATACGAAAGATGCGATCGAGAAAGGCTTGGCGCAGTAATGAGTGGTAGCTAGAGAGAGGCTTGGGTGCCCGCGGAAATACTCTGCTATGATCCGCGCATGAAGCACACGTTCCGCTCGTTTGTTCTGCGCATCTGGACCAGCATCGCCCATCCGTCCCGCTACCGGGATTTCCAGAAGGAATCGTTCTGGGCATCCGTCCGGTACCTGTACTGGCTACTCACGCTGACGGTCTTCGTTACGATGCTCACCGTCCTCGTCGGGTTCTTCATTTCCCTGCCGGGCATACGACAGGGCGTCGTCGTCGTCGAGAAAGATCTCCCCACCCTCTACCCTGCGGAACTCGTCGTGACGCTCAAAGACGGAACGATCTCCACCAACGTCGAAGAACCGTACTTCATCGATCTGCCCACACGCTGGCAGGAATTCCTGAGCAGACAGGAGGGAATGAGTATTGAAGGAAGAGAGACGGCCACACTCCCTCCGCACTTCCTCACCATCGATACACACGCGGATGTGGGTGAGTACTCCCCCGCCGAATCCTTCATCCTCGTCACGCAGACAGCCGTCGTGCTGCCGGACAGTGATACGAGCTACCGCGTGCTCCCCCTCGGTCAGATCGAAGAGGACTTCACGATGAAGAAGGAGGTGTACGACAAGCTGGTCTCCGCCGTCTCTCCCTTCATCCAGGCCATTCCCTCTCTCCTCTCCGCCCTCGTGGTGGCGGGTTTCCTCCTCCTGCCGTTCATCGGATCGGCATTCGCCGTCATCGGCTACCTGCTCTACCTGCTCGTGGCCGCGACAGTGGCGTGGGGCATTGCGGCACTCATGAGACGGAAGATCGGCTACGGAAACCTCTACTGCCTCTCGCTCACCGCCCTCACCGCGCCGATCCTCATCACGTTCATCGTAAACCGTGCCGGACTCTCGTTCCCCTACCTCTTCAGCCTGCTCTACCTCGGCTGGATGATCGCCATCCTGCGCTTCCAGCCACGCCGTACCCGTCCGTACCGGCCTACGGCCGGGCGGGCAGCGCGAAGGAAGTGATCAGGTATACTGGACCCTATGCGCAGGCTCAGTGATTCGCACAAGGGCGAGAATGGCAAAGTTGCGGTGATCGGCGGATCCGCAACAATGCATGGCGCGCCGCTCTTCGCGGCCCTCGCGGCAGAGGCGAGCGGCGCGGATTTAGTCTTCGTCTGTCTGCCCCGCTGTCATGCGGAAGTCGCGAAGGCCACTTCGCTCGGCTTCCAGGTCCATCCATTCGGGAATGATGATTTTGCGGCGGGGGATACGGCGTCCGTCTTGGAGCTCCTCGCGACCATGGATTGCGCCGTCATGGGCCCGGGCATGGCTCACGGCAACGCGAAGAGTCTCAAAGCGCTCCTCGCCGTCGTTGCGGAATCCCCCTGTCGCCTCATCTTGGATGCGACAGCGCTGCAACCGGAAACGCTTGACCTCGTGCGCGGCAAACATGCCGTACTGACGCCGCACCTGGCGGAACTCGAACGCATGAATCTGACGCCCGCCGATCTCGCACAGCAGGCAAGCAACGCCGGAGCGGTGATCTTCCTCAAAGGCAAGACGGATACCATCGCCGGACCGGATGGATCCCTGACGGAATTGCAGGGAGGGAACGCGGGGATGACCGTCGGCGGAACGGGGGATGCACTGGCAGGGCTCATCGCGGGTCTCATCGCGCAGGGAATGGAGCCGCTCGACGCGTCGAAGACAGCTGGAACGGTGATGAAGCGCGCGGCGGAGGAACTCTTCAAGGAATACGGATATGCGTTCGGGACGAAGAGGGTGATCGGCAAAATTCCAAAAATTCTGGCAACGCTGTGATGCGATCTCCCTTCGCGCTCTTCGCGCCGTTTGCCGACCGCTTTGCCGTGGCACTCTGGGCCAAAGGCGATCCACAACCGCATGATGTGCGGAGTGTATTGGGCGTGAAGGAGGAAGCCGACGCCGAACAGGTCCACGGGACGCGCACCCTCATCGTACGCGAGGCAAAGGAACGGATGGCGGGAGCGGACGGGCTGGCGACGGACCACCCCGGGCTCGCGCTCTCCGTCCGGTTCGCCGACTGCCAGGCCTTCATCGTCTATGCGCCGACGAAGGATGTCGTCGCCGTGCTGCATGCAGGGTGGAGAGGGCTCACTGCCGGCGCCATTCCGGAACTTTTCCGCACGCTCAAATCGGAGTGGAACTTGGACCCGCATGATCTCTGGGTCGCTGCAGGTCCATCGCTCTGCCAGCGCTGTGCGACATTCACGGACCCCCGAAGAGAACTCCCCTCGGTTCCCCAAAAATTCATCGACGGTCACCAGGTCGACTTGCGCGGATTCGCCGATGATCAATTGTTCACATTAGGGCTTCCACAAGCACAATTCGAGCGTTCTCCGGACTGTACGCGCTGCAGCCCAAACACCTACTGGACCTACCGTGGTGGCGACCGTGAAGAAGTGAAAGCGGGTCAACGGAATTTACTCGCGTGCGCGCTGAAACCGATGGTACGGTGACAGATGTCTGGACGGCACGTCAGAGCTGGTACGTTTCTCCTCAAGTGCTCTAGGGGAGGCCTACTCTCTCCCGACCGTGGTCGGGGGATGCGGCCACCCACCTGGTAATCCAGGAGCATAGCGTCCCTGCTCAACGGCTGTTTGGACGTGAATGGGGAAACCTACGGTTTCCCCCTCACGAGCACCCCCTTCCCTCAGTGGTGTGCCTCCACCCCGCAGCAAGTGCGGGGTTCGGCACAGATTATTTCATACCGACGGCGGGCTGTTTTGTTTGTTGTATGTGTCTCATGCCTGCAGCAGCAACGACCACTTCACGATGGAGATTATGTGTCGTAAGACGAGAACGAGTAAGGATTTTTGCATTCTTGACCGGACCAGACAGGACGAGGAGCATTGGCCCCCTATTTCCCCCTCATCACACTATGGCACCCGTATCATTCGAAAAGTGGCAGGACTGTGTCGATTACTTCGGATCAGCCAAAGGGATCACAAGCCCTGCTTATGATGAATTTATAAACGTCCGCCAAATGGTCAAACAGGTCAGTGCTCCGCACCCGCCTCTCTCGGGAGAAAAAAATGAAGGAGGCCAACTGCCGCACTATATCCCTCAGGGAACGAGCCAAATCATTGACCACACCGCTCGATGCATTGCTGCACTCCATGCGAAACTGCCAAAGGGAACGGCGTCCCCCGCTGAGAAAGGCGCACAGTAATCTGCGCATTCATCCAACGAAAAACGCCCGTGCGGCACAGAGGAGAGGTACACTGGT
>Ga0172377_10001277_pt1 | contig 25118 bp, 23 predicted proteins | sample Pumphouse3metaG_FD_119749 | JGI IMG/M metagenome (GOLD analysis project Ga0172377, IMG submission 119749) | Leachate microbial communities from a municipal landfill in Southern Ontario, Canada - Pumphouse #3 metaG | ecosystem: Engineered > Solid waste > Landfill > Unclassified | place: Canada... | reverse complement strand
ATTTAGGGCTCATTGATTTACTTGCAGAAGGTGGTTATGAAGCCGGTAGCGATATTTGTGAAGTGCTTTTCTTGCCGCCCCCCTTATCACAAGCTTTGCCAAATGAAGTCTCTTTATTTCTTTTTTCTCTAACTGGAAAAATTAAAACAGCTGATTTATTGCTCTATTTTCGGAAAAAAAGTTATAGACCAGCAAACTTCCATGAGTTATTGGCGTGGGGCAAGGAAAATTATAAAATAAATTATTCTTTTCCCATTATTGCGCTTGACTCGCTTGTTAAAGAAACTGGTTGTGGTTATGGTGTTCCAGCTTTGTTAATAACTGGCAGTAGGCGTAAAGTTGATGTTTTATGGCTCAATTATGTCTGGAAGGATAATTATGGTTTTTTGGCAGCTAAGCTTTAAGCTATGATTTATAATTTAAAGTCCCATTAAAATGATGGGATTTTTTTATTATTAAGTTGATTTTTTGCCTTTTTTATGAGAAAATTATCTAATAATAATTATTAATATGAAAGACATGACACCGCTAGCAGCTCAGATGAGGCCACAGAAAATTTCAGATTTTGTTGGTCAAAATAAAATAATTGCTTCTGATACCTGGCTTATGCGCGCTATTTCTGAAGATAGGGTGCCATCTCTTGTTTTTTGGGGGCCACCGGGAAGCGGCAAAACAACTTTAGCTTTCATTATTGCGCGAGAAACAAAAGCTGATTTTATCGAATTAAGTGCTACTTCTAGCGGCATTAAAGATTTAAAACAAGTTGTGGAGCGGGCTGAGCAAAATCGACGTCTGGGACAAAAAACTTGTTTATTTGTTGATGAAATACATCGTTGGAATAAAACTCAGCAAGACGCTCTACTGCCTCATGTGGAAACAGGAACTTTAATATTAATTGGTGCTACTACTGAGAACCCCAGTTTTGCTATTGGTGGTGCTTTATTATCGCGAGTTAAAGTGGTTTTGCTTGAAGCCTTATCTGAAGAAGCGCTCATTTTAATTATAAAGCGAGCAACAAAAAATCTTGGTATTTCCTTAAAAAAAGAAGTAGTTAACATAATTGCAAACCTTGCTAACGGCGATGCACGTCGGGCCCTGGGCTTACTTGAAAGCGCTTATCTGTACGATAAAGACATTAGTGTTAAATTAGTAAAGGAAATAGCGAATAAGCCACAACTTTTATACGACAAGAAAGGAGAGGAACATTATAATTTAATTTCAGCTCTACATAAATCAATGCGGGGCGGTAGCGCCGATGCTGCTCTTTATTATTTAGCAAGAATGTTAGAAGCTGGAGAAGATCCGCTATACATTGCTCGTCGTTTAATTCGTTTTGCCTCTGAAGATGTTGGCCTAGCTAATAATAGCGCTATATTGCTAGCTAGCACTACCTATGATGCCTGCCATAAAATTGGCATGCCTGAAGCAGCGGTAAATTTGGCACACTGCGTTATTTATTTAGCAAAATCAGCTAAAAGTATAGCTGCATACCAAGCGTATCAGAAGGCACGTGCTGAAGTTTTAAAAAGCGGAAATTTATCTATTCCACTTCATTTACGCAACTCGCCAACTAAATTAATGTCAGATTTAGGATATGGCAAAGATTATAAATATACACCCCTTGAAGATGATAAAAATCAAGAATATTTACCAGAAAAAATTAAGCATCTGAAATTTTTTTAAGACTCAATCTGTAGCCACGACCAGGAAAGGTGTGAATAAGGGAGGAGCCATCTTTTTGTTGAAGTTTTTTTCTTAATATAGCAATATGGGTTTCAATAGAATTTGAATTAGGATTTGTTTTATAAGACCAAACATGTTCTAGCAGTTCTCCTTTAGATACAATTTCATTTTTTCGCTTAAGCATAAAGAGCAGGAGATTGTGCTCTTTTTTTGTAAGATAAAGCTCCTTTTTATTGTAGTAGAAAATATTCTTTTGGTTTTTGAAAAAAATTGGACCAAGTCGAAAATCTTTGTTTTTTATTTTTTGGGGACGACGGAGTAAAGCTTCAATGCGCATAATTAACTCATCGCAGATAAAAGGCTTGGTAAGATAATCGTCTGCACCTAATGAAAAAAGTTTCTTTTTATCTCTTATTTCTGATTTGACGCTAAGAATAATAATGGGAATTTTTAAATCTCTTTTTCTTATTTCCTTGATAACATCCTGACCAGATTTTTTTGGTAAAGATAAGTCTAAAATAATAAGATCATATGTGCCTCGAAGAGCTAGTTTTAAGCCAATCTCCCCATCAGTGGCAAGTTCAAGGAGCCATAATTTTAGGTTTAGTGATTTTTTTAAAATAGAAGCTATTAAGGCGTCGTCTTCGATTAATAATATTTTCATAGTGTTATTTAATTATATTAATAATAATATTATTATTATAAAATATTATGCCTTAATTTGATTTAAATATAATCTTAAATAAAAATAAAAAAGATTGGGCTGTATTTGCCTAAAAATATAGAAAAATGGTAAAATTAAAACAGATTAAATTAAATTGCAAAAAAATGTTATCGCTTAAAGAGCCAAAAGGAACAAGAGATTGGTTTCCCGAAGAATTGAATATAAGACGGGCCATATTTTCAGCTTGGAGACGAGTTTGTCGTCGTTATGGTTTTGAGGAGTATTTAAGTCCTTTAGTGGAAAGCGCAGATGTTTATCGTGCTAAGTCAGGTGAAGATGTGGGTGGGAAAGAGCTTTTAAGTTTTCAGGATTTAGGTGGTCGCGAGTTAGCGATTAGACCGGAGATGACACCATCGGTAACCAGAATGGTTTCTAAAATTTATCATAGCGCGGCTAAACCGATAAAGTATTTTTCAATAGCCAATTTTATGCGCAACGAAAGACCGCAACGTGGTCGTAATCGTGAGTTTTGGCAATTAAATTGTGACATTTTTGGCAGTGATTCAAGACGCGCAGATTTAGAGGTAATGCAACTGGCGCTTGATTTAGTTTTAGAGTTTAAGCCGCCAAAGAATTCATTTAGCCTTGCTTTAAATAGCCGCAACTTATTAAATCAGATGTTAAGTTTAGCGGGTGCAGATAAATTATCTGAAGAAAGCAAAATGATAGTGGTTCGCACGCTTGATAAGTGGCAAAAAATTAAGAAGGAGGAGATACTTATAAGGCTAAAAGAAACAGGCCTAAAGTCAGTCGGAATAGAGATAATAAAAAAATTCATGGATAGCTCGTCTCTAGCTGACTTGGCCGAAAAAATTCCTTCTTTAAAAGATAGCTTAGGTTTTGCTGAACTTGATGAAGTACTGATAAAGTTAAAACAATTAGGTTATCAAGATTTTGTTGAATTTAATCCAGCTATTATTAGAGGCTTTGATTATTATTCGGGCATTGTCTTTGAGATGTTTGATAAGCATCCAGCTAATAATCGTGCGATGTTTGGTGGGGGCCGTTATAATGGTTTAGCAGAAATTTTTGGAGAAAAAAATTTCCCCGCAGTTGGATTTGCGCCAGGAGATGAAACGTTTCGTTTATTCTTAGAAAGCTGGAATATATTACCGACAGTAAATTGTTTTGATAAATTGTATTTTTTGCCATTACTTGATAAAGAATTGGACCGCGAAACACTAGTGTTAGCAGATTTGTTACGTCGTGAGGGTAAAAATGTATTCATGGGATTAGATGTACAAAAAATGAGTAAGGCTTTAGATTTTGCTGATAAGAAAAATGTAGATATGGTAATTATTTTTGCTCAAGCGGAAAAAGAAAAGGGGGAGTATAAGATTAAGAATATGGCAACCGGTGAAGAAATCATTAAAAAATTTATAATATAGATAATAACATAAATTTATGAAAAAAATTAAACGCGAGTTTGTGGCAGAATTTATTTCCAGCGAAAAAGCAAATTTTAAATGGTCGCTAGGAAAATTAATTGCCTCTTCATTGTCGGGTTTGATCGCGGGCGTTATTATTGCTTCTTTATTTTTTTATACTTTATTTGATTTAACCTGGAAAGGTCTTTTAGGATAGATATTAATTTAATATTTAAATAATTTATAATTATATATTTTTTTGTTGACAGAATTATAGAATTTAACTATAATAATTTCGGCCCTGAAACACGGCTTAACATTAAAAGCCGTGTTTTATTTTCAAAAAATTTATGGATATAAGAAATATTGCTATTATTGCTCACGTTGATCACGGTAAAACAACTTTAACTGATGCAATTTTAAGACAAGCTGGTTTAGTGGCAGAGGAAACCAGTATGGATAGTGACTCTATCGAACAAGAACGTGGTATTACAATTTATGCAAAAAATGCTAGTTTTTTCTATAAAAACAGCAAAATTAATATTATTGACACTCCGGGGCACGCTGATTTTAGCTCCGAAGTAGAAAGAGTTCTTCGTTCTATTGATTCAGTTTTGCTTTTAGTTGATGCGCAGGAAGGACCAATGCCTCAGACTAAATTTGTTTTAAAGAAATCTTTAGAATTAGGATTGGAACCAATTGTTGTTATCAATAAAGTAGATAAACCTGCGGCGCGACCAGAAATGGTTTTAGAGATGGTTTATGAACTGTTTTTAGATTTAGGCGCCTCTGATAAACAATTAGACTTTTCAGTTGTTTATGCTGTTTCCAAAATGGGACAGGCAGGACTTGATAGTAAAAAATTAGCGTCTAATTTAGATCCCCTCTTGGACATGATAGTAGATAAGGTGCCGGTAGCATCTCGTGAAGTAAGCGATACCCTGTTATTGGCTCAACCTTTTAATTTAGCTTACGATAACTTTTTGGGGCGCCTAGCGATTTGCCGTATTTATGAAGGAAAAATTAAAAGCGGTCAAAGTGTATTTATTAAAGATAAAAATGGTCTTAGTCGTTCTGGTAAAATCACAAAATTATTTAGTTGGCAGGGTTTAAACCGCCAAGAGGAAAAAGAGGTAGTAGCTGGTGACATTGTTTTGGTTGCCGGACTGCCAGATATTTTTATTGGGGAGACAATTTGTGAAAAAAATAATCAAGAATCGTTACCAGCAATTTCTATTGATGAGCCAACAATCTGTTTAGACTTTTTAGTTAATAGCTCGCCATTTGCAGGTCGAGAAGGAAAATTTGTTACCAGTCGTCAAATTAAAGAAAGACTTGAAAAGGAGCTTGAGGTAAATGTGGGGTTACGAATTGATTTTTCTGATAACAGCTTATTTAAGGTTTATGGTCGAGGTGAATTACACATTGCAGTTTTACTTGAAAATATGCGTCGTGAAGGATTTGAATTACAAGTTTCAAAACCGGAAGCGATTATTAAAGAAGAGGGCGGGGTAAAGATGGAGCCTTTTGAGGAATTAATTCTTGATATACCAGAAAATTGTTCTGGCGTTGTTATTGAAAAAATTGCGAAAAGACGTGGAGAAATGTTAGATTTAAAAACAGAAAATGCGCATACAAGATTAGTGTTCTCTATACCCACCCGTGGTTTACTTGGTTATCGAGAAGAATTTATAGTTGACACTAAGGGAGATGGAATATTGTGCTCACGCTTTATTGGTTTTAAGCCAATGGCTGATAAGATTGAGGCCCATAGTCTTGGCTCCATGGTCTCAATGATTGCTGGCAAGGCGCTTGCTTATTCTCTTTGGAATTTACAAGAAAGAGGGGTGTTGTATATAAAATCAAACACCGATGTCTACGAGGGAATGGTGATTGGCAATGTTTCTAAAGGAAATGATATGTCTGTTAATCCAGTTAAAGGTAAAAAACTTACCAATGTTCGTGCTTCTGGTTCTGATGAAGCAATTATATTAATTCCGCCCTTGGAATTAAGCTTAGAGAGAGGTTTGAGTTTAATAAATGATGATGAGTATTTAGAGATAACCCCACAAAGCATAAGATTAAGAAAAAAACATTTAACTGAGAATGCTCGAAATCAGGCTCGTAAAACAACAACTTAATCTTTTTTTAAGGGGGCGAAAGATAGGCGATGAATAGGGCAGGGGCCAAATTTTAAAAGGGCTCGCATATGCTCTTTTGTGCCGTATCCTTTGTGTTTTTCAAAATTATATTCAGGGTATTTTTTATGAAATTCAGTCATTAGCCAATCACGACTTACCTTAGCTATAATAGAGGCAGCGGCAATTACCCAGGTATTACTGTCGCCACCAATAATTGCTTTTTGTGGAGTTGTAATGCGAGGAATAGGGAGCTTGCCATCGACTAAAATGAAATCCGGCTTTAGCGGGATTTTTTTTAAAGAGCGACGCATGGCTAAAAAACTGGCTTGTAAGATGTTTATTTTATCAATTATATCATTATCAACAACCCCAATTTCTACTGCCAAAACATTATCTTTAATTATTTTAAAAAGGGCATTTCTTTTTGCTGGACTTAAGGTTTTTGAATCGGCTACTAGCGCTAAATCATTATTGTCTATATTAAAATTTGCGTCTATAACAACACAGGCAGCCACCACTGGTCCTGCTAAGGGGCCGCGACCCGCCTCGTCAATACCACCTATTAGAGGGTAACCGTTATTTATTATTTTTCTTTCTGTGTTTAAATCAAGCATTTATTAATTATAACCCGTTTTGCTATTTTCTGCGAATTGTTAATTTTTTAGCTTATAAATATTGACAACTTGTTTTACTTGTTTTAGAATGAATCTAATTGTTAATGTGCTAATATGTTAATTTAACCAAGACTGGCTTGAGTGAGATTGATGTAATGATGTGGTTAAATAACATTAAGAACGCTAAAAAGGTGTTCGCAATAAAGGGGTGGAGTGATTCCAGCCCTTTTTTATTACCTTGACTTTTTAGCTATTTTATGTTAGATTAGAATCAGCACCAAAAACAATTTAATAATGGGAAAAAAAGTAAATGAGTCTTATATTTTCTCTAGTGGAAGATATAAAAACAAAAGTCTTGAGTGGGTTTTTATTAACGATCCTTTTTATGTTGGTCAGGTTTATAGTCGTTTTTACCTTTATCGTTATGATGATAGTGTAAGAAAAGATGAAAAATTGGAATTAGCGATTTATCGCCTACGGCAAAAAATCAGGAATTTGGAGGTAAATAAAAAATGTCCCTTTTGTCATAAAAACAAGGTTCACTTTTTTCTTCTTCCTGATGTTGGCACAACTACTATTAAGTTAACCTGTTGCAAACATCCAGTCTGCCAGGAAAGATTAAGAGCCTTTCGTGCTGGAACACTTTATCCAATTAATGATTTTTTGTCAGTTATCCCCTTTGTTGCCAAAAGGGAGGGTAAAACTGTAATTCAAATTTTTCGCAAAACCTACGACAAGGTCTCACTTTTAGAATTAATCTAAAAAGCATTAAGCTCGCCTTAAAAAGCGAGCTTTTTATTATCTTTTTTTTGCAATTGTGTTAAAATATAGCTAGAATTTATAAGTTACTTAGATTAAGGATTATGTATAAAAAATATTTTTTACTTATAATTGCTGTTCTTATTCTTTTTTCTGCCTTAGTGTTACGTGTTGTAAATGGGCCAATTAATTTTGATAATAAGCCAATTTATTTTGATCCGCCTTTTGTTTTCGATGATAACGATGATCTTTTAGGCGCTGATAGAGATGAGCATGGCTGCATAACGTCTGCTGGTTATGTTTGGTGTGAAAGTAAGGTTAAGTGTTTGCGCCCATTTGAGGAAGAGTGCGAAGTAATAAAAGAGTTGCCAAGCGCTAACAGTCAAAAGGAGATTGTTAATGTCTTGGTAAGCTACCCTCTCCCTGGCGTGAGTGTTAGCTCACCTTTAAATATAAAAGGCATGGCTCGTGGTGTTTGGTTTTTTGAAGCTACTTTTCCGCTGACTATGGAAACAAAGTCTAAAGAAATAATTGCTACTTCTTATGCTAGTGCTGAAGCTGATTGGATGACGGAAGATTTTGTTCCTTTTTCTGCTACCTTAAATTTTGAAACTGAAGAAAGTGAGGGAAATTTAATAGTGCATAGAGCCAATCCCTCAGGTTTAAAAGAGAATGATGCTTATATAAGCATTCCTCTTAAATTTGAATAATTATGGAAAAAATTTATTTATACAACACTTTAAGTCGTTGCAAAGAAGAGTTTAAACCGATTGATGATAAACTGGTTGGTCTTTATACTTGTGGGCCAACAGTTTATAATTTTGCGCATTTAGGTAATTTGCGTACGTTTTTATTTGAAGACTTGCTAAAGAGAACTTTGGTTTATAATAGTTATCAAGTAAAACATGTTATGAATATTACTGATGTGGGGCATTTAACCGGTGACATGGATATGGGTGAGGATAAAATTGAAAGTGGCGCAAGACGGGAAGGAAAGACTGCGTGGGATATTGCTGAATTTTATACGCAGGCTTTTTTACAAGATTTAAATAAGTTAAATATCAATTTTCCTGATATTTGGTGCAAAGCAAGTGATCATATTAAAGAGCAAATTGACTTAATTAAAGAATTGGAAAAAAAGGGTTATACCTACATTACTAAAGATGGAGTTTACTTTAATACTTCTTTGGTTTCCGATTATAACAAATTAAGTCATCTGCCACTTGAAGAATTAAAAGAAGGGGCACGAGTGGAAAAAAATCCAGAAAAAAAGAATCCAACTGATTTTGCGCTATGGAAGTTTTCTTTGCCCGTAGGATTAAGGCAGATGGAGTGGAAATCTCCTTGGGGGATCGGTTTTCCTGGTTGGCATCTTGAGTGCTCAGCGATGAGTTTAAAATATTTAAGAAATAATTTAGATATTCATTGTGGTGGAATTGATCATATTAATATCCATCATACCAATGAAATTGCGCAATCAGAATCAGCAACAGGAAAGAAATTTTTCAATTATTGGCTACACGGAGCTTTCTTAAACATGGGTAACGGTAAAAAAATGGCTAAAAGCGGTAAGAATTTTGTTACTCTTAAATCAGCCTTGGAGGATAAAAATATTGACCCTTTGGCGTATCGTTTTGCTGTTTGTCAAGTTCATTATAGAAAGATGATGGAGTATAGTCTAAAATCTTTACAACAAGGACAAAATTCTTTAAATAATTTAAGATCTGCAGTGGCAGCATTGGGTGAAGAGCTAGGAGAAGTCGATTTAAACTTTCAGATGAAATTTAAACAGGTTATCAATAATGACCTAAACATCCCTCAAGCCTTGGCTTTGTTGTCTCAAGTTCTAAAATCTAAAATTAAAGATAAAGATAAAAAAGCAACAATTTTAGATTTTGATCGTGTGCTTGGTCTTGATTTGGGTAAGGTGGAGAAAAAACAAGAGGCAATTAAGCCTTGGGGTAGTAAAATAGAAGGCTTTAATTTAAAGTTAACCAAGAAGATAGTAGAGCTTCTAAATAAAAGGGAGGAGGCGAGACTGAAAAAAGATTGGACAAGGGCCGATAAATTAAGGGAGGAGATAATAAGTCTTGGTTTTACCTTAGAGGACATAACAGAAGGACAAAAAATAGTTGTAAAAAATCATGAATAGTAATAATTTTTGGCAAGAATATAAAAATAAAAAACAAACAATTTTAGCAATGGCACCTTTAGCTGGTTTTACCGATTCTGCTTTTCGTTTATTGTTAAAGGATTATGGAGCTGATGTTGTCTATAGCGAGATGGCATCTGTTGCCGCTTTATATTATGGTGATAATCAAGGGGGTGGTGCGCTAGAGACAAAGGAGCTTCTAAAATTTAAACAAAAAGAAAGGCCTTATGTTGTTCAAATTTTTGGTTCAACGCCAAAACATTTTGCGCAAGCTACTAAGATAATAACTCGTCAAATAAAGCCAGATGGAATTGATATTAACTTTGGTTGTCCTGTTCCTAAGGTAATGAAGCAGGGCGCAGGGTCAGCCTTGATGATGGATTTAAAACGAGCGCGTGAAGTGATAGAGGCTGTTTTAGAAAATACCGATTTACCAGTTTCGATAAAAATTAGAGCAAAAGTAAAAAATATCAGCGCTTTAGAATTTGTAAAATACATAAGTGATTTGCCATTAGCAGCATTAATGCTGCATGGTCGTTCTTTGCAACAGGGTTTTTCCGGTGACGCTAATTATGCTCTGGTAAAAGAAATTCGTCCATTTTTTTCTGGCCTTATTCTTGCCAATGGTGGAATTAATTCTTTAGCACAAGCGCGTGAAGCTCTAAAAACAAGTCAAGCAGATGGACTGGGGCTGGGAAGAGGCGCATTGGGACGGCCTTGGTTATTTAAAGAAATAAAAGAAGGAAGGGAAATAAGCTTAGCAACAAGGGATATTTTAGAAATCGCCTTAAAACATGCGCGAACCTTCGTCGCCTTAAAAGGGGAAAAGTCTTTACCAGATTTAAGAAAGCATTTAGCGTGGTATGTTCAAGGTTTTCCTCGGGCTAGTAAGCTAAGAGCGCAATTGGTGTCGGTTAATAATTTGCTTGAAATTGAAAATATTATAAATAATTACAAACAGGAAAATTATGATACTTTGGATTGATACAACAGAAAAAAATTTAATCAAAGTTGCTCTAAAGACTAAAAAAAAGAATTATTGGCAAAGAGCAAAGGTGGCTCGCTATCAAGATGGGAAGCTTTTGGTGATGATTTCTAAATTATTAGAGCGAGAAAAGGTTGATTTTAATGATATAAAAAAAATTGAAGTAGTTGATGTTGGGGGGAGTTTCACCTCCTTGCGAATTGGCGTTCTAACCGCTAACGCTTTAGCCTATGCTTATCAAATTCCGGTTCAAGGTAGCAGCGGCGCAAAGTTAAAAAATAGTGGAGATTTTAAATTAGTGCTACCAATTTATAATCGAGAGCCAAATATTGGTAAGAAAAAGAGCTAAGTTTCGTTTTTATGAAAAAAGGCGCTCTGTGCATTAATTGTTGAAAACTTTATAGATTTTTAGGATTATAAAATCATTTTTAAACAGACCACTTGTTAATAAGTGGTTTTTTTAATATTTTTTACCTTATTTTAGTTAAAATAAAAGTGTTGACCCTTGGGGGTTAGTGGTGTATAATTAAACTTGTAAGGTGAATGGTGGGGAATTGAGGCGAACTAAAAGATAAATATTATATGTTAATTGGTGAATACAATCATAGTTTGGATAATAAGGGACGCGTTGCGATTCCAGCTAAGTTTCGTGCCGCTTTAAAGAAGGGGGCAGTTGTTACTAAGGGTTTAGACAATTGTCTTTTTTTGTATTCAAAAGAACAGTTTACAGCAATTGCACAAAAATTTGCTGCCCTACCTTTAAGTCAAGCAAAGGCTAGAGCCTTTTCTCGACACATGTTAGCTGGTGCGATGGATGTAGAATTTGATAACCAAGGTCGTGTTACCTTGCCAGAATATTTACGCTCCTTTTCTAATTTGAAAAAGAAAGTAGTAGTTGCTGGTTTGTATAATCATTTAGAAATATGGGATCAAGCAGCTTGGGATAAATATAAGGCTAATTCAGAAAAAAATAGTAACGATATCGCTGAGGCATTAGGAGATTTAGGGATTTAATATGAAATACCATCACATTCCTGTCATGCTTTCGGAAGTAGTAAAACATTTAGCAGTTAAACCAGGCGGAATATATATAGATTGTACATTAGGAGGTGCTGGTTACACCTTAGAACTTGCAAAAAGAGTAGGCCCTAAGGGAAGAGTATTGGCCTTAGATATGGATATTGCCGCAATTAGTAATGCTAAGGAAAAAATTGCTAAACAAGCTATAGAAAATGTAATTTTAGTTCAAGAGAATTTTAAAAATATTGCCCCAGTTTTTCATGAGTATTTTAAAAAAGAGGAATTAGTTGATGGAATTGTTTTTGATCTCGGTTTATCGTCCTTTCAATTGTCTGATAAAAAGAGAAGCTTTTCTTTTCAAAATGATGTTCCGCTTGATATGGCGTTTGGTAAAAAGGCAGAAAAACAAACAGTAGAAATTATAAATAACTATAAGCTTCTTGATTTAACTGAGATATTTAGAGAGTATGGTGAAGAAAAAAATGCTTATAAAATTGCGAAAGCAATTGTATTGGAAAGGAAGAAGCGAAAAATAGAAACAACACAAGATTTGGTAGATATTATAGTAAAGCAATATCCGAAAAGAGCGTATTACAAAATACATCCTGCCACAAAAGTATTTCAGGCCTTAAGAATAGAAACCAATCAGGAATTTAACAATTTAAAAACAGCCTTGGCGGATATTTCAAAAATATTAAAGTTTAAAGGACGAATAGTGGTAGTATCTTTTCACAGTGGTGAAGATAGGATAGTTAAGCAATTTTTTAAGAATAATGAAGAAATAATGCCTATTGTTAAAAAACCGGTAGTAGCTAGTGAGAATGAAGTAGCAAGCAATCCGCGTGCGCGAAGCGCTAAACTTCGTTCGGGTATCAAGGTGGTTTAGTGATTGTTATAAATTTGATAATTTTTAAATTAATATAATCTTGTTCGCTTATGAAAAAAGCAACTAATTATTATTTATCATCGAAAAAAAATAAAAAAAATCCAAAATCTATTAGTCTGCGACTGTTAAATACTGGCCTATTTTTAATGGTAGCGGCTGGTTTTTTCATGTATTTAATTGGTATTAGTGATCTGACAGCAAAAGGTTTTATTTTGCAGGACTTAAGGTCACAAGCAGTTGAAATAGAGGAGAGTTATAAGTTACAAGAACAGCAGGTAAATTCTCTTCAGTCTTTTTATGTTTTAAATGAGAAGGCAAAGGATTTAGACATGGTTAAAGTAGATAATATTGAATACATTAAAGTGGGCGGACAAGCGGTGGCAAAGAAATAATTACTTTTCTTGACTAGAATTATGTGGCGAGAAAAAAGAGATAAAAAAAGAACTGGAGGGGGCGTAAATAATAATCGTTGGCGCTTTGTCGTTGCGATTATTTTTTTATTATCTTTTTCGTTAATATATAAGCTTTTCAGTGTACAAATTAGACAATGTGACTTTTATACCGCTCTAGCATCTGCACAGCATGAATTTTTTAATCAATTAGCACCAGAAAGAGGTAAAATTTATTTTAGTGAAAAAAACAGCGCTGGTGACGCAATTTATCCGTTAGCTACTAATAAAGAATTTGCCAAAGTTTACGTTGTCCCAAAAGATATAATTAATGCACAGGTATTTGCTGAGAAATTTTTTATTTTTTTTGACAAGCCAAAGTTAGAAGAAGAGTTGAAAGAAAATATTCCCACTAGCACCGAGATTGTGATTGCGACCTCAACTAAGGAAAAAATCATTAGTGATTATATGAGAAAACTGGAAAAACCTAATGATCCTTATGAACCATTAGTGGCCAAATTACCGCTTGAAGAATTGCTATCTTTATATTCTTTTATGTCCAGTGAGGACTATGAGGCAACATCAAGCCCAGTTTTGGTAAGTGCAGACAATTTAACCATTAAAAAAGGAAAGATTGTTTTTAAAGATGAAATTAATAGGGAATTAAAAATACCGGGATTAGGGTTTAATTTGCAAAAATATCGTTATTATCCAGAAAATGAAATCGCTGCTCATTTGACCGGTTTTACAACGCAGGTAAATGAGGAATTGGTTGGCAGCTATGGTTTAGAAGAATTTTTCAACAAAGAGCTTTTTGGGGAGTATGGATCCTTGCGTTCTGATAAGGCTAACGCTTCCGATGTTATGATAATTAATAATCGAGAATATATAAGTCCAAAAGCAGGGAAGGATATAATTTTAACCATAGATAGAAACATTGAATTTTATGCTTGCAACAAATTAAAGGAAGAGGTGGAAAAGCATGAGGCTGCTGGTGGCTCGGTTATTATCATTGAGCCGAAAACAGGAGCAATTATTGCAATGTGCTCTTTGCCAGATTTTAACCCCAACAACTATAATCATGTATCTGATATCTCTGTTTATAATAATCCAGCTATATTTTATCAATATGAGCCTGGATCAGTTTTTAAAACTGTAACTTTAGCCATTGCGATTGATCAGGGTAAAATATCGCCAAGCACTACTTATGAAGATAAAGGGGAAATTATGATTAATGGTTGGCATAAGCCCATCAGAAATTCTGACTTTTCTACCCATGGTCCTCATGGGGTGGTGGACATGAGCGCTGTTTTAGATAACTCTTTAAATACTGGGGCAATTTTTGCTATGAAACAAGTGGGTCCAAAAATATTTTCTGATTATATTAAACAATTTGGCTTTGGGGAGAGGACGGGGATTGAGCTGGGAGCAGAAAGCCCTGGTAACATTAATAATTTATTAGTAAAAAATGTTAAAGAAATAGATGCGGCGACAGCTTCTTTTGGACAAGGTATCGCGGTTACCCCCTTGCAAATGATAATGTCCTATCAAGCAATTGCCAATCACGGTCTTTTAATGAAACCCCATGTTGTTAAAAGTATTATTTCTGAAAATAAACAAGAAGAAATTGAGCCAAAGGCAGTTTCGCAGGTAATTTCAGAGAAAACTGCAGCCACAATTTCAGCCATGTTAGTTAATGTAGTTGAAAAGGGACACTCACAAAAAGCTGCTATTCCTGGATATTATGTTGGTGGTAAAACAGGAACTGCACAAATGGCGACTATTGGTGGTTATAGTAAAACTGATTATATTCATAGCTTTATTGGTATTGCTCCGATAGAAAATCCTGCTTTTGTAATGTTAACTAAAATTGACAAGCCTCGTGGCGTTCAGTATGCTGAAGGCTCAGCTTTGCCATTATGGCGGGATATCGCGGAATTTGTTTTAAATTATTATGCGGTACCAAAAACTAGATAGTATATATGCGTAAATTATTGAAATATAAATTAAAAATATTAGCTAAATTAATAATTTGGCGTTATCAGCCAAAAGTAGTTGGAATTTCTGGATCAATTGGCAAAACTACTGCTAAGGAAGCGATTAATTTAGTTTTAGAAGATAAGTATAGAGTCAGAACTAGTTATAAAAATTATAACAATGAGTTTGGCTTACCACTTACTATAATTGGTAGCAAATCACCAGGCAAGAATTACTTTGCTTGGCTTGGTGTTTTTATCAAAGCATTTTGTCTGCTAGTTTATAAGAATAAGAAATATCCTGAAATTTTAGTTTTAGAGATGGGCATAGATCGTCCCGGTGATATGAATTATCTAACATCTATAATAAAGCCACAGATAGCGGTAATAACAGCGGTGAGCTATTCTCATTTGGAATATTTTGGCAGTATCTTAAATATAAAAAAAGAAAAGCAACATTTAGTAGAGGCTTTATCTTCTTCTGGTCTGGCAATATTAAATTTTGATAGCGCGCTTGTTAAAGAAATGAAAAACATTGCTAAGGCAAGAGTGGTGAGTTTTGGAATTAAAGCAGAAAACGTTGATTTGAAGGCGCAAGATGTTATTTATAATTTTGAAAAGGGACTTTATGAATTATCGGGCATAAATTTTAAGTTAAATAGCGATGGCGCCGTTGTTCCTGTGGCAATGAAAAATGTCATTTCAGAACCGGCTATTTATGCTGCTTTAGCTGCTTTGGCGGTAGCTCGAGAATTTAAAATTCCAGTTTTAGAAGCAGCAACTAAATTACGTAATTTCTCTTTGCCGCCAGGACGTATGAATATATTGCCTGGAATTAAGCATTCCTTTATTATAGATGATACCTATAACTCATCTCCGGAAGCGGCACTGTCTGCTATTTCTATATTAGGAAAGATGAGTATTGATAGTCAGGCGCACAAGTACGCTGTTTTAGGGGATATGTTAGAAATTGGTGCCTATACTATAGAGGGACATCGTTTGGTTGGGCGTAAAATTAAAGAATTAGGGATTGATTATCTAGTCGCTGTTGGCGAAAGAGCGCGTGATTTTATGCGTGGAGCCAAAGATAGTGGCATGGCAAAGGACAAGATTTTTTTCTTTGATTACCCTAAAGAGGCGGGGCGTTTTCTGCAGCATCGCTTGCAATCAGGTGATCTTTTATTGGTAAAGGGTTCGCAAGGAGCTAGAATGGAAAAAATTGTAAAAGAAATAATGGCAGAGCCTGATAGAGCGGAAGAATTTTTAGTACGTCAAGAGTTAGAGTGGAAAAAATAATAATATAATTATGAAAATAGTTATTCTTGGAGCTCGAGGAAATCTCGGTTCACAACTTGATTTAGTTTTCAAAACAGACCATGAAGTGTTTTCTTTTGATAGGGAAGACTTTGATGTTTTAGATAGTGACTACTTAGAACAGGTGTTAACAGAAATTAGGCCAAATTTAGTCGTTAATACCGTTGCCTACAATCAGGTTGATAATTGTGAAAATAAGGAGGGCTATGAATTAGCGCTTATTTTAAATCGTGATCTACCAGCTACTTTAGGAAAATTAGCGATAAAATTAAATTTTATTTTAGCTCATTATTCCACGGATTATGTTTTTAGTGGACTGGAATCTCGTCCGAGTTTTTCTGAAAACGATACGCCAAATCCGATAAATAAATATGGTGAGAGCAAATTTTTAGGAGAGATAGAATTAAAAAAATTAGAGTCTCGTGGTTTACAATATTATTTAATCAGAACGTCTAAATTATTTGGTCCAAATAGCGACAACCCTTTAGCTAAGCCAAGTTTTTTTGATACAATGTTAAAACTGGCAGCCACAAAAGATGGTCTAATGGCAGTAAACGAAGAACTAAGTTGTTTTACCTATACACCTGATTTAGCTAGTGCTAGCGCTCGTTTATTAATTGCTCGACCAGCTCCGGGCATATATCATTTGATTAACGAAGGAGCGGTAACTTGGTTTGAAGGGGCAAATGAATTATTTAAAATAGCTAAAAAAGAAATTAAGTTACGACCTATTAGAAGTGAAGATTTGGCGCGATTAGCCAGGCGTCCTAAATTTTCAGTGTTAGAAAATAATAAGCTTAAAAAAATGCGTCCATATAAAGAAGCTTTAAAAGACTATTTAAGAATAATTTTATGAGAGGAATAATTTTATCTGGTGGTAGTGGTACTAGATTAAGGCCATTAACTAAAATTACAAGTAAACAATTGCTTCCTATTTATAATCGCCCCATGATTTATTATCCTTTAAACACTTTGATAAAGGCGGGTATTAAGGAAATAATGATTATTGTTGCCCCAGAAAGGGCAGGGGACTATCTTAATTTGCTTGGTTCAGGAAAGGAGTTTGGAGTAAAATTTACATATGAAATTCAAGACAAGCCAGAAGGTTTGGCGCAAGCGTTTATCATCGCTGAGAATTTTATTGATGATGAGAATGTGGCGATGATATTGGGTGATAATATTTTTGAGGATGATTTTTCTCAAGAGATAAAAAACTTTACAAGTGGGGCTAAAATTTTTGCCAAGCAAGTTCCAGACCCAGAAAGATTTGGCGTTGTTAAATTTTCTGACGATATGAGGGCGGAAAAAATAGTAGAAAAACCAAATAAATTTTTAAGTGATTACGCGGTAACCGGTTTATATGTCTATGATAATAGGGTGGTAAAAGTGGCACGTGAAATGAAGCCAAGCTCTCGTGGTGAATTGGAGATAACAGATGTTAATAACTGGTATTTAGATAAGGGTGAACTGAAAGTGGCAATGGTTAAAGGAGAATGGTTGGATGCGGGTACTTTCGATAGTTTATTAAAAGCACAATTATTTGCTCGCGACAAACTGTCTGATAAAATGATTATATAAAAAAGGGCCCTTTATTGGGCCCTAATGGGTAGTTTTTTAAACTTCAAGATTTTTTCGTAAACGAGCACATTCAATGATTACTCCGTCAAAGGAAAAGTGTAGATAAAAGGTGTGAACGGATTTTGAGCTGTCGCAATGGGTAACATCAATTCTTTTTAAGGATTGTTCCTTGAGATAATTTTCAATCTCTAAACTGACTTGTTTCGGATTCGAAAGCTTTTTCTCTTTTAACCTTTCTTCTACGCCCTCTAAGACGTCTTGTTTCATTCTCCAGGCTCTTGCTGCACTCTGTAAATACTTTCTTTTTTCGTCCATGATATTTTATTTTAAAAAACGTATTCTTAGTTTAAAATATAATATAGTTCAAGTCAAATTATTATGAAATTAGTGGTTGGATTTATAACTTATAATAATGTTAGCGCTAAATACTTAGCTTATTTTTTGCCTTCTTTAAAAGAGGCCTTAAGTTTATTTAAAGAAAATGAATATTCTGTTTTAGCCTTTGACAATAGCGATCAATTAAATCATGAAAATCGCTTAGCTTTAGAGTTTTTTGAGTATAAAGATAAACTAAGAATTAGATATTGTCGTACTGAAAATAATATTGGTTTTGGGTCAGCTTATAACTATCTTCTTGCTAAAGCTGAAAAAATGAAAGCCGATTATTTTCTTATTATTAATCCGGATATAGTTATAGAAAAGAAGGCAATTTATAACCTGCTGAAAACTCTTAAATCAAATCCAGAATTAGTGGCAGTGTCACCAAAAATTAAACGCTGGGACTTTATTAATTTTAAAAAAACAAACCAAATTGATTCTTGTGGCCTGACTTTGAAGCCTGGTCTTAAATTTTATGATTTAGGGCAGGGCGAGGAAGATAGGGGTCAGTATGATAAGTTTGACATTATTGCGCCAGGTGGAGCAGCGGGTTTATTTCGTCTAAATTTACTAAAAAAAATTAAGGAAAAAGATGCTTATTTTGATCCTGAATTCTTTATGTATAAAGAAGATTGCGATTTAGCTTATAGACTTCAAATGAAAGGGCTTGCCAGCAAGCTAGTTCCTAGTGCTATTTTATATCACGATAGAACAGCTGCTTTTTATAAAAAAAGTTTAGGAGCTCGTTTATGTAATCGTTGGCGTAAAAATAGGCAAATTAAGGAGTGGTCATTCTATAATCAGCACTTATTGTATAAAAAATATTTTAAAAAAGAGCCTATTTATAGCCAAATAATTATATTTTGGCAGATCTTTTTTCTGTTTATATTTAGTTTAATATTCGAGCCATATAACTTGTTGCAGTATAAGAAGTTGTTTTCTAAGAAACAACTATTGACTAATATAAAATAATGTGATAAATTTAAGCCAGCTTGTTGTTAATTAAATAGCAAAAAAATGCTTGGTTAATGACTTTATTTTTTTATATATGGCAAAAAACATCGAAAAAATTATAAATGAAAAAGGTTTAGCTCTAAAAAGTTTAGATGCAATTGAGATCGTGAAAAATCTATTTTCCCAGTTAATGGACAGGGAAAAGGATGTTTTAAATAGACGATTTGGTCTTAAAGGGTTAAAATCAGAAACTTTAGAAAAAATTGGCAGTTTGCATAAATTAACCAGAGAAAGAGTGCGACAAATTGAGGCCGCCAGTATTCGTAAAATCAAAAAATTAGAAAACTTAGATGAGTATATTGTTAGTTTAAAAGAAGCAGTCTATGATTTATTAGACCAACACGGTGGAGCAATAAGACGAGATTATCTGTTAGATATTTTAACGGTAATAGCTCTAGAAATGCGTGATGAAGAAATGGTTGATAGTCCTGCTAACGATGAGTTGCGCCTAGCTTACAGAAACCATTTTGATTTTTTGCTTTCTACACTTCTTTCAGATGATGTTGACTTGATTAAGAAAAGTGATAGATTTTATCCTTCATTTAAATTAAAAAATAGAGAGGTTAATCACTTGGAGGAATTGGCCGATAGTTTACTGGAAAAAGTTGATTCTTTGAAGAAAACTTTAAAAACCGAGGAGTTAATTGAGTTATTAAAAGAGCTCGAGACTTATAATCGCTATCAGGGTGAATTAAGTAGAGACGATTCTAATATAGAGCCTATATTTAAGAGCAAGACTTTTCCTGATAAAGCAGAGATTATAAATAGTAATAAAGTCCTTTATTCTCTCTTACAAGCTGTAAAAAACTTAGAAAGAAATAAATTTGGAGAATGGGGAATTGCAAATTGGCACGAAATTAAACCAAAAACTATAAATGATAAAATTTATTTAGTATTAAAACATGAAGGTGCGCCGTTACATTTCACCGCTATCGCTGATAAAATAAATGAGATTAAATTTGATAAAAAGAAAGCTAATGCGGCGACTGTGCACAATGAATTAATTTTAGATAGTCGTTATATTCTAGTAAGTCGTGGAACCTATGGCTTAAAAGAGTGGCAAGAGCAATAAAATAGATGGTTTGTAAATAAATAAAAGAAATTCGTATTAACTAAAACGGATTTCTTTTTTTATTAATTTATGTTAATATTTAGCTAGGATATAGACTTTAAATTATGAATAATATTGTTATTTATACTGACGGAATTGAACGTTTTTTAAATTTACCACCAGAGCAAATGTTCTGGACTTTTATGGCAAATTTTGGCTGGATTATCATTGGTATAATTTTTATTAAAGGTGTTTTAGAGTTATACCTTTTTTGGCTGCGCGATAAGTGGTCGAAAACGCATAAAAATATTATTTTAGCAATTGATATTCCGAAAGGGAATGAACAGACACCAAAAGCGGTAGAAAACATGTTTACTTATTTAGGAGGGGCTCATGGTAGTGTTAATTTTTTTGAAAAATGGTTTGAAGGTAAATATCAAAAATCTTTTAGTTACGAGATAGTTAGCTTAGAGGGCTATACCCAATTTATTATAAGGACTCCGGCTGAGTTTAGAAATTTAATTGAATCATCTATATACTCACAGTATCCGGATGCAGAAATTACAGAAATTGATGATTATACGGAAATAGTGCCACAAAGCTATCCTGATGAAGAATACGATGTTTGGGGCAGTGAATTTACTCAATCAAATCCTTGGATGTACCCGATTAAATGTTATGAAGAATTTGAGCACAAAATGGGCCCCTTAGAGACTCAATTTAAAGATCCGATGGCTACTTTAATGGATTTGTGTGGCTCACTTCGTCAGGGCGAGCAACTATGGTTACAATTTATAATTATTCCAATTGGTTTTGATTGGTTAAAAGATGCGGAAAAAGAAATTGATAATATTTTAGGCAAAAAACCAAAGGCGAAGAAAGGTTTGTTTATGAGATTAGTAGAATTAATGGGGGAGTTGAGTGAGTCAATTTATAAAATTTGGGGTGATATAGATAATAAAGAAAAAGAAGCAAAAACGAAGACGATTATGGATTTGACCCCAAAGGAACAAAAGCGTTTAGAGGCAATTAGTAAAAAGGCAAGCAAATTAGCTTTTGGAATCAAAATTAGAGCAGTCTATGTTGCGAAAAAAGAAGTAATGAATAAGGCTAAGGTGGTTAATGGTTTGGTTGGTTTTATGAAGCAGTTTGCTGCTCTTGATTTAAATAATTTACGACCAGATGTTAAAAGGACAATGACAAAGGCTGTTTATTTTTGGACAGAGTCAAGAGTAAAGAGAAAAAAGAATAATATTTTTAAAGCATATATTAATAGATCTGATAGCCAAGGATTAGACCCAGGTATTATGAGTATAGAAGAGTTAGCGACCTTATGGCACTTTCCTACTGAAGGTAGCGTTAAGGCTTCTTTGGTGCAAACTGCCAAGGGGCGCAAAGCTGATGCGCCGTCATCTTTGCCTTTAGCTTCAGAATTAAGAGAGGCTCCAGAAAGTTTATTTAATGATAATAATGAATTTTATTTTAAAGAAAAGGAAAATAAAGTAGAAAGGGAAAAGATGAGAGAATCAAATGATGAGCCATTTTTTACAGAAACAAAGCCGCAAGATGACATTACCCATCGTAGTAGTGCGCCGCCAACTAATTTACCACTCGCATAAATATGAGGATAGGAATAGATGCTCGCTTCTATGGCCCAATTGGAAAAGGATTGGGGCGTTATACGCAAGAAGTGATTGATAATATGATTAAAATAAATGAAGCTCAGGCAGAAACAGCCTGTGATTTTGTGATATTTTTAAGTCCGCATAATTATGATGAATTTACACCTAAAAGTTGGTATGTTAAAAAAATAAAGATTAATATTCCTTGGTATTCTTGGCAAGAACAAATTTTTTTTCCTTTTTATATTTTCAAGGAAAAACTTGATTTAATGCACTTTCCTCATTTCAATATTCCAGTTTTAACACCAGTTAAATTTGTCATGACCTTACATGATTTAATTTTAACTCATTTTCCCACTGTGCGCGCCACAACAAAAAGCGCCTTTGTTTATAAATTTAAAAATTTTGCCTATCGCTTTGTTTTGCGTACAGCCGTATCAAGAGCACGTAAGATAATTGCTGTCTCTGAATTTACTAAAAAAGATATTTTAAATAAATTATCTGTACCCGCTGAGAAAGTAGTTGTAACATATGAAGGAGTTTCAAATCTAGCACGGGGAAGAGACTCGCTTTTTGTTTCAAAAATAGATCCCCTAGAAACTAAAATTCAATATCATCTGGGTGATAATTTTTTGCTCTATGTAGGTAATGCTTATCCTCACAAAAACTTAGAAAAACTACTTGATGCTTTTATCCTGCTTAAAGAAAAACGTCCTGATTATAAATTAGTTCTAGTAGGTAAGGCGGATTATTTCTACAACCGTTTGCGTGATTATGCCAAATCTTTAAATTTATGGCAAAAAGAAAATTTAAATAGCCCTGTTGTTTTCCCTGGCTATGTTCCTGATGCGCAGTTAGAAGTTTTATATAAGGAGGCTCGTGCCTATGTTTTTCCTTCTTTGTATGAAGGTTTTGGTCTGCCACCGCTGGAGGCGATGGCAAAGGGTTGCCCGGTGATAAGTTCTGATCGTGCTAGTTTGCCCGAAGTTTTAGGTTCAGCTGCCCTATATTTTAATCCTGAGGATACACAAGATTTTTTAGCAAAAATAAATTTAGTTTTAGATGATGCTAAATTGCGAAATGAGATGATAGATAAAGGCTTAAAGCAGGTTAAAATGTATAATTGGTGGGAGTGTGCAAATAATACATATAAGGTATATAAAGATATTCTATTTTCTAAATAAACATGATTAAGGACAAGGATAACAATACAGAAAATAAGCTAAAGGGTCTTAAAAACTCTGGATTTGTGATTGATTTAAGATCTGCCTTTAAAGAAACAGAAAAAAAAGAGGACTCTAAGGTTATAGAAAATAAAAAACTAAAAAAAGATTTAAAGCCACAGCGAGCGAGCGTTTGGCTAAGTGGACTTTTTGCTAAACGTAAGGATGTACAAGAAAATAGTTTTAATTTAAATTCTTGGAAGAATAAAATCAATCAATCAAAAAATAGAAGCCGTTTTTTTTCTACAAACAAACGACAAAAAAAAGAAAATTTTAAATTTTCAGAATTATTTAAAAAAAAGAAAAAAAATTATTGGTGGGAAAGAGCAGTCAAGGAAAAACGTAAAATTTTGAACACTCGCTTTCATTTTAAAACAAAAAGAGTAAAACAACTGGAAGAAAATTTAATATGGTATCGGTCTCTTTTTTCCTTTGGCTTAATCTTATTATTTTTAGTTGTTCCCTTAAAGGCTTTATCCTATCTGCAGTTATTTGATATTGTTAAATTAGAAGAACGAGTAATGGCTCATTCGCAGGCAGCAGTTTCTCGGATAAGCGAAGCGGCTGGTTTAGTATCTGAGCTTGATTTTATTTCGGCTAACAATAAATTATCTTTGGCGGGAGAAGAATTTTTACAAGCTGAAGATGATCTACGTTTTATTAATGACTCTCTATTATCACTAGCTGCCCTATCAAGTAATCCTAAGATAAAAATGGCTGCGGAGAGTAAGCATATTTTTGAGGCTGGAGTAATTGGCACTAAGTTGGCGCAAAATTTAATGACATTAAGTGATGAGTTATTTAATTTTAATGAGGATAGTAATTTGTTAGAGGTGTTAGCTGTTGTTAGCAAGCAGGGAACAATAGTATACCAAGATGTGCTTAATTTAGAGAGAGTTGTCGCTGAAATTAAGACTAACAACATACCCCTAGAATATCGACAGCAATTTATTGATTTAGCAGATAAGGTTACTTACCTAAGGCAGGGTTTAGTTGACTTTATTTCCTTACTTGATAAAACAAATGAATTATTGGGTCAGACTCAGGATAAGCGCTATCTTCTTATTTTTCAAAATAATTCAGAATTAAGAGCCTCTGGTGGTTTTTTGGGTAGTTATGCCATTGTTGATCTAAAAGAGGGAAAAATTAAAAATTTAGAAGTACCTGCGGGAGGTTCCTATGACACAGAAGGGGGCATGACTTTAAAAGTGAAAGCCCCAGAACCACTTTGGCTAGTTAATCCTTCTTGGTATTTTTGGGATGCAAACTGGTGGCCTGATTGGCCAACAACGGCGCAAAATTTAATGTGGTTTTATGAAAAAAGTGGCGGCTCAACCGTTGATGGCGTAATTACTTTTACGCCGACAGTTGTTGAAAATCTGCTAACAATTACTGGTCCAATTGATATGAGCGCCGAATATGGAGTTATAATTACAGGTGAAAATTTTTGGGAAACTGTTCAAAAGATTGTAGAAAAAGATAATCTAGCCCTTACTCATCCAGAAGTGATAGAAGGGTTTAAGGAATCAAATGAAGAAATAAGTTCTACCTTGCCGCTTTATCAGGATTTGGAAAATAACATTGAAAACAAACCAAAAAAAATTATTGGTGATTTAATGGCGCGCATTTTAGAGGTTTTGCCAAGCAAGGTTAACAAAGATACCTTGCTTGATATTATTTTATTATTTGAAAATAGTGTTTCCTCTAAGAATGTGATGCTTTATTTCACTGATGAAAGTTTGCAAGAGGAAGTTTTGCAAAAAGGATTAGCGGGAGAAATTAAAGCTGCGCCACATGACTACTTAATGGTTGTGAACACGAATATTGCGGGCCAGAAAACTGATCGTAAGATGAAAGAGGATATTTTACACTATTCTCAAGTTGATGAGACCGGCAAGATAGTTAATAATTTAAATATCAAACGTTCCCACGAAGGTTTAAAGAACGAGGCTCTAACTGGAGTGCGTAATGTAAATTGGCTACGTATTTATGTTCCATTAGGAAGTCGTCTTTTATCAGCTTCTGGTTTTTCAATTCCAGATGCTCATTATTTTGAGGCACCGGAAGCTGATTGGTATGAAAGCGAGTTATTAGCTGCCGAAAGATTGGCTGTGACTGACGCAAGAAGTGGAATAAAGATATACCAGGAAAATGGTAAAACCGTTTTTGCTGGTTGGGTGATGACTGATCCAGGGCAAGTCGCTGATATAAAGATAAGTTATGATCTGCCTTTTAATTTTTT
>Ga0172377_10001274_pt1 | contig 25152 bp, 19 predicted proteins | sample Pumphouse3metaG_FD_119749 | JGI IMG/M metagenome (GOLD analysis project Ga0172377, IMG submission 119749) | Leachate microbial communities from a municipal landfill in Southern Ontario, Canada - Pumphouse #3 metaG | ecosystem: Engineered > Solid waste > Landfill > Unclassified | place: Canada... | reverse complement strand
CCTTTGTCAATTGCAAATTCTCAAGTATATTTATTTATGCGCAAACAATTAGCTAAAATACTTCTTTACCTTTTTGCATTGATCCTGATCATAAATATTTTTTCATGTAAAAATATTTTTGCCCCTGCATTGGGAGACCTTGATGGTGGAAATTCAATTTATAAAACAGATCAGGCAAGTCCGGAGGAAGTTTTACATAATTTTAAATATGCTTATATTTACCGCGATTCTCTTATGTATTCAAACCTAATTGATTCGGATTTTGTTTTTGTGTATTACCAACCTGGCAGTAGTTCTGAAACAGGACATTATGATTCCTGGGTAAGATCTGTCGAATTACGTTCAACCGGCAGGTTTTTATCTGCTTTTGATTATATAGATCTCATCTGGCAAACTACTCTTGACAGCAATTATCTGGAAATCATTGATGGAGAAGTATTATCAGAAAGAGACTCTCTTTTTTCTACTGCAAATTATGCTGATATATCTAAGAGTTATCAATTGACACTTGGTGATTATACCACCCTTATCGGAGATGCGGTTTTTCGTTTTAAAAAGGGAAAAGATAAAAAATGGCGGATTTTGAGGTGGGAAGATAAATACAATTCTTACTAGAACAAGTAAAAAGCTAAAAGACCTCTTGCAGATGAAGCCAAAAGTTGAACTATTAACTCCTAAAACATGACGCACCAGCATAAAATCTAGGGATGAGATTATTTATTTATCCATGGGAAAAATTCTAAGCATTTAAGCAATAGGCTTATAAGCTCTTTATATTTCTATTTTGAGCGGTAAATCAGGCTCATGGTAATAGATGCGGTTTTTTCTTTGGAGCTTGTATTAAAGGTGCCACCCCAGGAATAATTCTCGTCTGAATTTTGTCCGGTTATCTGAAAGACACCCATTTTTGCGGATGTTAGTTTGCCTAGTTTGGCATTTGAATTTTCAGCGATCTTTTCTGCTCTTAAACGAGCATTTTCCGTTGCTTTAGAGATCATTTCAATTTTCAGGTCAGATAGTTGTGTGTAGTAATATCTTGGTGATTGTGAGTAAAACTCAACACCTTTATAGAGCAATTCCGTAATTTCCCGAGAGATCTTTTCAAGCTTAGCGACATCTTTAGATTGGATCTTAACGGACTGCGAAAGCGTATAGCCGGTGAATTGCTGTCCGATATATTTACCGTCATCCGTATATTTTGCAGTAGTGTTTTTCTGTGAATTGACAGCTGTGAATACGATTTCATTTTCTGAGATACCTTTGCTTGTCAGGTAATCAAAAATGATGGTTTTATCCTTGTTCAATTCTGAATAGGCTTCCTTGAGGTCTTTATTACTTTTATTAAAACTACCTTCCCATACGATCAGATCCGAGGTAAAATCCATTTTGGATGAACCTTTAACGGATATAGTTTCTTCGGCTGTATTACGGTTCAGGAAAGCTTGCCCCAGAATAAAGGCAGCGACAATAATAGCAACCGAGAAAAGCAGTGAGTTGAGAGATATTTTTGTTTTGTTCATAACATGTCCATTTTTTATACTTGTTTCAATATAGTTAAAGCTTAAATGAGTTGGTATGTTTCAACTATTTTTTAAAATTTATTGCTGATTTTTTTTGTAATTTTAAAACCTTGTCGGGGTGATCGCTAATGATACCGTCGGCAGAGATATTCAGGAGTCTCTTCATATCTTCTTCTTTATTGACAGTCCACTGCCACAGCTCAATGCCGCTTTCGTGAGCTTGGTCAAGAAGCTCCGGTGTTAATGGTGTTTTTAAACCGGCACCAATAGCATTACCGGAAATATCTTTGACCATTTTTATGGTTTCTTCATTCACAACACTTCGTAAATATAAAATGGGGATCTCAGGATCCAAGTCGCGGATATTTTTAAGGACATCATAGGAAAATGCGAAGATGATTACTTCGTTGTTCATGTTTAGATCGTTCACCGTTTTTAAAACTGCTTTTTCAACATCAGCTGCCTTGATCTCAATACAAACCTTGATCTTTCCTTTGGCCAAAGATAGAGCTTCTTTGAGTGTTGGGATACCGGCGCGCCTGAATTTTTTGCCAAATTTTTTAGGATAACCCATGCGGACAGCCCGGCTTTCCTTAAAACTCATTTCGGCGATATTACCGCTTATGCCATTAGAGCAGACACGGTTCACACTTCCATCATGAATAACCACTACGGAATCATCAGCAGTCTTGTGAACATCCAGTTCAAAGTAATCTGCACCGCTACGTATGGCTTTCCTGAAAGCTATTAGTGTGTTTTCGGGCGCTTTGGCGGAAAAACCGCGATGGGCAATGACCTTAGTTTCGGCAAAGGCAAATGTAAAAAGGACGAGAGCAGTTAATAGAAAAGAGAGTGAACGTTTCATGGTAAAGCCTCAAGGTTAAGTCAAGATACATCACTTGAAATTATAATATTTACAGGAACTAATCAAGGAAGAAACGATGAACGATGAAATGTTAAAACCTTTAAGTGTAGGAAAATGTTAACTCTCAAGCTAATCATTATCTTCTTAGCATATGAAGATTATTAATCACTATAAATTTCAGCAATTAGTGTTAGTATTTTTTGAATTTTCTTATGATCAAGTTATCAATACCATTATCCTCAAATTCCTCTATGTATTTCTTTTCTTCCTGCATAATAGCTTTTATTTTTTCTTCCACATCCATTGCAGAAAATTTTTCATCTCCAATATTTTCAATCAGATCTCTTTTTGCCAGATCCCCGGTAAGAGTTAACCAGAATTCACTGTTATCATAGTCATGTATTTCTTCTATGATTTCTTCGCTGAAGTCTTCAGTAAAATCATATCCCTCTGTAAAAGGGTCAATTTCTATCAAATTAGTGACGTCATTGGGATATAGCTTTTTAAGCATCATCTTAAGAAAATCCGTATAGTCTGATAAATATTCGTCTTCTTTTGCTGTGAGTACCCAGTTTCCGATAAAAAGATGTTTATAAAGCATTTTTAATTCTTCAGAATTAAAAACAAACTGATTATTTATAGTATTATCGACAGCTTCCTTGGCATGAGGAATGTCACCACCTTCATCATCCGGCATTAATTCTAGCGGCAAGTTTTTAATAACCGCTTGAAGATATTGTTCATCGCGGTATTCAAACCATGCTTGTCGGTATTCTGAGTTATCGACAGCATGTTTAAAGTTAGAAAAGGGGTGGCGTTTTTGTAGAGCGATCTCGAGTCTTGCCTGCATTTGATGATCATCTAAAGTTTCTATAAAATTTTCCATAAATCGGAAGCACTGCCATGATTCGAGTGGTTCAAGTTTTAAACAATTTTCCCAAGACTTAATTTCAGCCATATCTTTTGCCCATGGGTTTTCCGTTTCATAGTAATCCATATCATCTTCGGGTATAAGATATTTAATGGTATTATCATCTAGATTAATGAATACCTCTAAGTCTGCAGATAGCCATTCCGCGATATCCTTGACTTCTTTTTTTGTGAGTTTCATGGTAATTTTCTCTTTTTGATTATTAGGATTATAATATAAAATATAAATATGCTTAAGGAATACCAAGTTTAATTAGGAAGAAACCTTAAACGCTTGCCAGCTAACCTGTGAACCTTAGTCACGATTTTTCGGGACTAAGGGGTAAGCTCAGAAGTATTGAAGCGGAGCTTGGATGAACGATAAAATGTTAAAACGTTTAAGTGTAGGAAAATGTTATTGATTAAATAATCTATCGTCAAAAGGAAAAGTAAATCTTTCAACAATTTTTATTTTGCTGAAATCAGGATGGTCGGGATTGATCAGGTAATTAAATTCTCTGGGTACTATCGCAGAGGGGACTTGCAGAATACATGCTGAATTTCTTGCAACAAAATTATCTCCGATCATTTTTGTTTTTTTTATTTCGCCGGTATTTTGCCAGTCGGGGGGAAGAGTTTTTATGTCAATTTTTTTTCGGCTTACTTCATTTGGTATATGAATAGATATCATAACAAAATCTTTAGGCATGATGCCTGATGGAAGATGAACGTATTTCTCCAGTAGTGAAAGTGCGCAATTATTTGAAGTATAGATGACTGCGTTTCCTTTGGAATTCCATCGCCCGCCTGTTATTGCAGCACCTTCGCCAGAAAGAACCGTGGAAAACTTTTTTTTGGATAAGCGATAAACTAGCATCAGGCAAAGACCCCATGTTCGATTTTGCTAAGTTCATCAAGGATAAGATCTTTTCCGTATGAGGTATTTAATAGCTCAATGGGTTTGGTGTTGCTAAGAGCCGGAATATTTGAGTATAGCCAACGTTTGAACATGATCATATCGCCAAATACATCAACACCCCGGTCAAGGACTTCTATCATGGAAATGATCTTTTCAGATTGAAGGGCTTTAAACCTTTTGTTTGCCTCTTTGTATCTATCGAGGGTTTTGACGGAGATATCAAGAAAACCCGCCCATTCGTCCTTGGTGAAAGATGTTTTATTTTGAATGGTTTCAAAAAGGGAATAAGATAAGCCTGATGTAATAAGCTGGTTGAGCTTAAATTTATCTTCAAAAAAGTTGTGATACTCGGCTCTGGCCGAATCACTTACCTGGTATTTTGCAAAGTTATTTACAATGGCATACAGGTGTTTTTCCGAATCTTCGTGCCTGGTTGTTTTAATATTTTCCATACCGCCTCCGGTCATTTGTCTAAAATATATGGACAAATATCCTATTTTCCAAGAATTATTTAAAAAGAAATGGAAAAAATTGAAACGCTTGAAGGTGCTTAAGGAAAGAGAGGAAGACTGCAATGGTTACCAAGAAGATTAAGATCTGTTTACTGTTTTATACAAATAGTATTCCGCCTAAAAAAAATACGAATATGTGTTTGTCTTGCAGGGCTTTTTTTCTTTTTTGTGTCCTCTTTGTCCTTGTGTGAAAGCTCTTTTCTGCGGCATATAAATCCTTGTATTTTACGACTCTATAGTATATTTTACCAAGATATTGACATTAAAGGTATTATGGAGAAAAAATATGTATAAACCGGTCTCTTCCAAGGTTGATTTTATTAAACTAGAGCATAAACAGCTTAAGTTTTGGGAAGAAAATTCAATTTTTAATAAACGTCGTGAAAAAAATGCTGAAGGTCCTCGTTGGTCTTTTTTAGATGGTCCAATGACAGCAAATAATCCTATGGGTGTTCACCATGCCTGGGGTCGTACTTTAAAGGATGTTTTCAATCGCTATCACTCCATGTTGGGTGAAAAAATGCGTTATCAGAATGGTTTCGATTGCCAGGGTCTTTGGGTTGAGGTCGAAGTAGAAAAGGAACATGGCTTTAAATCTAAAACCGATATCGAAAAGTTTGGCATAGAAAAATTTGTTCAGGCTTGTAAAGATCGTGTGATTAAGTATTCTAAAGTTCAAACTGAGCAATCCAAACGCTTAGGTTATTGGATGGATTGGGATAATTCTTATTACACTATGAGCGATGAAAACAATTATACTATCTGGCACTTTCTCAAGAAATGTCACGAGCGTGGCTTAATTTATAAAGGGCATGATGTTATGCCCTGGTGCCCGCGTTGTGGTTCTGCTATGAGTGAACATGAGATCGCTACTGAAGGATATAAGGATCTTGTGCATAAAACAGTTTTTGTAAAATTTAAGCTTAAAGATAAAGATAGGGAATCTCTTCTTGTTTGGACCACGACTCCCTGGACTTTAGCTGCCAATACTGCCGCTGCTGTTAATGTGGATATGGATTATGTTAAGGTTAAGGCCAAGACTAGGATTGAGGGCGGGCTTAAAGAAGAGTATTATTATCTTGCCAAAAATTTGACGAATATTTTGACCGGAGACTATGAGGTCGTTGAAGAACTAAAGGGGAAAGACCTTCTTGGCTTAAAATATCATGGTCCTTTTGATGATCTTAGCGCTCAAAAAGATGTTGATCATCAGGTCATTTCTTGGGATGAGGTCAGTGATAGCGATGGGACAGGTATTGTGCATATTGCACCGGGTTGTGGTAAAGAAGATTTTCAGCTATCCAAAGAAAACGATATTTCGGTGCTGGCTCCTATTGATGAATTTGGTAACTATGTTGAAGGTTACGATTATCTTACAGGCAAGAATTGTCAGGAGATCACTCCCGAGATATTTAACAATTTAAAAGAAAAAAATATTTGTTATAAGATCGATCAGATCAAGCACCGTTATCCCACATGTTGGCGCCATGGTACTGAATTGGTTTTCCGTTTGGTTGATGAATGGTTTATTTCCATGGATGAACTTCGATACGAAATGATGAAGGTCGTTGATCAAATCAATTGGATACCTTCTTGGGGACATGATCGTGAGATGGACTGGTTACGCAATATGGGCGACTGGATGATCTCTAAAAAACGTTATTGGGGACTGAGTTTGCCGATCTGGGAATGCAAGGAATGTGGCAATTTTGAGGTCATTGGTGGCAAAGACGAATTAAAAGATCGCGCTGTTTCGGGCTACGAAGAATTCGAAGGTCATTCACCGCACAAACCATATATTGATAATATTGGACTCAAGTGTTCTAAGTGTGGCGCTGAAGTTTATCGTATTCCTGATGTAGGTAACCCTTGGTTGGATGCCGGGATCGTACCTTTTAGCACTATGCACTATATTGAAGATCGTGACTATTGGAAGAAATGGTTTCCTGCAGATTTTATTACAGAATCTCTGCCCGGCCAGTTCCGTAATTGGTTTTATTCATTGTTGGCAATGAGTACCGTTCTTGAAAATACGACTCCTTTCAAAACTGTTTTAGGTCATGCCTTGGTCAAGGATGAACATGGCGACGATATGCATAAATCTGCTGGTAACTCCATTCCTTTTGAGGAAGCGGCTGATAAAATGGGTGTTGATGTGATGCGTTGGATGTACACGGCTCACAATCCTGAACATAACCTGAATTTTGGTTATTGTATCGCAGATGAATACCGTAAAAAATTGCTGACTCTTTGGAATATGTATTCATTCTATGTGACGTATGCTGATCTTGATAATTACAATCCCACCAAAGACCCTGTCGAATACAAAGATCTGAATGAGTTAGATAAATGGGCATTAGCTAAGGTTAATGCTTTTATAAAAGAAGCCAATAAGGATTTTAGTGAATATCATGTAGAACGTCTCATGCGTAAGTTTGAAAAGATCTTGGATGAAATGTCAAACTGGTATGTTCGTCGTTCTCGCCGTCGTTTCTGGAAAAGTGAAAATGATACGGATAAATTCGGTGCTTACTTTACTTTATACACCGTGCTTCGTACTATTATAACAAGCATTGCACCTATTCTGCCTTTTGTTACAGAGGATATTTATCAAAACCTTGTACTATCTGTAGATAAGGATGCACCTGAATCTGTTCACTTACAGAATTTTCCTGTTGCGGATGAAAAACTCATTGATATGGAGCTTCTAAACAAGATCGATACCATTATTAAAGTTGTTGAAATGGGTCGTTCAGCTCGTAATAAAGCTAATATCAGGACTCGCCAACCTTTGGCTGAAATGCTATTTAAGGCAAAGAATGCTAAAGAAAAAGAATATATCGGTGAATTGGCTAATCAGGTCAAAGAAGAGCTCAATATCAAGAAAGTTTCCTTGGTCGATAGTATTGATGAATATATGTTTTATGATGTAAAACCCAATTTCAATACACTTGGCAAGAAAATTGGCAAGAATATGCCTTTGGTTGTTAAAGGACTTAAAGTCATGGACGGTGCAGAACTTGCTGCAAAAGTTCAGGCAGGTCAATCAGTTTCTATCGCAGGAATTGATGTTGCTCCGGAAGATCTGCAGGTAACAGTCAACGAAAAAGAAGGCGTTGTTGCTGTCGAAGATAAAGGTTATGTAGCTATTCTTGATGTAAATATCACTCAAGAACTTGAACAGGAAGGAATGGTCAGAGATCTGGTTCGCCATATCCAAACTTTACGTAAAGAAGCTGATTTTAACGTTGACGACCGCATTGGTCTGTATTTAGAGGCATCTAAAGAGCTTATGGCTGCTGTTAGTGCTCATCTGCAATATCTTGAAACAGAGACACTTGCAAGCTTACATGAAAATCCGGTAAACACATATGATGCAAGTAAAGAAATAAAAGTTGGAAAAGACCAAATAATTATTAATATTATTCGTGTAAAATAATCTACAAGAGGAAAATATTATGCCTGAAGTAAAACGCAAAGGTCCAAAGTTAAGCAAAGCAGAAAGAAAACAATTTAAAGATATTATTCTTGAAAAACGAGCAGAAGCTATTACTCAGATAGAGACTAAACGAGAATCATTCATTGATTCTTCACCTGGTAGTTCTCAACTGGATTCAAACTATGCCTATCACATGGCTGATGTTGGAACAGATGCTCAAGAACGCGAAAAGGCATTCATGCAATATGCACGAGAAAATAAATTTCTGACTTTTCTTAATAAAGCTTTGGATCGTATTGAACATGATCCCAATTATGGATATTGTGTACAATGTGGTGAACGTATTCCCGATGAACGACTTGAAGAAGTCCCGCATACTACACATTGTGTGAAATGTAAATCCAAGATCGTATAAAAGACCGACAAAATATAGGCTCCTAATCAGGGGCCTTTTTTTTATTTTTTATAAAAAGAGATCGGCATGATATACTATTGTCAACAAAGATCCATTTGATAAATAATGAATAATAATATGCTTTTTTTAATATAAAATATTGTGGAAGCAAACAATTAAAATTACATTTAAGCGTTTGTTGTAGAGAGTGAAATTGGAAGAAAATGAGACCGGTAATTTTTAATAAACTAATTGTTTTTGTGATACTGTGCACAGCCCTTGTTTTTGCTCAGGACCAGGTAATTGCAGGAGATTTTTTGTTGCCTCAAAGTCTTTCAAAAGAGCACAGAAAATATATCAGAGAAAATAAACTTACACTTACCGATAGTTTGAGTATTGATCTTGATATGAATGGTAAGCCGGACCTTGTTCTTAATAGCGAAGGACTCATTCTTGTTTATGACAAGGGCGATACCCTGAAAATTTCTGAGGAAAGTGGCCAGATCTTGGCTTATGATTGTAATAATGATAGTATTCCTGATCTGGTGCATAAGGTGGACAAGAACTGGTTATTTTACGAGACCAGAGTTTTACAAAAGTTGCTAGCTCACACTATTTTCATACAAGAAGATTCCAGCCTATTACTTCAATTGCCATTTCCGGGTTTTGAGTATGATGTTGAATACAACTTTGATATTGATACAAGTTATATACGTTTAAACCACGAGCAAGATGGGATACGAATAATTCCTGAGCCTGATTGGTATGGTTCAGAAACTCTTAAGATTACTTATGCCCGTGGATCTTTGAGCCATTCGGTAGAGCATGAAATTATTGTAAAACCCGTAAATGATCCACCTCGGCTTGTATCACAGCCGGATGAACTCATTTTACTTGAGGATGAGTCGGGTGTGATTCCCTTTGATTCAATTCTTTCTTGTGTTTATGATCCTGATGGGCATGAAGATCTAAAATTAAGATTATTGGGCAATAGAAGAAATTGCAGGCGTATTGGTGAAAGTTATATTTATAAACCTAAAGAGAATTGGTCGGGGAAGGATACATTATATTTTTTGGTTTCCGATCAAGAAGCTGGCGATACAGTGGTGCAATATATTACTGTTATTCCTGTCAATGATGCTCCGGAGTGGAGGGCAATTACAACTTTACGCTTTCCTGAGGATGAAATAAAGCAATTACCACTTTCCTTGTTTTCAGACCATGCCAGTGATGTAGATACACCGGATTCGCTTTTACGTTATTATGCTTTTTCCGGAGAATATGTCAGCATTTCTGCAGAAGGTGGAAAAATTACACTAATAGCCGATGAAAACTGGTTTGGTGAAGATAGTGTCTTATTAACAGTATCCGATGGTGAGCTTGAAGACAGCATTTATTGGAAAATTGAGGTAACACCGGTAAACGATGCACCGGTTTTAAGCGCTATCCCCGATACAAGCTTTTATGAGGATGAGGGATTTATTATAAGCCGAACAGAATTAGAGCCTTTTGCTTATGATGTTGAGACAGATGCTAAAGATCTAAAATGGCAAATCCGAAGTTTAGGAAAAATAAAAGCATATTATAACGGTTCATATATTCGTTGTAGCACTCCACGAGATTGGTATGGCCTTGATTCTCTTGAGGTCACTGTTTCTGATGGCGAACTTTACGATAGTCAGATCTGGCGCATTGAGGTACTAGCTGTAAATGATCCTCCTCGTTGGAGAAGAGCCTCAATTCACAGGTCTTTTCTTGAAGATAAGAGCTTGTCTATTAAAAAAACCGATCTTTTCGCCATGGTAAAAGATCCTGAAACGCCCTCTAAAGACCTTTTATGGGAAGTTTTACCATCATCCCCTCTGCATATGGAAGAGTTTAAAGATAAGTATGTTTTTACAGCGGACGAGAATTGGTTTGGAAATTCTAATATTCTTTTTGTGGCAAGTGATGGTGAGTATTCTGATACCATGAATTGTAAAATTAAAGTTATTTCAGTCAATGACAAGCCGCAGATGTTAGATCTACCAGAGCATTCTTGGAAAGAAGATGATACTTTATCCATTAGTAAAGATTATCTCAATAAATTTGCAAGTGATGTTGAGACTAAAAATTCGGATTTGATCTGGAGCTTTTTTAGTAATAAACCAGAGGTTAGTATAAAAGATAAAAAGAAAAGCATTACCTTATCATCTGCACCGGACTGGAATGGGTCGGCAAGGATTGGGCTTATTATCTATGATGGCGGTTTGCGCGATACGGGCTATATGGATATTACAGTCATTCCTGTTAATGATGCTCCGCGATGGAAGGCCTTTCCGGATACAAGTATTGCCGAAGATAGTTATTTGATGTTGCCTTTTGATTATATCCGGACATTTGTGAGCGATCCCGATGAAGGAGATGAGATTAGTTTAGAATATTCTTCAGGTAGAAATTTTTATATAGAAGAAAAAGATGATATGATAGTGCTGTGGCCTAAAGAAGATTGGTTTGGACAAGAAAAATTAGAGATCACTGCTTCTGATGGGAAGAAAAAAACCAAAGCTATCTGGAATATTACCGTATTCAATGTGAACGATGCGCCTTATTTTACAATGGACTTACCTGATTCATTGACTTTTTATGCCAATGATTCAGATACTCTTTTTCTTAATAAAATAGTTTTTGATATTGATAATACAAGTTCAGAGCTTGAATGGACTATTACAGATGGAAATATTACGCGTCATATCTATGATGAAAAATTACATGCTTATATTTTCCACACAGAGAATTTTGAAAGTGGAGAGGATGTGGTTATCGTGAGAGTTACAGATGGGGTTGATGTTATTTCAGCTTATATTCCAGTCCTTGTAAAAGAAGTTGATCGTTTTTTAATGTCTAATCCTGTTAAGCTGGAGCTTTTCCCCAATACACCTAATCCCTTTCAAAAATTTACAGATATTCGTTTTTCTATGCCACAGAGCGGTTATGTTACACTTAAGATCTACGACCTTTTGGGGCAGGAGATCATTACTTTGGCAGAAGGATATCACGATGCACAAAATTATAGTTTTCGTTGGTTTGCAGAAACAGAGTCCGGCATGTCGGTACCCAGCGGTGTTTATTTATGTCGCATGACAGTGATCATAGATGGAGACCCTGCAGTTTTAATGCGTAAAATGATGTTGGTTCGCTAATTAAACTATCAAGAAATAATTAAATATATCAGTCTTGCTTTGATCAATTTGATCTAAACTTTGTTTAATCTTTTTCTCATTTGAATGTGAGGGATATCGATCTCGTAAAAGAAATCACCTTCAGTTTTATAGTCCAGACTTTCATAGAATTTTAATGCTGTATCACGAGCATGAAGAATAATTTCTGCATAGCCCTTTTTTAGTGCAAGATCTTCAAATTTCTTTACAATTTTTGAGCCAATGTACTGTCTCTGGAATTTTTTCAGAACTGCAACTTGACGCATTTGTACACTTGTTTGATCAATAGGAGTCATGATCGCAGTAGCAATGATCTTATCGTTTAAGACTCCCACAATATAAATATCTTTTTCAGGAAAATCAAAATCACGACAATTTTCACTACGTCCGACAGATTCAATAAGAACCTGATTGCGTAGCATAAGGCTTTCATTGTAAAGTGGGGAGCTGTGAGTAAAGGATATGAATTCAATCTTTTTCATGAAAAAATATAATTAATATTAGCTGAATAAACAATAGCCTTGGATTTAAAACCAAGGCTATCGAAATAATAAAACAGGAAGATCCTGTCTCTTATCATTTAATTTTATGAATTATTTCCTACTTCTATCTGTTCAGCACATGATGACAGATATTTTCTTTCCATTCGTCTGTGTTGGAAAATATCAAAGATCATGGGAATGAAATACAAGGTCAGGAAGGTTGAAGCGAATAAACCGCCGATAATTGCACGGGCCATAGGTCCCCAAAGTTCTGCGCCGGCTCCCAATTCAAGCGCCAGCGGGATCATAGAGAGAATAGTTGTAAGCGCTGTCATTAAGATCGGCCTTAAACGAGTTTCCGAACCATTGAGGATAGCTTGTGTAACATCAACTTTACGTTCCCGGACTAAGCGGTTAATATAGTCGATAAGCACAATACCATTGTTTACCACAATACCCACCAAGACCACCAGTCCTATCATAGAGGTCATATTCAAAGTAGTTTTTGTAATAAATAGCATGAGTGCAACTCCAATAAGTGCCAGCGGAATTGTAAAGAGAATGATAAAAGGATCAAGCAGGGATTCGAACTGAGCTGCCATCACCATGTAAACTAAAAGAATAGCAACAATAAGAGCTATCATAAAGTTTTTTGTAGTTTTCTGTAAATCTTCTGCAGAACCTGTTATTTGTGTGCGGAAATCTGAAGGCATAGCCAGAGTTTTGATCTCTCGCTGAACATCGGTAGTCACAGATCCAAGATCTCGACCAGTAACACCCGCATCTATGTAAACTAAACGGCTCTGATCCACTCTGTTGATCGATACAGGGGCTCTACCTTCAACAATGGTGGCAATAGTGCCAAGTGGAATTTGAGTGCCTGAGGGCGTCTTAATAAAGATGTTTTTCAGATCTTGCTTAGATTCACGGAATTCACGATCAAGTTGAACATAAACATTATATTCTTCACCATCTTCACGATATATGGACGCAATCTGACCTTTTATTGCCGTTTCTACTATCTGGGAAATTTGAGCAACATTTAAGCCCATTTTGCCTGCTTTTTCACGGTCGATCTGAATTGTATATTCAGGTTGAGGGTCGGAAAATGAAAGCTTGATATCCACAAGGCCGGGGATGTTTTCCATTTTGTCTTTAAGTTCTTTGGCAATGGCTTCGGCTTTTATAAGGTCGTAACCATATATTTCAATGCGCATATCGGAAGCACCACCGCCACCCATTCCGCTGCCACTGGAAAAAATAGCAGTAACACCGGGAATGGCATTGATTTTGTCGCGCAATTCATCCTGGATCTCAAATTGTGAACGTTTCCTTTCATCTTTATCGACAAGTGATATGGAAACAGAACCACTGTTTGATGTTCCACCAAAAGCAGCGCCAAAACCACCCTGAGTACCAAAGTTAACATTAATATTTTTTGCTTCAGGTACTGAAGAGTTGATGATTTCTTCTATCTGTTTAAAATAAGAATCTGTGATTGGCAGAGCGGTTCCTACCGGCAACTCAACATCAAATCTTACTCGGTTATCATCAGTTTTGGGCATGAATTCAAATCCGACTTTACTCAACAAGAAAAATGATAGGATAAAAAGTAGAAAAACCGAGAATACCAGGAGCCGTTTATGTTTTAAAGACCATGTTAAAGATCTGCGATAAGTTTGAGAAAGTCCATCAAAGAATCCACCCATTTTTTTATCGAAATTTTTCATGGCTTTAGTTTTATGGTCTTGTTGTTTTTTGGAAAGTAATTTGGATGATAATAAAGGAACCAAAGTCAAAGCAACAAAGAGAGAAACACTCAAAGAAATAATAATCGTTAAGGCAAGATCCTTAACCATCATACCGGCAACACCGCCAATAAATAGCATGGGAATAAAGATGGAAAGTGTTGTTAAGGTTGATGCCGATATAGCAGTTCCGACTTCAGCAGCTCCTTTATCTGCAGCTATGCAGATGGGTTCATTTTCTTCATGGTTTCGTCTGAAAATACTTTCAAGTACAACTACCGAGTTGTCCACCAGCATTCCGATAGCGATCGCAAGTCCTGCCATGGAAATAATATTCAGAGTGACATTCAAAATGTTCATAACAAAGAAAGTTACAATAATAGAAACGGGGACGGAAATAGCAGTTGTTATGGCTGCGGAGAAGTTTCTTAAGAATATGAAAAGAACAAGAGCGGTAAGCAAAAAAGCCAATGCTGCTGTAGTTACCAAGTTATTTGTAGATTCCATAATGAATTCAGATTGATCCATATTCACAACCAGCTGTATATCTTTTCCTATATCGGCTTCGATATCTTTAATGGCTTTATTAGCTGCATTACAAACCTGAACTGTATTTGCATCCGATTGTTTTTGAAGGTTAATGTTAATGGTATTAATACCCATATCACGAACAATAGCTGTGGTTTCTTTAAAACCATCTTTTACTACCGCTACATTTTTTAAAAAGATAGGATCGCCATATTGTGAATAAGAAACAATAGTGTTTTCAATATCCTCAACACTTTGGAATTCCGAGTTGGTTGTAACTGAAAACTCCATGTTTCCTTCTTCTATGATACCACCGGGGATAGGAAGATTGGAATAAGTGATCATGCTAACAACATCAAGAATTGAAATATTGTTCGCAGCTAATTCAAAGGGATTAATGTTAACCTGAATTTCTCGTTCCAGACCACCGAATACTCTGGCAGAGGCAACGCCTTCAACTCGCTCTAAACGTGGTTGGATCTGGTCTTCTACCAAACGGCGAAGTTCCGCAGAACCCAGCTCTTTTGATGTTGCAACTAAGCGCATAACAGGCATCATGGATGGATCAAAGACCATGGTTGTGGGTTCAGAAGCATCTGTGGGGAGGAAGTCCCTAACAAAATCGATCTTTCTCCGGATATTCGTTTCTGCTTGATCCATATCAGTTCCCCAGTTGAACTCTATCATAATAAGAGAAGAACCTTTATTAGATACAGAGCTGATATGTTTAATACCTTCCACTGTAGAAAGTGTACTTTCCAAGGATCTGGTAAGAGTGTTTTCAATATCTTCCGGCCCAACACCTTCGTAGGATGTGACCACAATAGCCATGGGGAATTCAAAATCAGGATAGAGATCCAACTTTAAATTGGATAATCCGTAGAGCCCGAATCCCAAGGCGATCAAAAAGATCATAAAGAATGTGATAGGTCGCTTTATACTTAAAGATGATAATTTCATATGTTTTTATACCTTTATTCCAGATTATTCAACAATATTGACCAGTGAAGAGTCGCTGAGATTGTTTTGTCCCATAACAACAACAAGGTCACCTTCTGTAAGACCGCTGAGGACTTCGTATTTTGTTTTAGATTGAATACCGATTTTAAGCTCTCTGTTTATGGCTATACCATCACGAACGATGAAGCAGGAGTAAGTCTCTACAACTTTATCTTCGCGAAGATTAGTTTCAGATCTTTCAAGAACGGTCTGCTTGTTTGTGACAGCTTTTTCTATAGTGAAAGCCTGATCTCTTTCTTGCGTAACAATATCAACACGAGCGAACATACCCGGCTTTAGGCGAGCATCATCATTCTTGGCAATGATCTCTATTTTAGCTGTACGGGTCATAGGATCAATAACAGGAGAGACGGTTTCAACTTTGCCTTCGAATATCTGATTGGGATAAGAGCTTAGGTGAATTTCTGTACGCTGACCAACCTTAATAAAGCCAAGATCAGATTCTGTAACATTGATATTGATCTTCACGGTCTCAGTCTGGTGAATAGTTAAAAAAGGTTTTTGAGGGGTGCTCATATCACCAATGCGGTAAGCAAGATTAGAAACATATCCACTGATAGGTGCTGTTACACTTGCATAGGTAAGTTGTGTTTCAGCCATGGAAAGTGCTGCTTTGGCTTGTTCAAGGCCAGCTTCGGCAACTTCTTTTTGCGTGACGAGTTGGTCCCACTGAGAGTCTGAAATAGCCTTTGCTTCATAAAGTGTTTTCATGCGTTCAAATTCAACATTAACATTGGCAACCTGACTTTTTGCACTAAGATATGCGCCCTGAGCTTGTGCTTTAGAAGCACGAACGGTAGCATCATCTATTTTAGCAAGAAGCTCACCCTTTTTGACATAATCGCCGTTTTCTACATAAATATCCCAAACCGTATCGGTCAGTTTAGGATAAACTACAACAGAAGGGTCACCGGTAATATCACCAAGATATTGGACCTTTTGAGCAATATGTTCGGCTACGACTTTTTTAACAGCAACGGGTGTAATGGTCAGGTCGTCACTTTCACTTTGTTTACTGGCAGGTGCTAGTACTTTGTTTAATTTAGCAAGAAAGCGGCGGGCTTCAACATCGCTGGGGTCAGCAGAAAATTCATTTGTAAGAGTGCGGACTTTATCCGCTGTTTTTTTGTAGTCAATATTTGTTTTGGCTTTTTCGCCGGGCGCACCGCAAGATACAAGCAGCATACCGATGATCATTAAAAATGTGATAGTTTTTAAAGAAGTTCTCATATTATTCTCCATTATTAGTCAACAGATTGTTCAAGGATTTTTTTAGGTCTTCTACAGCAAGATTGTACTGGAAAAGCGATGATATATAATTCGATTTAGCACCAAGGTATCCACTTTCTGCAGATACCAGTTCTAATTGTGTTGCTGAACCATTTTCGTATAAAAGTTTTGAAAGACGTAAAGCTTCTTCAGCTTGCTTAACCACATCTTCATTGGCGAAAATATTGCTTTGCATTTCTTCGACTTTTCTATAAGCCGCATCTACATCGGTGTAAACAAAATTTTCCATTTGTTCCAATTGATACTGAGCTTCTTTTACACCAATATTTGCTTTTTGAATGCTTGCTGCGTTCTTGCCACCATTAAAAAGAGGCAGAGAAACAGAGAGAGATATATTGCTGGAACGACGGTGTTCCAGATCGGCAATAAGGTCATTATTAGCTTGCCACTGGAGGTTTCCACCGACTTGAACTTTAGGCAAAATAGAGCTCCAGGCAAGATTACGCTGGTATTGAGCTAACTTTTCTTGCTCCTGAAGCATCTTGAGTTCCAGGCGTTCTTCTTTTGTCAGCTGAGTGAGGTCATCCAGACTCATACCTTCAAAAGGATTTTCAATTTTTTCAAGTGAACCGACCACAGCAATACTTTCCAGAGAAGGATCATTAATGTAAGTTTTTAAATTTGTTAGAGCCGATACACGTTGATTTTGTAAGGAAACCAATTGAGGTTTATAAGATTCGTAACGAACTTTTGCTTGCAAAACATCTAGTTTAGTAGCGTGGCCAACTGCCTGACGTTGTAAAGCAAGATTATAACTTTCTTCTGATGAGGAAAGTCCGACTTCCGTTGCCTCTATCATAGAATTTAACATTTGTGATTGATAATAAAGTACACGGATAGTATAAATAACCGTGTTAACCTGATCTTGCAGAGATAATTCTGAAAGATTGACTGCTACATTAGACATTAATTGACCATTAATTATAGCACCACCGGTAAAAATGGGATAAGAAAGTTGAACACCCGCAACGGAGCTATACTTTGAGCCTATTTGCATTTCAGTGGGTGGGGCTGGACCATCGCCATCAAAGTCTATGACCATAACGGAAAGTTCCAAGTTATCTTGCAATTGGTAAAACGATGAAACAGTAGGGAAGAAATTTGCCAGCGTTTCGCGTGAAGAAGCTTTTGCTTTTTGCAGAGAAGCTTCCGAAAGTTTTATTTGAATATTGTTTTCTAAGGCCAGTCTTTCGGCTTCTTGTAGAGTAATCTCTTGTGCAGAAAGGGAAAGGCTTAGAATTATTATTAGACTAAGGAGTTTTTTCATTTCTTAGTAAATCCTTCTTTTAGTAGTGTTATCAAATTTTCAATGCGTTCTTCAGGTGAATTAGCAAATTCAGATATTTTTATAATTTTAGGTCCGGAGGTATGATGTATCATACCGGTGATGGCAAAAGTTAAAAAATTTAATGGCATATCATCTCTTAGTTCTCCGTTTTCAATGCCTTTTTCTACGATCTTGAAAGTCGCTTGTTTTTGACGCTCAAAATAGCCTTTTAGCATTTCTTGATCTATATTTTTATCAAAACTTCGGGATGCAACTTTTCTAAACAAAGTGAAAGTTGCCGGGTTGTTTTCGGAAAAATTACACATATCTTTAATTATAAAGCGTAATTTTTCCCAAATCGATTCATCGGATTCAGCTAAAGTTTCCAGGTTTTCGACGATTTTCTCTATGCTGTGATGAATGCAGGCAGAAAATATTTCTTCTTTTCCAGGAAAATGATAATATAGTGCAGCTTTTGAGATTTTCAATTCCTCAGCTATCTCTCGCATAGATGTTCCAATGTAACCGTTCTCAGCAAAGGACTTGATAGCGACTGCTATTATTTTATCGTGTGTTGTTATATTGCTCATGTTTTATGGGCTCCTTTTGAACTTAACGAACCGAAACTAAGCTCTTAAGTATCCAAAGTCAAGAAAAAACTTACCGAACGGTCAGTAATTTACAATAACAAGAGAAGTAAAAATAGATATGCTTATAGTTTGGGAGTCTGAGGGCTATGAGTTCTGAATTTTTCCTTATCAATTCAGAGAACCTTTTGCATAAGTTCACACTATCTGGATTGTGAGAAAAATATTCCTTTTTTCGATACCAATATCGTAGCTTATAATGAATTATTGGCAAGAGATATAAAGAAGAACAGGCAGATTATATCCGCAAATGCTTAGGTGGGAGCTTAAGCAAAGGATTTTCAAATGTTATTATCTAAAGCATTGAGTTTATTTTGAAATGATTCTATGAATTTTGCTGCATGCGCGCCATCCATGAGGGAATGATGTGCATGAATGGCAAGAGGCATAGTTTTTCTGCCATTCTCTGTGGTCATTTTTCCAAAAGTAAAAATTGGGACACCTTCGGTATTTGGGAGATCTACAGGATGTTCAACAGAAGTGAATTTGATCCAGGGCATGATGGAGTAATAAATGGTTTCGGGACAATCTTTTGATGTATCGAGGTCGGGATGTGTTTTAACCCTATGAACTTCTTTTTCAGCATCAGGCAAGAATTTTTCTAGGCTATCCTTGTATTCTAACATGGCATAACCCATTTCGCCGTCATTTCGCATGATGGTCGGGGAGCCATTGACTTTATCAAAAATCACCGGTTTTTTATTTTCTAATCTGATACGAAATTCAGGGATCTCATTTGCGGTTTTCAAGGAGAGATAGAAATAATACAGGAAAAATGAAATACCAAGATCTTTTGCCCTTGTATATGCATTTGTACAATCTATTGTGCAGGTCATGCCAAAATATGGATCGCTATAAGGCAAGAAATGCTGAAAAGCTGTTGCTCGAGGCCAGGTTTTTAAATCGATATATTTTTTCATGATCATAATTTAATGGAATTATTTGTAGAATACAGTGATTTTAATAAATAATAAAGGCAAATAAAAATTATTATCTGCTCGGCAATAATTTTCCTGTATTTAGTGAAAAGCGTATGAAATTAGAACTTATAGCTATAATCCAAAGTGATAATATGTTTGATTTTGTTTTCGTTGAGATAATTATCAAGCTTATAACTCAGACCTATGGACTGGTCTTTGATAAAACGCCAATCGGCACCCAAACCATAGCGAATTTTATAAATTGTACTATTTTCTAACTGATGAAACAATTCTGCAGAAAGAAAAGGATCAACCTTGAGTTTAGGGATGTCATACTCCAGGTTAGCTTTATAGCGCAAGAGATTTAAGAGATTGTTATCCCCATTATAATTACTGAACATGATTTTTAATGATGGTAAAAAACGACCGATCTCGTGTTCGAATGCTGAAAAAACGGAGTAGCGGTGAATGTATTCTGTGGGTTTATTGCTTTTGTGATCCATAGTCAATCTATAAGAAAGGCCCAGATCAAGATTTTTAAGCGGCGAATATTTAAGTTCCGCTTCAGTTAAAGACTCATCTAATCCATTATTATTAAAACGTAATTCGGGGATTAGGTAAAATTTTACATTTTTGAAAAGCGAAACTCTTAGGCTTCCCTCCACACGATATTCTGTTTTGTTGGTATTAACTGCAAAGAGCATAGAAAACAGTGAAAGAATAATGACTGTTTTTTTAAATAATGATCTCATGTTAAATCCTTTTTCTTCTCATTATTTGGAGCATCATCATAATAGTAAAGTTCCATGTCAGCTATATCACGAAGATAGTCTATTTTTATGACTTTTACCCGGATAACATTCAGACCGGTACGCTTACGAATATCTTCTAATAGCAAAGTCTCGTCATCTTTGTTAATCAGTTCAATTTTTTCATAGCGTAATATCATGAGCTTTTCTTTGCAGGGATCTAAAACTTTTTCTAAGTAATATAGTCCCACAAAAACCATGGAATTAGTAAGTAGCAATTCTACATAGCTGACCTTTTTATTCGATAAAGCATTGATCACCGAAATGCCAATGATCACAAAAAGGTAGGTCATTTCTTTGATAGGAATTGGATCGGTTCGATAGCGGATAATGCCAAAAACAGCAAAAAGTCCCAGAGCAAAGCCCATTTGTAATTTTACGCTATGCAGTAAGAAAGTCAGTAAAAATATTGTAGCACCCACGGCCATAAAACTGAGGGAGAACTCTTTGGAATTTTGCCGTTTGTTGTAAATTTTCCATACGATCAGGAATAATATCAACATATTAAAAGAAAAGCGGACTAAAAGCTCCAGAGTATCCGCTACATTGATAACACGGATATCGAATAAACGAATGTGTTCGAATAATTCGTTTATTTCAACTCCACTTGATGCTGAATCTTGTGCAAATAAAAGTCCCATTTTACCACCTATATGTTGTAAAGATCGGGTTTCCCGAGTATTTTTCCGAGATCTCGGATCTTTTGTTTGAATCTATTTCGTTTAATATTTTTATCTGTCAATGCTCGACCGATACAATATTTGCTAAAGCCTGATGCTTTTAATCTGGCCTCTCTTAAGTACATTTTTAAAGGTGAAGAATTGCTTCCCTTTTCAGATTTAAGTTCAAGAATGACAAGGCCATCCATGACAATTGATTTTTCTTTTCCTGTAAAACTTATATCAAGATCAATGGTAGAACGCTCAGTAAAATTTTTATTGATGAGCGTAAGTCGGTTAAAATGACTTGTTAGGATATGACTTAATTCTTCATCGCCAAAAATACTTCTTTTTTTAAGAAATTCTGTTTCATCTTTATTGAAGTCTGTTAATTGGCCTGTCGATTCGACTCTTTTTTTAATCGTTCTACCCTTATTATTCTTAAATTTTACTTCAAGAAAGCTGTCTTGAGAATCTAAATAATCTCTTCGACGAATCTTAAATCTATTGAGTTTTCCATTGTGATGCAGAGTGTACATTTTATTATCCGGTGTATCAAAGTACTTTGTTGCATAAGCTTGCGATGGGCGGCCTTCTATTGTTTGAACTAAATAATCGTTTTTGACAGCTTCGAATAAGTCCGGTAATTTTGAAACATGGAACCAGTATTTTTTATCAACACGATTCATGAACCGGACTTTTGTCGCTTGCTCCAATGGAAGCTTCTCAAGTTCCAGATCACGAATTATTTCATTAAATGTGTTCTTCATTGAGTGTACTAATCCCTTTAATGACTTAGTTTCTAAGTGAATATAAATATAAAATATCCTCAAATCCTAATACCACTTTTATTAAATTAGTGAAGAGCACGTAGTAAAGGCATAGCTGTTATGAATGCTAAAACTGCGAAGGGTAAAATGCAGAAGTCTTGAATTAGGGTCTCACGACTCGTAATTTAGGTTTTAGGATGCTTGAATAATTAATTCCTTTTCATTATATTTATTTTCAGTCATTATTTTTTTGTTAAATAAGGAGTTACTCATGCTGCGTATAGATGGATCTTCCCTGACGCTGGCTGATGTTGTTCGTGTTGCGCGTAATGCTGAGCGTGTTGAACTTAGTAATACTGCTTACGCACAAATAAAAGCATCTCGCGATTATGTCAAAGAACTTCTCAAAAATAAAGCTGTTGTCTATGGCATTACGACGGGCGTAGGTGAATTGTCATCTCACTATATTCCTCCGGAAAAAGCTATCAAATTGCAAGAAAATCTTATTCGTTCACACGCATCAAATGTAGGTGAGCCTTTGGAAGAGGAAACAGTTCGTGCCATGATCCTGCTTCGTGCAAATGCTTTGGCAAAAGGATTTTCCGGAGTGCGCAGGGCTTTGATCGAGACACTTCTTGAGCTAATAAATAAAGATATTTATCCCTATATACCGGCAAAAGGCTCTGTGGGTGCCAGTGGAGATCTTTCACCGCTTTCACATTTAGCTTTAATTCTCACGGGTCAGGGCGAATGTCTTGTTGAGGGGAAGCGAGTAGATGCCAATAAAGTATTAAAAACTCATCATATTAAGGCACTTCAATTGCAGGCCAAGGAAGGTCTTGCCTTGATCAATGGAACACAGGTAATGGCAGCGCACGGATGTTTAATTCTCTGCGATGCATTTGCTTTGATCAAACATGCCCAGGTCGCAGGTGCTATGAGTTTAGAAGCTCTTAAGGGAACTTCTCGAGCGATGGATGCAAGAATTCATGCAGCTCGTCCGCACAAAGGTCAGTCTTACATCGCTGCCAATATCAGAGACTTGGTAAAAGATTCCGCTATTATGGCTTCCCACAAGAATTGTGATAAAGTGCAAGATGCCTACACTTTGCGTTGTATGCCTCAGGTTTACGGCCCTGTTTACGATACACTGAATTATGTAAAAAGTATTTTTGAGATAGAGATCAATTCAGCTACGGATAATCCGCTGATCTTTGCCGAAGATAAAGATGTGATCTCAGGTGGAAATTTTCATGGAGAACCTTTGGCCTTTGCTCTGGATTTTCTTGGGATCGCGCTTTCTGAGATTGCAAATATTTCCGAAAGGACAGTCGATAGATTAGTAAATCCGCATGTTTCGGGACTCCCGCCGTTCTTGGCTGAAGGGAATGGATTAAATTCGGGTTACATGATAGCACAATATACCGCAGCGGCACTTGTGTCGGAAAATAAAGTTTTGGCGCATCCTGCATCGGTGGATTCAATTCCAACATCGGCAGGACAAGAAGATCACGTGAGCATGGGCTCTATCGCTGCTGAACATGCACGAATGATCTTGAAAAATGTTGTAAATGTAATTGCTATAGAAATGCTCGCCGCTACTCAAGGCATTGATTTTCAACAGCCACTAGAAGCAGGTAAAGGGACAAAAGTAGCTTGGAAATATATTCGCAAATTCATTCCGCATTGGAAGGAAGATAGAATTATGTATAAAGATATTGAAAAAATGGCAGATATCATTCGCAGTAAGGTCATTTTAGATGAATTAGAAAAGGAAGGAATACAATTATGAGTTTAAGACCGATGTATTCGGAATTTATGCCAAAGGAAAAAATAAGGGCCAGTCGCGGAAATAAAATTCAATGTAAAAACTGGGAGATCGAGGCAGCGCTAAGAATGCTACAAAATAATCTTGATCCTGAAAACTCATTAATACCCGAAGAATTGATCGTCTATGGCGGTTCCGGCCGTGCTGTACGAAATTGGAAGGCATATCGTCAAACAGTCGATGCTTTGCTGAATCTTGAAAAAGATCAAACTCTAATTATGCAATCCGGCAAACCCGTTGGTGTGGTTCCTTCCCATGAATATTCTCCCCGTATTCTCATCGCTAATAGTAACATTGTACCTAAATGGTCCACTCAGGACAATTTTGATAAATACGATAAAATGGGACTCACCATGTATGGTCAGATGACGGCCGGGTCCTGGATCTACATCGGAACTCAGGGAATTTTGCAAGGGACTTTTCAGACGCTTGCTGCTTTGGCCGAACAACATTATAACTCCGATCTTTCAGGTAAATGGGTGCTCACCGGTGGACTTGGAGCCATGAGCGGTGCTCAACCTTTATCGGTTACCATGAATAACGGTGTCGTTATTAATGTCGAGGTTGACCCCGTTCGTGCCAAACGTCGGGTTGAAGAAGGCTATTGCATGAAATACACTGAATCGCTCGATGAAGCAATTTCTCTCATGCAAGAAGCGGTCAAAAGCAAGAAAGCATTATCGATTGCACTGATCGGGAATTGCGCAGAGATCCTTCCCGAAATGCTTAAGCGTGATATTATTCCAGATATTGTGACCGATCAAACATCTGCGCACTCATTATTAGATTATGTTCCTCTCGGCGATCTTGATGAACTCCGAAAATTACAGGATAAAGATCCTGAATTATATAAAGAAAGATCCCTCGAAGCTATTATTAAACACACAGAAGCCATCCTGGAAATGCAGAAAAAAGGTGCTATTGCTTTTGATTATGGCAATAATTTACGTGGACAAGCAGAACTGGGCGGATTGAATGTGCGACAAGAAGATGGCAAATTCCTCTATCCGGGTTTTGTGCCTGCATATATTCGTCCGCTTTTTTGTGAAGGCCGCGGACCTTATCGTTGGGTCGCGCTTTCAGGTGATGTGAGTGATATTTATAAACTGGATGATCTGGTGCTTGAATTATTTCCGCATGATGAAATTCTATCGCGTTGGATCAAACTGGCAAGAGAGCAAGTGCCTCAGCTTGGATTGCCTAATCGTGTGTGCTGGCTGGGGCTGGGCGAACGCGCCGAATTTGCCCTACGCATGAATGAAATGGTGGCAAGCGGTGAATTAAAGGCGCCCATTGTGATTGGTCGTGATCACCTGGATTGCGGGTCCGTGGCCTCGCCGCATCGTGAGACCGAGGACATGTTGGATGGCTCTGACGCCATCGCAGATTGGCCTTTGCTGAACGCACTGGTCAATACCGCTTGTGG
>Ga0172377_10001273_pt1 | contig 25152 bp, 15 predicted proteins | sample Pumphouse3metaG_FD_119749 | JGI IMG/M metagenome (GOLD analysis project Ga0172377, IMG submission 119749) | Leachate microbial communities from a municipal landfill in Southern Ontario, Canada - Pumphouse #3 metaG | ecosystem: Engineered > Solid waste > Landfill > Unclassified | place: Canada... | reverse complement strand
TATTGTCTATAAGACATTTTAAATTTCTACTATTGTAGATAATGTATTTGCACTCTATCAAATAGTATGTCTATAAGACATTTTAAATTTCTACTATTGTAGATATGCAGCAATGTTTGGAGCTTACAATTGTCTATAAGACATTTTAAATTTCTACTATTGTAGATATTGGTACTGCGTGGCAGTGTTCAGTCGTCTATAAGACATTTTAAATTTCTACTATTGTAGATTTGGATAACTTAAACGATTAATTAACAGTCTATAAGACATTTTAAATTTCTACTATTGTAGATGAAAAGCACCGATCATTTACCAGAGGGAAAGTCTATAAGACATTTTAAATTTCTACTATTGTAGATATGAGTGGGTTGGTACGACAACATTTGATGTCTATAAGACATTTTAAATTTCTACTATTGTAGATTCGCACACTTCTTGGTTAGTTTTCTCCAGTCTATAAGACATTTTAAATTTCTACTATTGTAGATCTAAAGCATAAGGAGGATTGGTTATAATGTCTATAAGACATTTTAAATTTCTACTATTGTAGATAGAACAGAAGCAAAAATAATTCAAATTACAGTCTATAAGACATTTTAAATTTCTACTATTGTAGATACCGTCAATATCTATAATAGTAAATATTGTCTATAAGACATTTTAAATTTCTACTATTGTAGATGTGAAACAAGTGGAACCAGAATTCAGGTCTATAAGACATTTTAAATTTCTACTATTGTAGATAAAAAGATAGTGCAAAAATAGATTATAGTAGTCTATAAGACATTTTAAATTTCTACTATTGTAGATGATGCTAAAAACAATTTACAGGCTTCAGTCTATAAGACATTTTAAATTTCTACTATTGTAGATCAAACAAGTTGTAGGAGCAGAAACAAGTCTATAAGACATTTTAAATTTCTACTATTGTAGATTTCTGCAAGAACTCTAAGAATAGAGTTGTCTATAAGACATTTTAAATTTCTACTATTGTAGATGATTATGCTTCTCTTTCGGCAAAGGAAAAGTCTATAAGACATTTTAAATTTCTACTATTGTAGATTCTAATTCGCATGCTGTTAATTCAAATGTCTATAAGACATTTTAAATTTCTACTATTGTAGATTTTGAAAGCATCTAAACGAGAAATATAAGTCTATAAGACATTTTAAATTTCTACTATTGTAGATTACAGATAACTAATATACGATGTGAAAGACGTCTATAAGACATTTTAAATTTCTACTATTGTAGATAACCCAAGAAATAGCTTCATGAACAGCTGTCTATAAGACATTTTAAATTTCTACTATTGTAGATGAATACATCAGCTAAATTTAGAGCGGTGTCTATAAGACATTTTAAATTTCTACTATTGTAGATTTAAGGCGTTGGGCGGTAATAATAAGAAGTCTATAAGACATTTTAAATTTCTACTATTGTAGATATAAAGCAAACCCTTTATTTCATTTAGAAGTCTATAAGACATTTTAAATTTCTACTATTGTAGATAATCAAGCATCAATTTTTCCTGCAAGTGTCTATAAGACATTTTAAATTTCTACTATTGTAGATAGAGAATTAAACCTTGTGGGAACATCTGGTCTATAAGACATTTTAAATTTCTACTATTGTAGATATAGATAGATATCCAGGCGTAGTTGGTGTCTATAAGACATTTTAAATTTCTACTATTGTAGATTTTATTAAATCTATTCAAGATGTAGTAGTCTATAAGACATTTTAAATTTCTACTATTGTAGATATAATGTTTTTCCATAAAAACCTTTGAGTCTATAAGACATTTTAAATTTCTACTATTGTAGATTTATTGGTTTTTCTAAGCCATATCTCAGTCTATAAGACATTTTAAATTTCTACTATTGTAGATTAGGATATAACGTTATATTTGGGCGTAGTCTATAAGACATTTTAAATTTCTACTATTGTAGATTATTTAGTTTATAATAGTTTCTAAAACGTCTATAAGACATTTTAAATTTCTACTATTGTAGATGAGAAAATATAAATATGGTACTAAAGTGTCTATAAGACATTTTAAATTTCTACTATTGTAGATAGGAGTTCAAGAAAGGGTATCATGACACGTCTATAAGACATTTTAAATTTCTACTATTGTAGATAATATAAAACAGAGTTTGCTCACAAGATTGTCTATAAGACATTTTAAATTTCTACTATTGTAGATTTAAAGGATACGCAAAAGAAGCTATTGAGTCTATAAGACATTTTAAATTTCTACTATTGTAGATGTAAAAAGTCATCAATTTGTCATTGGAGGTCTATAAGACATTTTAAATTTCTACTATTGTAGATTTGTATAATCGCCAATGACATATACTAGTCTATAAGACATTTTAAATTTCTACTATTGTAGATAAAGGAAGTGAAAACCTTATAAGGTTGTCTATAAGACATTTTAAATTTCTACTATTGTAGATATTCTTAGCCCCGAAGCGTAAGCATAAAGTCTATAAGACATTTTAAATTTCTACTATTGTAGATTGACATCGAAATGTTATTAAAAATCAAGTCTATAAGACATTTTAAATTTCTACTATTGTAGATAAGATAGATATAACCGCTTGAGCATCGTGTCTATAAGACATTTTAAATTTCTACTATTGTAGATTCCAACGGATATAAAAAGGATTAGTCGGTCTATAAGACATTTTAAATTTCTACTATTGTAGATAAGAATGCAAAGCCGTCACCTTTTCTAGTCTATAAGACATTTTAAATTTCTACTATTGTAGATAAATAATTCTTAGTTGCTTCATTAATGGTCTATAAGACATTTTAAATTTCTACTATTGTAGATATGTCAGACAATAAAGTTGCAACATCAAGTCTATAAGACATTTTAAATTTCTACTATTGTAGATAATTATTACTTAGTTACTCTATCTAAGAGTCTATAAGACATTTTAAATTTCTACTATTGTAGATATACAAGAAAAGCTGAAAATGCAAATAGTCTATAAGACATTTTAAATTTCTACTATTGTAGATTAACTTAGGTCAATTTATGGTTATACAGGTCTATAAGACATTTTAAATTTCTACTATTGTAGATGTTCGGGGGTAGTTGCCGGCTTCGCCGGGTCTATAAGACATTTTAAATTTCTACTATTGTAGATAAGAAACTAAAGCCGTCTCCTTTTCTTGTCTATAAGACATTTTAAATTTCTACTATTGTAGATTATATATACTTATCCCTTATTAAGCATAAGTCTATAAGACATTTTAAATTTCTACTATTGTAGATTACTCATACAAAAATACTATTTTGTTTGTCTATAAGACATTTTAAATTTCTACTATTGTAGATTGTTGGCTGAAGTTATTAACAATAGAAAAGTCTATAAGACATTTTAAATTTCTACTATTGTAGATAGAGGCTTAAATATTATGAAGGATATAGTCTATAAGACATTTTAAATTTCTACTATTGTAGATTCATGCGTAATATCGCAAAGGATTATGGTCTATAAGACATTTTAAATTTCTACTATTGTAGATTTGATAATGACGAGGAAAGGTTAGACAAGTCTATAAGACATTTTAAATTTCTACTATTGTAGATATCCATTTCTCTTTTCCTCCTTAAATGTCTATAAGACATTTTAAATTTCTACTATTGTAGATGCGTCAGTGGTTCCAGTTGCCTTAATAAAGTCTATAAGACATTTTAAATTTCTACTATTGTAGATCAGTAAATGCTCGTTCCATAGTGTCCATGTCTATAAGACATTTTAAATTTCTACTATTGTAGATATCATAATGATGAAAAAAAAGTTGTGGAAGTCTATAAGACATTTTAAATTTCTACTATTGTAGATACAAATCTTACGCTATTAAATATATGAAGTCTATAAGACATTTTAAATTTCTACTATTGTAGATACGAGTATGTTAAAGAAAACAGCTTAGATGTCTATAAGACATTTTAAATTTCTACTATTGTAGATTCATCAGTTATACGATTATACTGCCGTGTCTATAAGACATTTTAAATTTCTACTATTGTAGATTTGTAGTTCCAAATGTTAATATAGTATTGTCTATAAGACATTTTAAATTTCTACTATTGTAGATTAAAATACCTTTATTATATACTGATAAGTCTATAAGACCTTTTAAATTTCTACTATTGTAGATTTCTGGTGTCATATTCTTTTATTTTTGAAGTCTATAAGACATTTTAAATTTCTACTATTGTAGATGCGAATACCTTGCCCCAGAGAGGCAATGTCTATAAGACATTTTAAATTTCTACTATTGTAGATTCTGGTGGCAAGGATAGTGGAGTTATGCTGTCTATAAGACATTTTAAATTTCTACTATTGTAGATGAGTAGTCAATAGATGTATTAGTGAATAAGTCTATAAGACATTTTAAATTTCTACTATTGTAGATTTGGCGGCGTATCACAAGAAATACAGGGTCTATAAGACATTTTAAATTTCTACTATTGTAGATGCTGTGGAGAATGGCGATTTTAAGATGTCTATAAGACATTTTAAATTTCTACTATTGTAGATCGAAAGTTGTCTTACCACTACTTCTAATGTCTATAAGACATTTTAAATTTCTACTATTGTAGATATAGCTGGCAACTCTGCACTACCTTCTTGTCTATAAGACATTTTAAATTTCTACTATTGTAGATAAGCATGAATTGACTAAAGAATATTTCAGTCTATAAGACATTTTAAATTTCTACTATTGTAGATGGAACTGGTCATGTACTATATTTTGTAAGTCTATAAGACATTTTAAATTTCTACTATTGTAGATGCAGTTCGTTGGGCTTTACTGGCACTTTGTCTATAAGACATTTTAAATTTCTACTATTGTAGATTCTGCAATATTAATGGTAAAGACATATTGTGTCTATAAGACATTTTAAATTTCTACTATTGTAGATATAAACGTAAGTCCATCCATTTGCAAGTCTATAAGACATTTTAAATTTCTACTATTGTAGATATGGTGGTGAACTTGGAGGTTTGGTTTTGTCTATAAGACATTTTAAATTTCTACTATTGTAGATAGGAAATAACATGGGGCAAAGTTCCAGGGTCTATAAGACATTTTAAATTTCTACTATTGTAGATTTTAATCGCTGCCAAGAACCTGATTTCATCTTGGAAAGTCTATAAGACATTTTAAATTTCTACTATTGTAGATAATGTTGCACAGACCAAGACCAAGAAGTGTCTATAAGACATTTTAAATTTCTACTATTGTAGATGGAATTGGGAATATGACGACGACCCTAAGTCTATAAGACATTTTAAATTTCTACTATTGTAGATTTTGTTCTCGGTGTTCTCAAAAGAGGTGTCTATAAGACATTTTAAATTTCTACTATTGTAGATATATAAGCATCTATGAATTTGCCTATAGTCTATAAGACATTTTAAATTTCTACTATTGTAGATGTGCTTTGGTATCATTATTAATTAGTTTAGTCTATAAGACATTTTAAATTTCTACTATTGTAGATTGTTATGTATTAAATCAACGTCTTTTTGTCTATAAGACATTTTAAATTTCTACTATTGTAGATGACAGCTGACGAAGGACACCAACATCCAAGTCTATAAGACATTTTAAATTTCTACTATTGTAGATAAAAAACGGGTCAATGTAAAATTCCAGTGGGACTCGTGTTTTTATGAAGATGATTGATCCTTGAAATAATCAATGAAACTAAAAATGAATATACCCCACCTGAAGGTAACGTAAGGTGGGGGTATATTCTTAATAAAATATTATTCTATTCATGTATATAAGAATAATAATAATCTGGATAAGAGAAATAATAAAGAATTAAACTCCAAAAGAGTAGTTTTAATAGCCAAATTAGTTAGGATAATTCCAATTATTAAAATTGTGGCTACCAATTAACTATTAAGCTTTGGTAAGTGTTAAATATATAGGGTTTCTAACAACTTACCAAGAAAAAAAGAAACAGGAAAATACATTTAACCATATTTGAAAAAAGATAGGCTTTTTTTGAAATTATATCTGATCTTTTTTAATTTATGATTGATCTTTTTAGATTTATGATTGACCTTTTTTCAATTTTGATTGATCTTTTTCAGCGAAAGGAAATAATAGTAGGTAATAGGTTTTTTAATAAATCTATCTAAAGCAAAGATAATATTTTTTTCATTCCACCGAGATTTTACATTGACCCAATTTACATTGACCCCTAATTTATAGTTATTGCTTTTATATTGAGCAAATTCCATAATAAATACCATATAAATTTTGAAAGGATTTATTTTACACAAGTTCTTCGGTGAAGAAACGAGAAAAAGCAAAATTTAATTGGAAGTTCTGCGGGAATTTGTTCTGTGAAAAGATGAATTAATCTTTAAAAAAGAACTTAATAGTTTCAGAAATAAAACCGATTACCATTAGTAGTGCTGCTGCTATTATTATAACTCCTAATATTACAGATAAGATTTTCATGAGTAAGTGTTTAATGGTGCAAAGATAATATAAAATTGAAAGCAATTCACAATTAAAATTGTTTTTTTATTATAGATGCTACTGTTTTTTGTTCTTTTATTTGACAAGTTTTTAAATGTTGTATCTTTGCATGCGGAAGCGAGTTAGCTATAACAGCTTGTCTCTTTATAGGACATAGAAATGGATAGAATACTCGCTTTTTTTTGTTAATGGATATAAGAAATATCTACCATCTATTAACTCTTTTACGTTGAGTTCCCATATTTTGTCTAAAATGGTTATTCCAAAATAATGATTTTGTTGTTGCTTCGGCACAAAAATACAAAATTGAAATGCAAAAATAATATAAAAGAGACGCGATAAATGACTTCGTCGAGCTTGACCTTCGGTCTTCGGTTCGACGTCTCTACATTTTTGATATCATATTAAGGGAACACAATTGTTATTGATAATATTAATAATGGGGTAGAGGCAAGCCCTACACCTACATTTGTAATTTGATTCTAAAAGAATAAAACTTGATTCTGATTTATTGAAATCAAATTCTATTTTCTTGTAATTTGATTCTATTTCTATAGGTAAAATTGGGGTGTAAGGAGAATAAGCCATTTTTTAATAGCTATGTTATTGAGGTAATCCCCAATATTTATATTTGGGTTACCCATTAACTATTAATTCTTGTAAAGTTGTAAAATATATAGGGGTATTTTACAACTTTACAAGTTTCCAAAACTATAAAAGCATAGAAAAATATAAGATTAGAGTTATAACGGACAATGATGATACTAAAAATTAACCATTTATCATTTATAATTAACCATTTATCATTGACCATTTATCATTGAAAAAAAACTCCCTACGGTTTTGGAAAAAATCAGGCTCTTTTTCTGACAAATCAAGCTCTTTTTCCAAAAAGTCGGCGTCTTTTGGCAGAAAGTCGTACTCTTTTTTCAGAAAATCAGGCTCTTTTTGTTTTACCAGTTTTTATTGTATTCCGAGGCTGTAGTTGTTGGACTTGATGAGGAGAAGTCGGTATGAATTTCTTCTAAATATTTTGAACAGTCCATTTCTATTGACATATCGTATGGTCTAAGGAAATCTCCTTCATAGAATTTCAGGCGTTTGTCTCTTTCGCATTTTTGCATAAACAGTCCATAGACTGGTAAAGCCATTGCTGCTCCTTGTCCAAGGCTTGTTGAACGGAAATGGATTGAACGTAATTCTCCTCCAACCCAAACGGCGGTTGCTAATTTAGGGTTAATTCCTATAAACCATCCATCGGAGTTGTTGTCTGTTGTTCCTGTCTTTCCTGCAATAACACTTTTTACGTTATAGATATATCTTAATCTTCCTCCTGTTCCACTTTCTACAACTCCTTTCATAAGGTCAAGTACAAGATATGATGTTTGTTCATCAAGGGCTACATTGGCTTTTGGTTTTGCTGCATATAAAACTACTCCTTTATTGTCTGTTATTTTTGTAATAAATATTGGTTCTATATGTGTTCCTTTGTTTGCAAATGTTGCCATTGCTTCTGCCATTTCAATTACTGAAAGGTCGCATGTGCCTAAACAGATTGATGGCACTGCACTGATTTTAGATTTTATTCCCATTCTGCGAACTAAAGATATAACAGAATTTGGGGTGGTGTAGTTCTTCATTAGGTTTGCAGAAATGTAGTTTATGGAGTTTGCAAGTGCCCATTTCAATGTTATCATTTCTCCTTCACGAGTTGAGTTTGAATTGCTCGGTGTCCAATTGTCATAGTTTTCAAATGTAACAGGAACATTTGGAAGAGCAAAACATGGTGAGAGTTGATTTTCTTTCATTGCTGAGGCGTAAACAAATGGTTTGAATGTTGAACCAACTTGACGTTGTCCCATGGTTGCATTATCAAATTTCAAATATTTATAGTTTATTCCTCCAATATATACTTTTACATGTCCTGTTTGTGGTTCAATTGAAACCATGCCTGTATTCAAGAAATATTTATAGTATTTTAAAGAATCCCATGGGCTCATTACTGTATCTCTTGCTCCTTGCCATGAGAATACTCTCATTTCTACTTTTTTATTAAATTCATCTCTTATTTCATCATCGCTATATCCTTCAAGTTTAAGGCTGCGATAACGATCTGAGTTTTTCATTGCCTGAATATATGTTTTGTTAATTTCTTCTTTTGAAATTCCTGTAAATGGTGCGTTGGCAACTCCTTTCATGTGATTGTAAAATTGCTTTTGAAGTGTTTTGAAGTGTTCTTTTACTGCTTCTTCTGCATATTTCTGCATTCTTGAGTCTATTGTGGTGTATATTTTTAATCCATCTTTATGAACATCATAAGGGTCTCCATTTGGTTTTTTGTGAGTTTTACTCCATTCTTTTACATAGTTCCTTACATATTCACGGAAATAAGTTGCTGTTCCTTCATCATGAGATTGTGGATTATAATGACTGACATCTAATGGTTTTTGCATTAGATTTTCTGCTTCTGTTTTATCTAAGTATCCGTACTTAGCCATCTGAGATAATACTGTGTTTCTTCTTTCTGTTGAGCGTTCATTTCTTTTTACAGGGTTATATGCTGTTGGGGCTCTAAGTAATCCTATTAGTGTTGCGGCTTCTTCTGTTTTGAGTTCTGAAGGTAGTTTGTCAAAGAATGTTTTTGAGGCTGTTTTTATACCAAATGCGTTGCTTCCAAAATCAACTGTATTAAGATACATTGTAAGTATTTCGTCTTTGGTATAGTTTCTTTCAAGTTTAATTGCCACTACCCATTCTTTGAGCTTTGAGTATATAATTCCTAATTTTGTTTTTTGTTCTCGAGGGAAAAGGTTCTTTGCTAATTGTTGAGTAAGAGTACTTCCTCCTCCAGAGCCTTTGTCTCCAGATAATACTGTTTTCCCCAATACTCTAAATAAGCTTCTGAAATCAACTCCGGAGTGTTCGTAGAATCGAATATCTTCCGTTGCAAGTAGGGCATTGACTAAACATTTTGGAAGTTCTTGAAATTGTACATTGGAACGGTTTTGTATTCCTATATAACCTAATACTTCTCCATCTTCTGAAATAACTTCAGATGCTAAGTTTGAATTAGGGTTTTCTAATTCTTCAAATGAGGGCATAAAACCAAGCCATCCTAATGATAAGAAGAAGAAGAAAAGTACAAGTAGAATCATTGATGCTCCAAATATTTTCCACATTCCTTTTACATAGTATGAGGAATCATTTTTATTGCTCTTATCTTTTTTATTAGATGATTTATTTTGAGCCATTACCTATTCTTTTATTTTCTTTCTGTCTTATGGTATTCAATATGTAATCCAACATTTTTAATGCCAACTAAATTAGTATCTCTTGTTGCTTGTGTGATTTCAAATCTATATTTTCCTTTTTGAGGGAAAACGACGTTTTTAGTAAACCAAAATCTATTATCTTTTATTCTTCCACTTCCTTTTCCTGTCCATGGACCGTCTAAGTATGCTAAATAACATTCTACTGTATCACATTTTGTTATTGAACCATCTGGATATGTTGTTTTAATAAAGAAAAATATATTACAGTTAGGATATTCTACAGTATTTCTAAGGTTTATTGCAAAGTCGTAAAGTCGTAGTGTGTCTTTAATATTAACATCAAATTCAACTCTATCGTTCATGTTCCAACCTTTTTCGTTTACTTTCTTGTTCTCATCGTAAACAACATCTGGGTTGCAACCAGTAAAGATAACAGATAGTAAAATAAATCCAAATAGTATTTTCTTCATGTCCTATGATGTTAAAGTTTTTATTTGCTATGAAATTAAATATTTAATTTTGATTTTGGTTCAATCTTTATTTGGTATGTTTCAAGGTCATTAATAGGTTGACGGTTACGATTCATTTGTATTAATTCTTTTACCTTATCGGCAGAAAGCATCATGAATTCAGAACCATCTTCGTAAACATACCACATTAACCTGCGGAATACATCTGTTTTTATGTAGTTTGCTTTTCCTTTTTTAGTGAAAATAGGAACTCCTATTTCTGGGAATGTTTTTAATTCATCTAAATAAACATCGTATTCAAAGTTTAAACAGCATTTTAATTTTCCGCATTGTCCTGCTAATTTTTGAGGGTTAGGGAATATTTGTTGAACTCTTGCTACTTGTGTTGAAACAGAATTGAATGTATTTAGCCATGAAGAACAACATAATTCTCTCCCACAAGTTCCAATTCCTCCAAGGCGTGAAGCTTCTTGACGAGCTCCAATTTGTTTCATTTCAATTCTTACATGAAATTCTTCAGCCAAAGATTTAATTAATTGACGGAAGTCCACTCTATCATCTGCGGTATAATAAAATATTGCTTTTGTATTGTCGCCTTGATATTCTATATCATTTATCTTCATGTCAAGAGAAAGGTTACGAATCATTTCTCTTGTTCTGAAAAGAGTTTTATCTTCTCTTTCTATTGCTTGTATCCACTTTTCTATATCTGTTGTTTTGGCTCTGCGATATAGCTTTTTAATTGTTTCAGCTTTAGGGTTTACTTTCTTCCTTTTCATCTGAACGCGACAAAGCTCTCCAATTAAAGTTACTATACCAATATCATGTCCTGGTGAACCTTCAACTGCAACAACATCTCCTTCGGCTATTTCTAATCCTTCAGGGAGTTTAAAAAAATCTTTTCGTGAATTTTTAAATCTTACTTCAACACAATCAAAAGTGTTTTCTATAAAAGATGGTTTAATCTTACTCATCCAATCGTGAATGGAAAGTTTTGCGTTTCTCTCTAACTCGCTTTTATCGACAGGAACATAGGATTGAGGAATATTAATACATCCTCTTGTTAGCATTATTGAAGGTGTAAATGTATTTCTTCCAACATAAGGGTCTTCATCATAGTAAGGGTGTACAAATTGATCCCCATAAACTATTTCATTCTCTTCGTCTTTTTTATATGTAGTGTTTTTCTTAGCTGTTATAGCATCTTCAACAATAGAATCCTGTTGTGCATCATTATCCAAAACAAAATTATTTTCTTTCTCTTCGTTGTCAGAATTTACTGACTCTTCTATCTCTTCTTTATTATTCATATTTATTTATTCATCAATAAAATCCCTAATTGAATTGATAAGTCAAGAAATATCATCTTGGCGTTACCATTTCTTTCTATATGTAAAATTGCTTTATCTATTTCTTTATAGATGTTGCTAATGTTATTTTCAGTAATAAATGATGGAAAATTATTTTTAAACTTCTCATCACATCCTTCAAGCAAATTACTTTCTTTGCTTAATCCCATTTTAATTAGAAAACTATTTTGAAAGACCTCTAAAGCAAAACTCAAAAACTGTTTTTGCTCTTCTCTTCCAAGTTTTGCTAATTCTTGTTCTATTATCTTTACTATATCATTTACTTTGCTGCGATATAGAAAACAACCCCTTAACCAATCGACAAACAAATCGAGATATTTATGTTCTATTCTTTGATTATAATTAATCTTTGGAACCTTCACCAATTGTGTTCGTGAAAGAATAGTTGGTAAAATATTTTCTCTATCGTCTGTTATTAAAAAGAACAAAGTATCATCATAAGGTTCTTCTAATATCTTTAATAATTTAGGTGCTGCTTCATAATATAATTTATCAACACACCAGATTATCATTATTTTATATTCTGCTTCATAAGACTTTACACTTAAAGCCTTAATGATGTTGTTTGCATCTCTAACATTAATTGTTCCCTGTTTATTGCCAACATCTAAATAATCATACCAATCATCTAATCTAATAACTCCATTATTCTTTAAAACAAAATCACGGAATTCACTTAAAAGAAGTTCAGATGAATTCTTTGAATCAATCTTTTTTGTTGTTGTATTTGGAAATATTAGGTGAAGGTCTGGGTGAACAAGCTTTGAGTATTTCCTACATGATGGACATGTTCCACAAGAGTCAGCAATAATTAAACTTTCCTGTTCTGGATTGAAACGTATTTTATTGGTGCAATTCAAATACTGAGCATATGCAAGTGCTAATGCAAAGCCCTTAGATCTTTCTTCTCCAAAGAACAACTGAGCATGACTAACTCTTCGTTGGTCTGCAATGTGTATTAGCGAGTTTATTAACTCATGTTGTTCAACAATTTGAGAGAATTGCATACAGTATAATCTTTCTATTTAGAAAGACAAATGTACGACAATTCTCTCAATTAAAAGCAAATTTCGATTAAAATCGAAATATTCTAATATTCAAAATCTATTTCGCTTGGAGGAATGAATTCTTGTTTTATATCTGAATCTTCACGAGGAGATGTTCTTTGAAGCGATACAATCATTGCTCCAAGCATCTTAGTCATCTCAACTAAAGTTTCTTTTGACTGGTCATATTGGTCATTAGAAAAAGCTCCAAATCTTTGGGCCATAGTAGAAAGAACAACACATTCTCTAACAGCAGTTTTAGCATCTTTTAAAAATGAAACAAATTGTAATTTGTGGCGTGAAGAACCTTCTGCGATGTTTACAGAAACTCTAAAAGCAGCATTCGCTAATGGTTCAAGAACCATTTTTTGTTCAAAAGGACTTGTTGATTTTGTTTGTTCAACAATCCAATTGAAATAATCCAATGATTTGTGATAAATTCTCAAATCTTCGAAACGGAAAAAACTTACAGGTTTGTTTTGATTTTCCATAATTTCAGTTTGTTTTAAATTAGTAAATTGTCTTGCGACAAGCTTAATCTTATATTTAAGTTTAAAGTCAAATTCTTTTATTCTATACCAGAATAATATTTCATAAATTGAACTCTTTGGAATGTTGAGGCATCTTTATTCTTTTTTACCGCCATTTTCCCTCTAAAATCATTAATTGATTTAAATCCCTTTACAGTCATCCACTCTTGTAATCTATCGTTAGCCTTTCTAATAAAATCAAATCCTTCGTCATTATATAAAGCAGATACAACTTGTACTGTATTTGCTCCTGCAAGCAATAGTTTTATTACATCTTCATATTTATGGACTCCATTTCCTGCAGTTAAATTACATCGAATTTCAGGAGATATTATGGCTGTCCAACGAAGTGTGTTATATAATTCATGTGGGCTACTAATAATATCGACAGGTTTAGTTTCAAAAGTGTCAATATTTATATCAGATTTATAGAAGCGATTGAAAATATTTAGGTTAGAAATCCCTAACCAAGAAATTTTTTGAGCAAATCGAGTTAAGGAAGAAAAATAGGGACTAATTTTAAGAGAAATAGGTAATGAAGTAGCTCGTTTAATTATATGTATAATATCTTCATAAAGCCTTTCAATATCTTCGTGTGAAAGATTAATGTCAGAAGGGAGTATAAACATATTTAATTCAATTCCATCAGCACCAGCTTCTTCGGCTCTTTGAACAAAAGGTAACCATTCAGAAGCAGTGATGCAATTAATGCTTGCAATAACAGGAATTGTCAAATTAGCTTTAGCTTCTTTAATCAGATTAATATATTTTTCTATAGCTTTATCTTTCGTATGTTCTTGAATGTAATTATATGCTTCAGGATAACCACTAAAATTAGCACTGTATACTTTAACATTTACATTCATTTCTTGTGTAATTTGTTCTTCAAATAATGATTTTAAAATTACAGCACCAGCACCAGAAGCTTCTATTTTCTTGAGTGTATCTATATTTGATGTAAGTCCACAACTTCCAACTACTATTGGGCTTTTAATAGTAAAGCCCATAAAATTTGTACTAATATCCATAGTAACTATATATTTTTCAGACCACAAAACTACAAACAATTTTTCTTATTCACAAATAAAACTGCAATTAATCAAAATGTTTTTAAAAAAAACCCATATTACTTCGTAGTTTTAAAGAAAAATGTATCTTTGCACTCTAAATTTTAATATAGTATAATACATATCATGAGTACAGAACAAAAACCTAAGACTGAACAAAAGAACCTTGCAGTTGGTACAGTTATTTCAAAATCAGAACTATTCATTGAGAAAAATCAAAAAATAATCTTAATTGTGATAGTAGCAATTTTAGTTTTAGTAGGAGGATTTTTCGGCTATAAAAAACTAATATTAGAGCCAAAAGAAGCAACAGCTTCTTCAGAAATGTTCGCAGCTGAACAATATTTCAAGAATGACGATATGGATAAAGCCCTAAAAGGAGATGGAAAACATTTAGGATTTCTTGCAATTATAGATAAATATGGTAATACACAAAGTGGAAATTTAGCTCACTTCTATACCGGAAGCGCTTACCTTTCAAAAGGAGAATTCCAAAAAGCAATAGAATATTTAGAAGACTATAAATCAAAAGATGTTTTCTTAGGTAATCAGGCAAAAGCAATGATAGGCGACTGCTATATGGAATTAAATAAAATAGACGATGCAATCAAAAACTATAACAAAGCTTTAGATAATCCTAATGATATGACAACACCTTTTGTTCTGTTTAAATTAGGTTTGGCATACGAAATAAAGAAAGATAACAAAAAAGCATTGGAAAGCTATAAGAGAATAAAAACAGACTTTCCTGCATCAAGTGAAGCTCGTGATATAGAAAAATATATAGTCAGAATAGAAAATTTATAAGATAGTTTTTTAGTATCTTTTTTAAAAAGAGTCTTCATAACGAAGGCTCTTTTTTTATATAACATATTATGGTAAAGTGGAAATTCCAAAGACTTATAGTAATAATTTCAGCAATATTATTAATAAGTAAGTTTACAGCATACTTCATAACAAATTCTGCAGGAGTTTATTCAGATGCAATGGAAAGCATAGTGAATGTTTTTGCAGGTCTGATAAGCTTAATCTCCCTACGTTGGGCAGCAAAACCAAGAGACGAAAGACATCCTTTTGGACATGGTAAAATGGAATTAATCTCAGCATCAATAGAAGCAATTCTAATAATTTTGGCAGGAGGATTAATAATTTATGAAGGTATAACACGAATAGTATTTCCGCCAAAAGAACTTCCTCAACTTGAAATAGGTATGATAATAGTTGCCTTTACAGGAGTTGTTAATTATTTACTTGGCATGTGGAGCATAAAAAAGGGAAAGAAAACTTCATCAGTGGCATTAATAGCAGGAGGAAAACATCTCCAATCCGATACATATTCAACAATAGGATTAGTAATAGGTTTATTATTAATAAAAATAACAGGTATAATATTATTAGATAGCTTACTTGCTTTAGTTTATGGTTCAATAATAATAATAACAGGAATAAATATACTTCGCAAAACAGTAGCAAATCTTGTTGATGAAAACGATATCGAAGAGTTAAAAACAATAGCTCAAAAAATAAATAACAACAAATCTGAAGATTGGATAGATATTCATAACCTAAGAGCAATTCGTTACGGTAATTCAATCCATATAGACTGTGATTTAACCTTACCTTCTTTCTACACAATAAAAGAAGGACATGTAGCAACAGATAAACTAAAAGAAGCCTTGCAAAGTGAAAGCCACGACCTTTACTTCACAGTTCATTCCGACTCATGTGATGAGAAATACTGTTATCAATGTTTAATAAAAAACTGCAATATAAGAAAGGAACCATGCATCAAACCATTTGTTTTTAATGTACCAAACCTAACTACATTGGAAGAAGATTAATAGTATTAATTCATCTCCTGTTGTGTCATTATTTTAATAAGATAATACTTATATAGCTTTTCGAATATAGAAGATTGAGATATTAATTATTATTCATTAGGTTCATCTTTATCAATCAGGGAAAAAATTACATGTACAGCAGGCTTAAAGACAGGTGCTTTTTTGAAGATAAAAAACGACCAAAAATAAACTCAGAACAAGGAGAACTTTAAACCCTATTAAAAATAAGCTCCATATATTTCCAAAAAGAGTTGATATAAATTCAAAAAGATTTAATATAAATTCAGAAAGAAGAGCTTTAATTTCAAGAAAAGAGTCTTAATTGAAAAAAACAAAAGGGAACGACATAACTCGCTCCCCTTTTTTATGCTTGTAACCTCTAAAAATTTTGGAGGAAACTGCGTCTATTTTTTAAACGCTGCAATTATAATTTTAATAACAAGCAACAAGATTGAAGCTGTTACCACAACTGCAAGTGTCGTTGTTATGATTTGGACGGATACTGAAAATGTACTCATTATATATTTATTTTATTAAATGTGTTCAAAGGTAATGTTACCGCGTAGATTAGTATTATTTATTTTCTGTTATTTTTCCCAAGAAATGGAATTATTCCCCACTAAGTAATAACATTACTTCTCTTATATATTATTGAATCTTCTAAGAATTCTAACGTAGATTATTTTCTTTTATTACTAAATTCTAAATATTCTTTCTGAGAAGAAATAATAAAAGAAATCCATTTTAAAATTCTGTTTCAAATTCTATACTCTGACGCAAATAAATACCAAACCTTACACAATAACTTGAAATATTATCATAATGAATTAATTCTTTACAGTAAAAATTAGAATTAAATAAGTAGATTAGGTGTATTAATCAAGTTAATTTGAAATAATATCAAGATATCTTGATCTAAATTTATAATCATAGGATATGGATTTATGATTTTTGGCTTAAAAAAAAGATTAAGAACTTCGATTTTCAGGAATAAGGACACTGTAAAATAGGGAGTGTAAAATATTTTGATGTAAGAATAAAGTTTAGCATTTTAGGCTTTTAAAGCTAAATAGATGTTAAGTAGTTGTTTTATAATGTAAAAAAATGATGGATAATATATTGTTTCTGTTGGTGGGCGAGTATATAACTTTTTTTCTAATTTGTCAAGTTAAACAATTATTTTTAGTCTTTTATTTCGTTTTTTCATTTATTTTGTTTCTATTTGCAGTCTCATAACAATTTAATCATAATTATATTTATTAACCTTCAAAACCGTTTTATGAAAAAGAAATTATTATTTTTAGCAGTTTGTATAATAGGATTTGGAATAGAATCTTTTTCACAAACAGTAGTAACATTGGATTCTATCGTAGAAGGATATGAACCATTAGCTTACACTCATACATTTTTTATATATTCTAATATATATGATACTACTTCTACTCCAATAATAGAAAAGGGATTGTTGATTGAGTTAGACGGGCATATAATACTTTTTGATACTGTCCTAAATCCTGATAATATGGTGAATGTTCCCTATATATTAATAGATGAAAGTCTTTTTTTGCCTATACATAATGAGGCATTTGACACAGTTCTATATTTTGCTAAAACTGGAGGAACCGTTTTTTTTAGATCTTATGCCATCATAGGTAATGATACTATATATAATGATACTATATATGATATACCGATACAACGTGTTGGATTGAAAGATGTTTCTGACAATAATCTTAATTGCAAAGTGTATCCAACCATAATAAATAATTATATTAATGTTGATATTGATAATACTCCTTCGTTAGTTAGAATATTTGATTTATTTGGTAGAAAAGTCTTTATCAAAGATATTTATTCCAAAAGCAAAATAGATTTAACTTTGTTAGAAAAGGGAATATATTTTTTTAGAGTTGAAAATAAAAATGGATACAAGGTATTTAAAGTAATTAAAAAATAAGACGTATGAAGTGTTTTTAGTGATATCTTCTTTAAAACTTGAATTCTGTTATAATAAAAGCACCTATACCTTAAATATATAGGTGCTTTATTTTTTTGAGTATTTACTCTTTTTATTTTTTATTCGAATGAAAGAATTGCTTCTTTTATTATTTCTATTGCTTCTCTTAGGTCTTTTTCTGAAATTACTAAGGCAGGAGCAAAACGAATTATGTGTCCATGGGTTGGTTTTGCCAATACTCCCATATCACGCATTTTTAAGCAAACGTCCCAAGCTTCTTTTCCGTTTTTTGGACGAATAACGATAGCATTTAGCAAGCCTTTTCCTCTTACTAATTCTATCATATCGCTTTTAACTTTGCCTATTTCTTCACGGAATATCTTTCCTAAGTATTCTGCTCTTTCTGCAAGTTTTTCATCTTTTACCACTTCTAAGGCTGCAATTGCAACTTTACCGGCAAGGCAAAAACCTCCAAAAGTTGAACCATGTTCTCCTGGAAGAATTGTTAGCATAATTTCATTGTTAGCTAATACTGCTGAAATTGGAATAACTCCACCTGATAATGCTTTTCCTAATATTAGAATATCTGGATGTACATTTTCGTAGTCACAAGCTAATAATCTACCAGTTCTTGCTATACCTGTTTGAACTTCATCAGCTATGAAAAGTACATTATGTTTTTTACATAAGTCGTAGCAAGTTTTTAAGTAACCATCATCTGGAACAAATACACCTGCTTCTCCTTGAATTGGTTCAACAAGAAAAGCTGCTACATTTTTTCCGTATTTTTCTAAAACAGCTTCTAATGATTTTGAATCGTTATAAGGTATTTTTACAAATCCAGGAGTGAAAGGACCAAATTGACTATATGAGTCTGGGTCGTTAGACATTGAAATTATAGAAATTGTTCTTCCATGGAAGTTTCCTTCGCAACAAATTATTATTGCTTCGTTTTCTGGAATGCCTTTTACTTTATATCCCCAACGACGAGCAAGTTTAAGAGCTGTTTCGTCAGCTTCTGCACCTGTGTTCATTGGTAATACCTTGTCATATCCAAAGTATTCTGTAACATATTTTTCATAAGGACCTAAACAATCATTATAGAAAGCTCTTGAGGTAAGAGTTAATGTTTGTGCCTGGTCGCAAAGAGCTTTTACAATCTTTGGATGACAATGTCCTTGGTTAACTGCTGAGTAAGCTGATAAGAAGTCAAAGTATCTTTTTCCTTCTACATCCCATACAAATGCACCTTCTCCTCGTTCTAATACTACTGGAAGTGGGTGATAGTTATGAGCACCGTAATGATGCTCCAATTCAATAAATTCTTCTGATTTTGTCATATCAATATATTTTTAAATAATAAAAGTGCAAATATAGATATATTTATTGTAGGTGCAAAAAAAACTTTTAATGCCTACCTATATTTCGAAAAGCTTTGAATAAAATATTTAAATCAGACTGCCAAGAGTAGTTACGAGCATAAAGTAAATCTAAACGACCAAGTGTACTTTCGTCAACGTTCTTATTATCTAAAGAATCTTGTGAGGTAAGTATTCCTTGCTTTATTTTTGGTAAATTATTGTTTTGTACATTTCTATTTGAATAGCCTATCCATGTTTTTCTTCCAAATAAAACTAAAAATATATTACGCCAAAGTCCCAAAGGTTCTTTTAAGAAAAAGCATATAATCGGAGAAAAAACAAATAGAGATATTGATAAGAATAAATCCAATAAGCGTTTCTTCCTTTTGTTGTCTTCATTAGATATTGAATTAACAGATACAACATATAGGTCTGTTGGAGTGTTTATGGTGTTGCTTCCTATTATAAAATCGGTTTCTGGTGGTGCAATAATAAAACGTACGTTGCTTGTTTGAAGCTCTGCCATCATACTTATTATCTTTTGTTGAGATAGTGATTTGGCACAAAATATGACTTCATTTATCTTGTAAATCTTTATTATTTCTTTTAATTGAGAGATATTACCAATAAAGTTTGGGTTTTGAGTTTCTTTATTTTCTTCTTGAACCAAACCAATAAATTCTGTTTGAGCATCTGTTGTTCTTAAAAGGTCGGCAACTCTTACGGCTTCTTTGTCATCTCCAATAATTGCGTAACGTTTAGTTTGTCTTTCTCTTAGAGTCCAAGAGCCAGTTGAAAGATAATGATAAATAAATCTTGTAAGTATAATAATAAATAAAGAAAGCACAGCACCAAGTAATACTAAAGCTCTTGAATATCTTAAATAGTCGGGCAGTAGAGAATAAAAAACAAGAATTGTTATTATTCCAAAGAAAACACCCGATACAATCTTAGGTATTCTTATTGGTTTAGAATAACCTCCAGAAAGATAAATGGAGAAAAGCCATATAAATATATATATAGGTACTACGATAAATATATATTGTGGGGGATAATAATTTGGATTGTGCCACATATTAATACTCCACCAATCTGCCAAGAAATAATAAGAAGCATAGACTAATAAGAAATCTAAAACAGGTAAGAACATATTTTTAAATATCCTTGTACAAAAAGACATTGTTGCTCTTAACCATATTGCTATTTTAATAATTATTGAGAATAATTTTGTTTGACGTGTAGATAGATGTTTCTTTGCAAATATTGCCATTGCATTGTAGAAAGTATAAACATAGTTTAATGATGCTTTCTTTGTACTTTCTCCTTTATAATGAATTATTCTTGCTTCTGGGAAATAATAGTTTTTGTATCCTCCTTTAGTTATACGATATGATAAATCTATATCTTCCCCATACATAAAGTAATCTTCATCTAAAAGACCAACCTTATCCAAGCATTCTCTCCTCATAAGCATATATGCTCCCGCAAGGATATCGACTTGATTCGTTTCATTTTCAGAAAGGTGTCCCATATAATATCCTGCATACTTTTTCGAATGAGGGAATAGTTTTGTTAGTCCACTCATCTTACAGAAAGAAACCCAAATGGAAGGAAATCCTCTTTTACTCTCAGGCAAGAACTTACCGCCACCATCAATCATCTTAACACCCAGACCACCTGCATCGTGATGAGAATCCATAAAATCAATGCATTTCTCAAAAGTATCTTCTTCAACAACAGTATCTGGATTAAGTAAAAGGATATATTCACCACTTGAAAGTCGCATTGCTTGGTTGTTGGCTTTTGAGAATCCAACATTATCTTTATTTGCAATAAGAATTACTTCAGGAAACTTTTCTTTAAGCATTGCAAGCGAATTATCCACAGAGTTATTGTCTACAACAAATACTTCTGCTTGAATATTTTTGCAAGCATTCCTAACCGAATACAAACAATGTTCTAAGAAATAAGCTACATTATAATTAACTATTACAATAGAAAGTTTCATCAAAGAGTAATTTAGATTTGCAAAGATAATATTTAAACCGAAGTAGTAAATATTTTATTTTGTATTTTTGCAGCCATCTTTAAATAGAATAGACTTTTTATATGAAAAAAACATTTCCATTTTACTTACTTGCTATTTCTATATTTTTATTAATAATAAGTCCTTTTCTTTTATCAAGAGGGATGTTCCTTGACGGGATTGTTTATGCAAACTTTTCAAAAAACTTTGCAATAGGAGATGGAACTTTCTTACATCCATTTTATTCTGAAACATACTTAACAAATTTTGTCTCTCATCCTCCGATGTTCTTTTTTTTTGAGGGATTATTTTTTAAACTATTTGGAACAAGCTTTTTCGTTGAAAGATTTTATTCTGTTTTATGTGTATTAATAACAGGTTTTGTAACAATTAAACTTTACAAGAAATTAGGATTCAAGAATGCTTTTCTACCATTGTTTTTCCTTGTTTCAATTCCTTTAATTACATGGAGTGCAGCAAATAATATTATTGAAAACACTTTAATGATTTTCACAACTCTTTCTGTCTTATTCTATATTTATTCTTTTGAGAAAAAGCGTTTTTTGTTTCTTCTCTTATCTGGTTTATCTATTTCAATAGGCTTTAGTTTAAAAGGATTTGTTGCACTATTTCCATATTCACTCCCTTTTATTTATTGGCTTATAATAAGAAAAAACAATTTTAAAAGGATGTTACTTGATACTCTATTAATAATAGTATTTTCTGCTTTACCCGTATTAATATCAATTTATTTTTTCCATGAAGTAAAAGAATACTTTATTAGCTATTTTAATATTCAGATAATAGGTGACTTATTAAATGAACAAACTGTTGATTCTCGTTTTTATATTCTTGGAAGGTTTTTAAGTGAAATAATACCATCTATTATTATTTGTGGCTTATATGTATTGATAATTAAATTGAAAACTAAGAGTTATCCTTTTATATCTAAGGATAACAACAAGAAAGCATTAATGATTTTATTGTTTTCATTAACTGCTGTGTTGCCAATAATGATTAGTATGAAACAAAGAGGGTTCTATCTTTTACCGGCTTTTCCTTTTTTAGCAATTGCTTTTTCTGCTTTAATAGATAATAGTGTTGGCGATTTGTTGTCTAAACTTGATATTAAATCAAAATGTTATTTTTGGTTTAAAAGCTTTTCTATAGGATTATTTGTTGTTTCTATTATTATTCCTGTTTTCTTTTATGGAAAAGATAGTAGAGATAAAAAACTATTATCAGATATGGATGTAATTGCAAATTATTTACCTCCAAAAGCCGTTGTTAATGTTTCAAAAGAAATGGAAAAAGAATATTCTTTATTTGCCTATTATGCAAGATTTCACAATATTTCGCTTGACCCAAATATTAATAATAAAAGAAAATACATATTGATAAGGAAAGAATATAATAACAATTTTGAAGAACTGCATTACAGAAAAGTGAAATTAGAAACAGAATCATTCAATGTATATGAAAAAGAGAACTAATTCTTTACTACTATTTATTTCTATTCTATTTCTTTATTATAACACCATAGGTCAGGTTAATGGCATGTTTTATCAAAATCACAAAATAATAGTAATGATATAAAAAAGGTTCTATAATGTTTCGAGTGGGTAAAAATATTTAATAAAAACAGAAAATGAATATACCACACCTGAAGGCTGCGTAAGGTGGTGGTATATTTCCTATAAAAATATTTTTTTTGCATATATATAACAATAATAATTACAAGGAGAGGGGAAAATGGATATTGTAGGTTCCTTCTTGAAAATAGATTAAATCTTTTTGAATTTATATTTAATCTTTCTGGATTTATATTTAATCTATTTGGAAAAAGATTTAATCTTTTTGGACTATTAATTGGGCAAAACTACACTCTATTCGTTATAGAACCTTAGATGATTTATACACTTTTGGAATAATAAAGAAAGACGTCTTTAATTAAAGACGTCTTCTTTTTGTATATTAGTTGTTGTATTGTTTTTAAGAATTATACATCTATTGTTTCCCAAAAGAAAATTCTTAACCCTTGCTTTGGAGTTTGGCGATCTAAGGCTTGTATCATTTTCTTTAGTATTGGTGCAATATAATCGTCAACAATACATAAAGTTGCCATATTCATTGAAGGCCAAGCGTGATTTCCTAAATGAGGTTCACCATCTTTTGAACCTTGACCTTGAACTTCTGTCCAACGAGTAAATCCTCTTAATGATAATTGATGTAAAATTTCTTCAACATCTTCTACATGTGCTTGATTATATGCTATAAATGCTGCTTTCATGTTAATTTATTTGTTCTGTTTTATGATTTAATTTAATTCTATGTTTATTACGATAGCTTTTTACTTCTGATGAAGCAAAAACGCAATACAAAGTTGGAATAAATATAAGAGTTACCAATGTTGAAACAGTTAAACCTCCAACAATAACGACTCCCATAGGTTGCCAAAGTTCTGACCCTTCTCCAATTCCCAAAGCCATTGGTATCATACCTAATACTGTTGTAGCAGTTGTCATAAGAACAGGACGAAGACGAGATTTACCTCCATTAATTACGGCAGCAATAATACCCATTCCTCTTTCACGATTAAGGTTAATATAGTCAACAAGTACAATACCGTTCTTAATAACAATACCTACAAGCATAATACATCCAATAGCACTCATCATATTCAAAGTACCCCCCGAAATAAATAATGCAATTAAAACTCCTGTTAATGCAAATGGGATAGAGAACATAATTATAAATGGATAGCGGAATGATTCAAATTGTGCTGCCATTACAATATATACCAACATTATAATTAACACTAATAATGTTCCCATATCACTGAATGATTCTTGTTGATCTGTTAATGTACCTCCAATCTTAACTCCAATATTTGAAGGGATATCCATTTTATCAATTTCTGCTTGAATATTTTTTGTTGCTTTATCAAGGGTTTCTCCATAAAGAGTTGCACTTACCTTTACAATACGTTCACGATCTTGTCTATCAATTGATGGTGGTGCAAATCTTTCAACAACATTTGCGACTTCACTTAATCGAACTGCTTTGCCAACGTTATTGTAAATTACAATATTTTCAATATCTTCAACAGATTTACGGAATTGTTTATCATAACGTACCTTAATATTGTATTCATCTCCATCTTCTCTAAATACAGAACAAGTCATACCGTTCATACGATTACGAATAAATGATGAAGCAGTACCTACATTAAGTCCATTAAGAGCTAATTTTTCTCTATCAAATTCAACTTGGTATTGAGGTGTATTTTCTGCACGAGATATTGTAACATCTCTAAAGCCCTTAATCTTTTCCATCTTAGCTTTAACATCTTTGGCAATGTTTTCTGTTTTACTAAAATCATAACCTAAGATTTCAATATCAACAGTTGAACTACCACCCATCATACTCATACTACCACCTGGAGTAACTTGGAACTTGGTTAGTTCTGTATAGGTTGATAATTCTTTACGTAATCCGTCGGCAATTTCAGACATGTTTTTATCACGATCTTTTACATTTTTAAGTTTAACTCTGAACGATACGTAGTTTGTTCCAGAGGTTTGCATTTGAGCCCATGTATTATTATCATCATCAGAAGGGATACCAACAGTGTAAGATAGGGTTAATATTTCAGGATATTTCTTTTTAATAACATCTTCAAAT
>Ga0172377_10001272_pt1 | contig 25153 bp, 27 predicted proteins | sample Pumphouse3metaG_FD_119749 | JGI IMG/M metagenome (GOLD analysis project Ga0172377, IMG submission 119749) | Leachate microbial communities from a municipal landfill in Southern Ontario, Canada - Pumphouse #3 metaG | ecosystem: Engineered > Solid waste > Landfill > Unclassified | place: Canada... | reverse complement strand
AGTTCTATTGAATTGCCTTTTTCGTCCCTGTATTCCACAGGAAGCGATCGAATTATGCCTCTGTTGATCTCGATATTCTCTACGTTGACCAGAATTTCTTCCGTCACTTCGATCGAGCTGTTCTCATTTATTATTATGTCAGCGTTGAACCTGTTGAAAGCTTCCCTTGCTTCAGTCAACTTAGCTCCTGACAATATAACAAAAACAGCTGCGCATAACAGTACAGTTATTTTTAAAAGATAGTTTGTCCCGTTTTTCATATTTTCCCTCCCCTAAGTATCACAAAATGCTGTCTAAAATGAAACCTTCGGGTTATCTCTCGCCTCTTCCTCCGCCTCAAAGAATGGAGCTTCTTTAAAACCGAACTGTCTTGCGATCAAAACAGCAGGAAAACGCTGGATGGCAGTATTAAGGTTTCTTGCAGTTCCGTTGTAGTAACGTCTGGACATCTGTATCTCATTTTCGATCGTTCCCAGCTGTTGCTGAAGATCAAGAAAATTCGTATTCGCCTTAAGCTCCGGATAGTTTTCTGCTACAGCAAAGAGAGTCCTCAGTGTTCCAGTCAGGGCATTTTCAGCCTGCAGCCTTGCTTCCGGATCGTTTCCTGCCTGCATTACAGCAGCACGGGCGTTAGTTACCCCCTGAAGTGTCTCCTTCTCGTGAGAAGCATACCCCTTAACGGTCTCAACGAGATTGGGTATCAGGTCGGAACGCCTTTTCAGCTGTACGTCTATGCCGCTCCACCCTTCCTGCATCAGGTTGCGGAGCTTTACGAGGCCGTTGTACGTGGTCATTAGCCATAAACCTATAACTGCAGCTGCTGCCAGTAAATACATCATCATTGTTAATCCCCCTCCTGTTAATTTGATCCATGCAAATTATACCTTTTTTATAGCAGCACTGTGGTATTATTTACAGGTATTCCTTATATTGCTCAAAGGGTGGATATTATGACACTTCGTACAGCCAAATTGATCAACAAGATGTCAAAAATATTTCTTGCTTCAGCTGTTGTCCTGCTCATTCTATTTTTTGCCGTCTACATGAAGGGCGGCATTGAATTCAAATATGTCTCACTTCCGGTGATGGCCTGCTTTATAGGCATTACATGGCTGGGTACATCAAAGGCTGCAATAATGGCCCTGGAGCAAGAAGAGAGAATAGAAGGGCCCAAAAATGATAATTAGGCTTGAGGACCAGTCAGGCCAGCTTCGCACAGCTAAGGTCGGTTTCAGCTGGACAGTCTTCTTTTTTGGTTTTTGTGTTCCGATATTCAGGGGCGATGCAAAGTGGGCAGTGATAATGTTTGTTGCAAGCGTTCTCACTTTATGGCTGGCAAATATGATTTTCTGCTTTACGTATAACGGGACATATATAAGGGATCTCCTGAGTAAAGGTTTCCGTCCCGCCGATGCAGAGTCCCGTCAGATACTCATTGAAAAAGGATTCATATCAGGCTGATCTAAAAAATATTCCGCGAGAACCTTTAATTCTTTGCAAGCTCCGTGAGTGCACTGACAGCAAGATCGATGTCGTCTGCTGTGTTGAAATAGCCGGGGGATATCCTAAGTGCTCCTTCAGGGAACGTCCCTAACGTTCTGTGTGCAAGAGGAGCGCAGTGAAGTCCCGGTCGTGTCTCGATCCCGTAGATGTCGGAAAGGTCACGGGCAAGTTTTGCGTTGTCCATTCCCCTTATGTTTACGGAATAAACCGGAAGCCTTGGGTCGTCAGATCCGGGACCGATTATTCTGAGTCCGTTTATTTTCATTAGTCCCTCTTCAAGCATTTTGCCCAAACGATCCTCATGTTTCCTTATTTTGCCTATCCCTTCATTTTCTATCCACTCTAAAGATGCAAGCAGTCCGGCTATGCCAGGCAGGTTTGGTGTCCCTGCCTCGAACTTGTCAGGCATCTGTGAGGGCTGGAACTCCTCATGAGAAATGCTTCCTGTTCCTCCTTCAAAAAGGGGAGAACATATCTTTGCGAACTCCGGATCCCAGACGATACCTCCTGTACCTTGCGGGCCGAAGAGTCCCTTATGTCCTGTGAAGCATAGAGCTGCGGCTCCGAGAGCCTGCGCGCTGATCCCAATTATCCCGGCTGTCTGGGCACAATCGACCACGAGCGGGACATTTGATGCCCTGCACACTTCGGCAATGTCCTGAATATTCTGGAGGGATCCGCTGACATTGCTGCAGTGGTTTATTATCGCGATGTCCGCGCCCCCGGAAAGGTTTTTTTTCAGCAGTGCCGGGTCCAGATATCCTTTCAGGCTGCACTGTATGATATCAAGTGCGACACCCTCATTTTCGGCTCTTCTCAGAGGCCTGAGTACGGAATTGTGTTCCATAGAGGAGGTCACAGCTCTCATACCTGGTTTAAGGAAGCCCTTGATGATTATATTTATTGATTCCGTTACGTTGGAAGTGAGGGTTATGAACCTCGGGTCGCATTTCTGATAACCGCCGAACAGTTCCGCCAGTTTCTGCCTGCATGTAAAGACATTGTCAAGGCTCTGGATGTCCCTCATGGAAGCCGAACCCCTGGCTACATTTGCTCCCCTGTTTGCTATGAAGTCATAAATAGCATCAGGTACACACGGGGGCTTTGGCCAGGTGGTTGCGGCATTATTAAGATATATTGACATGATCAGCCTATCACTACAGGTTTTGATGTACCGAAAACTGCCTCTGTGATCTCAAACATGTTTGAGATCACCCCCACCGAAACAGCCTCAGTGATCCCAAAGTGTTTCGTGCATGTCCCGCAGACCAGAATAAGGGTCCCACGGTCCCTTAGTTCGCAGAGATAGTCGTGGCAGGAGGATCCGCTTACAGCCATCTTCACGGCGCTGTTCATCAAAGCAATGACAGAGGGGGCTTTTTCACTCTGCACCAAGGTGCCGAGACAGGATTTCATAAGGACGTCTCCGAGTCCTCCCGATTCGGCCCCAATTTTGTCAGAAGTGAACATAATGCCTATTGACCCTTTTTTTTGAGGAGTTGATTCGCCCTCTTTGGACTCAATTTTAGCTTCAAGTACGATGGATTCTTCGCCGTACTCTTTTTTAACCATGAATCCTTTGCTTTCAAGAAATCTTTGAACATTTGATGCTGCGACTTCGTTGTCGACCCAAACGACAAAAGACCTGCATCCCTTTTCAACAGTCTCTTTTGTTAATATTACAGGTTTGGGACAATCCAGCCCTCTTGCGTCAACGATATTCATTTCAGATAGTTTTCCTCTCATCATGCAGTAATTGTATAAATTGTTCTGTGAGATAGGGGTCGAATTTTGTTCCCGCCATTTCACGGAGTTTCAGTTCTACCTCTTCCTGAGTCGGCAGCTTTCTTCCAAGCCATGGTCTGGTCATCTCATTCCATGTGTCAACGATAGCAAAGATGCGCGCTGTCAAAGGAATTGCGCTTCCGCTTAGCCCCTTTGGGAATCCTGTGCCGTCCCATTTTTCGTTCCAGCAGTGCGGGATCTGCGTAGCAGGGCGCAGCAACTCCACTGACTCAAGGAAATCCTTGGATAATATAGGGTACTTGTGATACTCCCTCAGCTCGACGGGAGAGAGTTCGGTAGTTTTGTTGCGTACCGAAAAGGGTATGCCAAGAAGCCCTATCCTGCTGAAAAGGGCGCCAAGATACGCATAGAATTTTTCTTCATCCGGCAGCTTAAGCTTATCGCAGAACTTTACTGTCATTTTTGCTGAACGGGGGAGCGAGTTCCTGAATTTTTCATCGCCGGGGGAGAAGGCAGTCGCGATGTCCTCAAGAGTCTTGTAGCAAAGGCGGTTTCCTGCCTGAGCGAAACGTTCGTAAACCATCAGGCTGATGCTGTCCATCTTACTTTTATGTTCCTGCTTGAAATCGTGGTAAGCCATGACATCGCTCAAAGTTCTCTGCAGGCTGTTGATCTCGTCTTTTTTAGAATCAACTGTAACTATGCCTTTATGTCCCTTTTCGTCTCTTATCGCTTCGACCTCTCTTTGGAGTCTCTTCATTCTGTTTGAAAACGCATGTTTGAAGAAAAAGTCATAAAGGAAGGAAAGCAATACAGCAATGACTCCAAATATCAGAAAAAGAAATTGGATCTTTTTTTCAGCAGCTGCAATGTCTTCCTTTTTGTCTATTCCCCTGACCCAGAAGGAGGGGGTGCCGCTGTGATCTTTTACGAGCATCCTTGCGGATATCGTTGTCGCGTTCTTCTCAGCATCCTCGATCAGGACCAGCGGAAGTTTATCAGAATTCTGCTTTTCGTTTTCTGTCGTTGGTTCTATGGCAAAATTAAAGTGGAGGTTCCTCGAAATATTTGCTATAAGTTTTGGGCTGATGGTCCGAGTGACTATAAGGTTGCCTGCAGGAGGTCCCTGAATGTCGGATGTAAGGATCGGTTTTACTGTGAAAAGTACCGGCTGGTTTTCCTTTAGAACTATCCCGCTTGTACCTGTAGGTCCCGTATAGTCCAAAAGATACTGGTTCCTGGGGTCGTCGAATATTGCAACGAATTCACTCTCAGGGGAGGATGGTTCATCATCTGAGCTGAAGTCCTTGAAGAGGCGCACCATGTTCCCGCTGTCAATGAATATCATTGAAGATATCCCGATCTCAGTCAGAGCATCTCTGTTGAGGGTCTCAGCGGCGTAATTGGCGTTGCGTCCGTTCATGTAGTCCCAGGTCGCATCAGAATGCGCCCAATTTGCGGCTATGGCGGATAGGGTCTTTGCCTCAGCGTTGATCGATACTACAGCCCTTGATAGGTTTAGTGTGATCCTTTCCCTGTCTGTCTGTTCGGCAGATCGTCTTAGGAAATTAGTAAAAGTAAGGTCTAGCATAAGAAGTATGAGGAGCAATGTGATCCCTAATGCGATCTGAGTCTTTCTGCGCAGTGTCATGAGCAACCCCCCATAGGTGACTTGAATTGTTGATATTGTAACAGATGACGCTACTATGATAAATCAGGTTTTGAATAATAGATAGACGAAAATAAACATTGGAATAGAAATATCTGTGCAAATTTATTATGGGAAAAATTTCATTGTTGATGGAACGTGTTTGCGTATTGTGTTTTATTCGGTCTGGATGATTGAAACATCTGTGCGTTCTCATTGATCACGGGGAGATTTTTATCACTCCTCCGGCAGCAACATATCCCTCATCAGTATAGATGACGAGCCTTTGACCGGGTGCCGGAGCAAAAATTGGCTCTGAAAACCGAACTGTCAGGCAGGCATGATCTACGGAGAGGACGCGGCACGGCATAGGGTCTCCCTGGGATCGTATCTTACCAAGTAAAGGAAGGCCTTCTCTCAGATAATCAGGTGCCAGTATGTTGACTGACCCTGCTGTGACCTCTGATCGGAAAGCCTCTGCCCTTGAAGCTACTACAACAGTATTTGTCTCCGGAACTATCGATATAACGAAAAGAGGATGCTTTGATGCGATGCCCAGCCCCTTCCTTTGCCCCAGAGTGTATCCTCCTATCCCTTTATGTTCTCCCAAAACTTTTCCTGAAGTGTCTGTTATTGGTCCTGGCTGCTGATCGCGGCATATAATGGCCCGGTATCCATCCTCATTTGCAAAGCATATTTCCATGCTTTCAGGGCGCTCGGATACTGCCAGACCTGAAGTCCTTACCAACTCCCTGGTCTCCTCTTTTGACTTAAAGTCCCCCAGCGGGAAAAGTATCCTCTGCATCTTTTTCGCTGGGATCCCGCTTAAAAAATATGACTGGTCTTTTGCTTTATTTGCTCCTGCCGCCAGGTAGTGTCTGTCATCTTTTTTGATGATCCTGGCGTAATGGCCGGTAGCAACTGAAAAATCATTTCCAAAGAGCTCTTCTGCGGCCTCCCAGAGCACGCCGAATTTTATCCTTTCATTACAGTCAGCGCAGGGGTTGGGTGTCAGTCCCTGGCTATATGAGCTGCAGAAAGGAAGTATTACATTTTTTTTGAAATCTTCACTTATGTTCACTGAAAAGTGTGGAATGGACAATTCTTTGCACACAGAGGCCGCAGATTCAGTTGCAAGAGCTTCTTCGCTCTCAGTTATCTCCATCGTCATACCGGCAAGGGAATAATTTTCCTTCATGAGCAAAAGAGCGGCAGCGCTTGAATCGACCCCTCCGCTCATAAGTACCAGTGCTTTTTTTGAGTGGGAGTTTTTCCATTTGGAACTATTGAGCAACGATGTTGTTTTTACAATATATTTCATTCTAATATTTTACATCAAAATGAGAGTGCCCCATAATATGATCATCAAGAAAACCGATCATTTTTTTCGGGTATACTATAAAAATACAACCGATAAGATTTTATAGGGAGGTGTCAAGTTTGCCTGCAGACCTGGTCGAAAATTTGCAGATCAATTCGAAGGACAGAGGAGGGATAAAAGTGATCCCTTTCCTAACTTGCCGAAGGTTCGCTTCAGAACTTGGACTGAAGCCCCGTGATGTAGAGATCACAGCGTTAAAAAACGGTATCTGCCCTTCAAGGTATCAGAGAAATATCGGTACTATCGGGATCCAGGGTCAGATAAAACTGCTTGGTTCCAGAGCTGCGGTAATCGGTTGCGGCGGTCTTGGAGGCTGGATCATAGAAATGTTGGCGAGAGCTGGGGTCGGAGAGATAGTGATGATCGATCCTGATGTCTTCGATGACAACAACCTGAACCGTCAGCTTTTCTCTACAGAGGGAAACATTGGAAAGTCCAAAGCACTGGCTGCGGCCGACAGGGTAGCATCTGTCAACAGTGTCGTGGATACCTTTGCATGGGTTACGTTCCTGGATGAAAAAAACGGAAGAGAGCTCCTTGAGGGTTCTTCAGTAGTAATAGACGCACTTGACAATAACAGGAGCCGCAGAAATGCCTCAATAGTTTGCCGTGAGCTGGGGATACCTTTTGTCCACGGAGCCATTGGAGGTATGTTCGGGCAGATCGGTGTCTTTTATCCGGGAGACAGACCATTGTGGGAAAATGACGACGTTCCTGACAAAGGGGTCGAGACAGAGACGGGAAATCCACCTTTTACTCCTGCATTTATCGCTTCCCTGGAGGTCTCTGAGGCTATCAAGATACTGGCAGCTACGGGAAAAGGTTTAAAAGGTGAACTTTTATGGTTTGACATGACTGACCTTGGATCACAGAGGATCAGGATCTGTCAGTCGGAGGAGGATTGAGTCAACGTCAGTTAAAGGATGCTGGATCTGTTTTATCAATAAATGATATGTTCAACGTCATGATATGGGGTGAGGGATATGTATAACATGCTACTTGATGCACATTTTGACGTGCTCCTTGATGTCCTCAGCTACAGGAAAAAAGGGGAACGGAAGGTCCTTGAAAGAAGACATTTCCAAAATTTAAAAGAAGCAGGAATAAGTACGATCATATGTTCCCTTTATATTTCCGATATTTTTCTGCCCGAGGGTGCCCTTCGAAACGCATTGGATCAAATATCAGCGTTGAAGGAAGAACTGGAAGAATCGCGAGAGCTCTTTTCCCTCTGCAGAAATTCGTCTGAAGCGAAAGCTGCTTCAGAAAAGGGCAAAATTGGATTATTTCTCTCTCTTGAAGGAGCTGAACCTCTGGGTAACGACATCTTTCTCCTTAGAACTTTTTATGATCTGGGCGTAAGGCTTGTCGGACTTACTTGGTCAAGGAGGAACTATGCCGGTGACGGCAGCAGCTTCGACCCTGCAGATGCGCCCAGACATCCTGGAGGCCTTACTAAATTTGGAAGGGAACTGGTCATGGAAGCTCAGAAGATGGGCATGGTCATCGACGTGAGCCATCTGAACGATCCTGGCTTTTATGAGGTCGCAGAGTTGATTAAGGCTCCATTTATAGCTTCGCACTCAAACTGCAGGGCGCTGTGCGGATCAGCGAGAAACCTCAAAGATGACCAGATAAAGATGATAGCAGAATCAGGGGGAGTTGTCGGACTTAATGCATATTCACCATTCGTATCGGACAACGAAGCTGATCGAAATACAGATAAGTTTTTTGAACATCTTCAGCATATAACCCAAGTAGCGGGGATAGATAATGTGGGATTGGGTCTGGATCTGTGTGACTGTATAGTATCGCTTAGCATGGGGAATGACGACAGCCGGCAAAAGGATCTCTTTACTGACCATCTGGACGCAGCGAGACGATTTATCGTACCTATGAAGAAAAAATTGAGTCCTGGAGACTACTACGCTTTTACAGGGGGCAACTTTATGCGAGTCATTGAAAGGGTGCTGGGATAAATGGAGAAAGAGTACGTTTATCCTGCTGTTCTGGCCTTCGGCTATGACGAAGGAAGGCTCTGGGCAGCAAACTTTGTTGGACTGTCTGGCTGCTGGGTAGAGGGAGAGGACAGGGAAGATGTGATAAAAAGGGCTCCTGAAGTTTTAAAAGAGTACCTGAAGTGCTGCATTGAAGCTGAGTGGCCTATCCCTGGGCCGCCGAAAGCTGACGATCTTGAAGCAGCTGATGTGGGCGAAGTAATAATAGTGAAGTGCAGAATATAAAAGAGAGCCGCCTGAATAAAGGCGGCTCTCTTTTATATGTTATGTTCAAAAATTTAATATCGAGATTAGTATCTGAGGCCGAATATGGGATGGAAGATCCTCTCGTCATGGAGGAACTCAGCCTGTTCTTCAAGATGTTTTTTCGCATCTGCCTCAAGCGTTATAGCAAGTGCAGAAGCAAGAACATGCGTCAGGAATAGCGGACCTATTATGCTGCTTCCGAAAGTCGGACTGTTTGCAGAGACAAAAAATGAAAGTTCTGCAGTCCTGCACACAGGAGCAGCAGCACTGTCAGTTATTGTAACTACCTTTGCACCATTTTTATGAGCTATCTCAACAGCTTCGGTAACTTCCACAGCATAGCTTGGCAGCTCGCAGACCACTACCAGATCGTCCTCCCCGATGCACCTGGCCTGTTCCCACATCGAGAGACTGCCTCTGTGTACGAATACAGCTTTTCTTCCCATTACTGAGAGCCGCATCTGGAGGAGTTCAACGACAAGGGATGAAATGCCCCACCCAACACAGTAAATAGTGTTTGCAGATCGGACAAGTTCACAGAATTTATCCGTGTCCTCCGGTGACAGCTGTGCCATCGTGTCATCAAGGTTGGCATGCTCTGCTTTGTAAAGACTATCCGGAAAACTGTCCCCGCTGCTTACCGCTCTGGCAAGAAGGGCAGCAGGGTTGATCTGTTCCAGAATGGCTTTCTGAAGACAGCTCTTTAGCTCTGCGTAACCGGAGAAACCAAGCATTTGTGCTACTCTTACCAGCTGTGCTTTTGATACTTTAAGCTCTTCTGCAATATCTCCTATAGAACGAAAAGAGGCTTCACGCATGTTTGCGAGAAGATATTCTGCTACACGCCTTGCTTTGTTGGGCATCGTATGAGCCCTTTCCATAAGCAGGTTCTGAAGCTGTGTGCTGTCCATTTGGTAACACTCCTTATTGTTATTGGTCAACTGCTGATTTCATTTCTGAACTTTATTACAAGTTTAGTCTCACCGGATAAGCTTGTCAACATTAGTCAACTTTTGGTCCGGTTAGTTCAGTGAAAATACGTAAAAATTTTTATATCAAATAGAAATCAACAGTCGGTCAGTTCGAAATATGTCTTTGCCCCTGTTCATACCTTTTCAAAGTTTATGATCCCTTGATGGATGAAGATTTAAAGAGGATCCCAGTTTCCTTCATTTCTGTCCCTTAGTATGGGGCACTCTATAAGTCCATACTTCGAGGTTTTGAAGCAGGCGTTGCATGAAATGCACGCAGTCGGCCTGGCATCTTCTTCACGCCACCTGTTTATCAGATCCGGTTCCGCGATGAAAGGACGACTCAAAGCAAGAAGATCACAAGTTCCGTTATGTATCAGTTCAGCCATCACTGGAAGGCTTCTGAGTCCTCCTGTGAGAATTATTATCTGTCTGTCGGATGCATGTATTTTTAACTCCCTGGCATATTCCGCAAATGGAGCCTCAGATTCGCCGGCTGATACCCCCAGAGTGCTGGGAGAGTTCATTGCTCCGGCATAGCTCGTGCCGGAAGAAACATCTATGCCGTCTGCCCCTCTTTTCAAAAGGCCTATGGAAAGCGCTGTACCGTCCTCGGGGCCGTAACCATTTTCAGTGCCTTCCGCAATGCTTATCTTGAACCAAATGTTGAAACCCTCTCCGACAGAGCGCCTTACATCTTCCAGTATTTCATAAAATATCCTAGATCTGTTTTCCAGTGATCCGCCGTATTCGTCATCTCTTTTGTTTATCGAAGGTGAGAGGAACTGCGTCAGAAGGAATCCATGTCCTGCATGTATCTCTACTCCGTCAGCTCCGCCCTTCTTTGCTCTGAGCGCAGCTGCGGCGAAATCTTCTGCTACCTTTCTGATACCATCCTTTGAAAGGGGGGTTGTTTCAAAATCACACATCGGATGGATCCCGCCAGAGGGCGAAAAAGATACTGTTCCTTCAGCAACGGAAGCTTCGCGCTGTCCGCCGCCGTGGCATATCTGAACTATAAGGTTGGAACCAAATTTATGGACTTCTTCGGATAGCTTGCCAACGTCATTTATCCTCTCGTCGGTATGAAGTCCCCACTCTCTTTTAAAAGATTTCCCTTCATGGCTTATGAAAGCCAGACCGGTAATCAGTGTGCCTGTACCGCCTGCTGCGATCTCTGAGTGCCTTTTTATCTCGGCAATGGAAATTTCGCCTGTAGCCTCATCAGCTCCGCCAAGGTGCGTGGCAGAACGGACGAATCTGTTGCTTGCTTTAAAGGATGGTCGTTCGAATCCATAGAACAGTGAATTAATTTTTTCGGCTTTATCCATGTGCAACTGTCCTTTCATAAAAACTGGTGAATAATCTATAACAAATATTACGCAGAAGACAGCGCAATTTCTGCAATCTAAAATCTTTATTGTTTTGATTCTGTTGATATTTTGCGGGAGAAGATATGATCCGGTGTCAGAGTATTTTTCCAGCAGGAGGAAAAAAAGATAGCTTTTCTGATACTGCAGTTGTTGTTGTACCGGTAAGCTCAGCCAAACGCCTGAGTCCAAAGCACCCATGTCCGGTGAATTTTGAAATGTGCTCCTCAGGGACAATCCATGGACCTGTCCAGTTGTTTCTGGTCAGTTTCCTTACTAGGGATTCCGATGCTATCATCTCCCCTAAGGCCGGATGATGCGGCCCTCCTTTGACCTTTGATGCAAGCAGTTCAGATTCCTGAAGTCCTATCCTTATCGGATTGAATCCCAAAGAAACTGCCCTGTCAATGAAAATACCGCCCCATTCGATAGCCTGGTCCAGAGCAAGAGGAATATAGCTCCCTTTGGTCATCATATCCTCAAGTTCAGTTCCTTCAAGGACCAGACATGGATAAAGTCTCAAATCCCACGCTATGGCCCCCTTGATCCCAGCCAGATTTTTCAGATCGTTGATGCTGCTCTCTTTTGTCTGGCCGGGCAGACCGATCATCATCTGGACTCCGAGCGGAAGAGACTCGTTCATTATGGTTTTTATATCATTGAGAACTGTATCAGGATCAGTCTCCCTTTTGCACAAAGAGAGAACATTGGGATCAAGAGAAGGTATACCAAGTTCTATGCATGAGATAGGGTAGATTTTTATGAGGTTTCTCATTGAAATGTCGCTGAGATCTCCGGGGTATGTTGAAAAACGTATCCGGCTTCCTTCTGGTGCATACTTTATTACAGAATCGAGATACTCTTTGACTTTTGAAATACCAAACCTGCAGAAAGACCCTCCGAAAAAACAAACCTCTCTCGGTTCATCGAGCTCACTTAAAACTGAGGAAACATATTCAGACGAAGGGATCTCTGAAGCGCCTGTTATTGTGTTTTGGCTGCAGTACACACATCTTCCCCTGCATCCGCCGAATGGAAGAAAGAAAGGAAGCTTTTTCATTGAATTTATCAGGCCCAATCCGAGTAATCCCCCTCGCTCCATTCGGGCCAGAGAGCAGCCCAGGCAAAAGTGTCAGCCCTGTTTTCAAAACTTTCCATTGATTCAAAGGTGTGAGACCAGAAACGGTGTCCTTTTCTGTGATTTAAAAGGTGGTAGGTCTCATGGAAAAGTGCGAACCTCCTCCATACCAAAGGAAGAACTGAATTTATATAAATACGTCCTCTTTTGCCGCGGACTATGTGTATACCCCAGACACCGGCAGGAAGGAGCTCAAACTTAAGCTCAAGAGAGAGACCGGTGATCTCTTCTGCCCTTGCCAGTATCTCGAACTCGCTCAGTCTTTGCCATCCCCTTCCTTCATGGATCGCCCAATGAGGGATCTCTTCCGGAGGAGAGGGGATACACTCACAAAGATCCTCAGTGTCAGGTTTATTTTGCTGAAGCATCCTCTGTTTCCCAGTCATCAAGAGCGGCCTCGATAAGACGGTAAACTCTTTTTAGTTCCTGCTCGGTCAATTTTTTGCTGCGGTACCATATTTCAAGCTCTCCGTTGTCCAGCATTGATTCAAGTTGGACTCTCCCAGGGTTGTCCGGGGATGAAAAGTCCATCAGAAGGTCTGTTACGTCTACATTGAGAGCAGGTGCAAGCCTCTGGAGAAGTTTCATCGAAGGCAGTCTCCTGTTGCTTTCAAGAGCCTGTACGTATATCCTGCTGACCTCGACCTTATCAGCAAGCTTTTGCTGAGTAAGGTTCTGCGCCTTGCGCAATGTCTTAATCCTGTTGCCAAGACTCATAAAATATCCACCCTTTCTTTACATTATGTGCAATAAAAGAATACAACATTTTTTTATTGTTGACAAGTAGGTTTAGTTATAAGGTCAATATAAATCGAACAGCAGAGCAGATCTGCTGCTCCGCCCGGGCTGATGCGGTATCTCAAGAATTTTTTTTCGAGATCTTCTATAGGGCGGTAGTCTTCCGACAGAGGATCGAATTTTTCGATAGTCTCTTTTACCATATCTTTATAGTCATTTTGCCAGAAGCCGTAACCTCCTCGGTGGATCACGTTGCTGTCTTCGCAGTTGTGCATTATCTCTAAAAGAGCGGCAATATGCGAGCTGTTTATTGATCCACCCATTGAGGATACGCGCCTGAGTTCGGGAAGCCCATGCTGCAGTAGCGAGGGAAAACCTTTTTCAGCTTCTCCTCTTGCACCGGTTATACCGTGCGTGAGAAAGAGCCTTTCGCCGTTTGTCAGATTTTCTGAGGCGATTTTTTCAGAAAGAGAGCTCAGCTCTCTGGACGTCAGCCCCTCAACGGATCCGGAAGCGAAACATGTAATATTTTCAGGAGTCAGCTCTTTTCTGGAATATATGCAGTAGCCTGCCCCGTATAAAAGGAGGGACAAAAGAAATATCAGACCTTTATGAGTGTTTATGCCTGAAGTCGCGGCAAACATTTTCTTCTCCATTTCAAGGCCGATAAATCTCAGACGCCCCAAAGATTCTGAAGGCGAAGTGCCTGATAATCCGATCAATGCCTGGTACTCCCAGAAAGGTTCTATTGCCTGGGCGCTTTTGATAAATGTTCTCCAGGTCATATCTAAGTGGCAGCCCTGACCAAGAGGATCTACCAATCCGGGTTTAGGCGCTGTAGCTATTTCATCTGCGACTGCTTCAGATGCAGCCTGCCATAATATCGAGGGAGAGAGATGCTTGACTTGTCTGTTCAAGTGGCGGATACTTTCGGTGTATGTAAAAAAATAAGAGGGTGGCCCGGATCTATGCAAGATATTACCTCCGCGTTCAAAATATGCCTCTCTACATTAACTCAATTCGTTGTCTCCCGCAAGCATGTGATGTTGTCATTATTTGTCCTGTTTGCATTTGCCGCCCATCTCTCTTTGCCTTCGGTCATATCTATGTGCAGGAAGGATGTTTCGGAGAAATGGAATGAAGGCTGGCATGCATGGCGCAACGATGATCCGGAGACTGCTCTTGGGTATTGGTCTGAAATCGGCGTTTCGGGAAATTTTACAGTAAGGCCTTCAAGGATCTTTTACTGGAAGATCAGGGCACTTGAAAAATTAGGAATGCACGCTGAGGCTGATGATCTTAAGGTAGATCTTGCCAGGAAATATCCTTTTGATTTTTATACATTTTTGTTTTTTAAAGACGGTGGAGCCGGGATTTTAAACAATGCCTGCAGAATAAAGACAGAAAGCCTTTTCTATCCCTGTCCCTGGAAAAAAGAAGTATCTGATGCTGCTAAGCGGACAGGGATCTCTGATGTGATGATATGGTCGGTTATGAAACAGGAGAGCAAGTTCAGGAAAAACGCTGTAAGCAGGTCCGGTGCGCTGGGACTTATGCAGCTGATGCCGTCTACCGCAAAAGAAGAGATGCGATCTCTTGATATCCTCTCTTCGGAGATCACTGACCCGAGAAAAAACATCCTTATCGGGGCAAGCTATTTTGCCCGTCTTTCACGTAAATTCAAAGGAGATCTCCCTCGAGTGATTGCGGCATACAATGCCGGGATGATGCCAGTCATCAGATGGAACACACTTTCAGCAGGGGACTGGATTGAATGGATTGAGGAGATACCTTATTCCGAGACGAGGGAATTTGTGAGGGCCGTACTTCAGAACAGAGAGATGTACAACATGATCTCCGGCGAAAATCATGGTCTTCCGATATCTTTTTTAATCTCAGAGAGACCCATGCCTGTCGAGAAACTGGCTTCGGCCAACAGGTGAAAATGATCGATATCCAGAAAATTTAATACACTAAGCCAGAAACGAGGTTGGTTTAAATTGTGCATTCTTAAGGCGGCAGAAGATTTTGATCCTGTGGAGGCTGTAAGCAGATATCTTTCAAACTCAGGGTTTGACGGAAGGATATTTCATACAGAAGAAACGATATTCACTGTCTCTGATGCCTCTTCGGCTGTCGGGGCGCCTGAAGAGGAGATACTCAAAAGCATCCTTCTGAGGGTAAACAGGGGTGAATACTTTGCTCTTGCTCTGATGTCAGGGATAAACCGGGTCGACACAAAAAAAATAAAAAAAATCATGGGAGTCTCCCATGTATCTTTCGCAAATCCGGAAGAGTGCAGTAACTGGTCAGGATTCAAACCTGGAGGAGTTCCGCCTGTTGGGTATCCCGAGCAGCCAAAGACGCTGTTGGACGAAGATCTTTTTAAATATTCCGAAGTGTGGGCTGCTGCCGGGACCGATCACGAATTTTTCCCGATATCCCCTGAAGAGCTGATGAGGATAACGGAGGGAGAAAAAGTTGATATCAAAAAGTGAATTGCGAAGTTTTTATCAACAGCAAATATTACTTTTTCTTATCAAAATGATCGTCATGCAGTAACTGTCCTCGGGATCATCTTCTCCAGCTCAGAGCAGCTATCTTTTCGATCTGAAAGTTCAGGAGTGTCTCTGTCTTGGGAGGCTTCCCCTCAGCAAGGCTGTTGAACTCATTGAGCATCCTGACATATGCGAGTCTCTTGGCAGGTGTGAATTCTCCCTGTATTCCAGCTCTGAGGAGTATGGATAGCTGTCTGTAAACCTCAGGCACAGGTACAAAAGCAGGTCCTTCCGGCGTCATCCTTATGGTGTAGATGAAAGAATAACTGTCGCGGCCCCGGAATGAATCTGCCTTGTCATATGTAGGAATGGCAGGAGAAACATATACAGCTGTTCCCTTAGGTACTACCAGCTTTGCCGGAACAGCATCCCATCTTGTGTATTCGTATGGAGTGATGAATATGTGCGCCTTGGGTGACCATGTCGTGACACCTACCCAAAGGTGGACCCCGGTACCTTCAAAATTTGTGAAGGATGTCCGCCAAAGGAGATCCTCTTTGTCATCCTGGTCTACTTTAGAGAGGAATATGCTGTCCGATACATAAGAGAGTCCGTCAAGCTGTTCTATCTGCTTTACCCCTGCCGGAGTCCTCAGCCATGCCGATGCAACCTCTCCCTGGCTTTGCTCCAGAATAAGTACTATCGGAAAATTCCCGACTCTAAGGGTCCTGAGATTAGCACCGCCCTCGGGGATTTCGTTCCCCGGCACCAGATAGATGATCAGGGCAAGGAAGAGTGCCAATGCGGGCATTAGCCAGATCAGATAATTATCGGAGAAATAAGAAGCATACTTTTTTCTTAAGTTGTTGATTGCCTCATCTATGTTTTTCATTTCTATATGATCCACTCCATTTTTTCAGCAGGGAGAGCGCATATCATTTCGTCCAGAGTTTTCCCTGTTACCGGATGCCTGAACCAAGGAGCGATCTCTTTAAGAGGTATCAGGACAAAGGCCCTTTCATGCATATGCCGGTGGGGAACAGAAAGATCCGGTGTCTCAATGACCAGTTCGTCTATTGCTATGATGTCGATATCTATCTCACGCGGCCCCCATTTTATGCTCTTGCTGCGTCCAAGTTTTTTTTCAATGTTTTTGATAGTTCTGATCATTTCTTCCGGGGGGAATTTTGTTTCAGCGCATATGCACATATTAAGGAACCTTGGCTGATTGGTTAGACCCCAGGGAGAAGTCTCCCATATTTTACTTTTATCAGTAATGCAAAAACCGCCCCGCTCAAGTTCGGAAAGCGCTTTAGTCAGCATGGTCAGCCTGTTGCCCGTATTTGAGCCCAGAGACATCAAAACTTTGATTTTTTCAGGCATAATCTGCATCTCTTATGGCTTCTGCCATCATTACCACTTTTTTGTTTTCCTTTGTGTCATGGACTCTTATAATGTCTACTCCGGACCAGGCGCAGAGAGAAGAGACTGCCAATGTGCCTACAAGGCGCTCAGAAGGATCCTTGCTGTCAGTTGCCCTGCCGATAGATCCCTTTCTGGAGGCACCGACAAGGATCGGTTTTGAATGTATCCTTAAAGATTCGATGTGTCTGAGAAGGAAGAGGTTCTGGCTGTGATCCTTTGCAAAACCTATCCCTGGGTCAAGGATCATCTTTGAGCTCTCTACCCCCAAAGAAGAGGCAATTTTGATTTTTTCATCAAAAAATTCATTGATCTCCTTAAGCAGATTGCTGTAACCGCACATTGACCCCATAGTCTGCGGAGTTCCCCTCATATGCATTATTACCAGCATGGCTCCAAATCTGGCTGCTGTCTCTGCTATCTCAGGTTCAAACGACAGTCCCGAAATATCATTGATGATGTCTGCTCCTGCTTTCAAAGCAGCTTCTGCAACATTTTTTCTGGTCGTATCAACAGAGATAGGCATTAAAGGAAGATTTTTTCTGATCTCTTTTATCGCTGGTATCATGCGTTCGATTTCTTCTGATTCGGATATCCTTGCGGCGCCGGGCCTTGTAGATTCTGCCCCGAGGTCCATGATGTCAGCCCCGTTTTCAGCATGTTCCAAGGCACGGGCTACAGCTGTCTCTATGTTTCCGTATGTTCTGCTCTCCTTATGGAAGGAATCATCGCTGAGGTTGATGATACTCATCAAAAGGGTCCTAGTGCCAAGCATAAGATCATTGCCGGAAGGAAGCGATACCATAGATGTTTTTCTTGAAAAGGAGTCAATTGCGCACCTCAGGGATTTTACTATCCCGGGAAATCCCCACCACGACATGATCTCAAGTTTGTCGGCAAGAAAGGAGATCTGTTTGACTGTCCCGAATATTATGACATCGCTTTCCTGCACACTGCAGTCTATCGCATGGGCATGTACCGCGGCGTCTCCTCCTCTTGAAAGCATTTCCTGTTTGATGACATTCGCTGCCCTTGCATCTATGCAGGAAAGGTATAAAGCTCTTATCTCCCTTCTGTTGTCAAAGAAAGGCAGACTTCTCACATCTGCTCCTATGGCATTAAGGGAGGCAGCCAGTTCTTTTGAGTCTCTGAATTTTATCTCATAGACAGCCATGTGCTGCTTTTCCTACTCAAACTCCTGGATCAGAGGGAAGTCTTTCAGGTGTTCTGAATAATTAAGTCCCATAAGACAAAACCCATGGATGTCGTCGTGTGTCAATAGGCTGTAAGATCCGGTATCCATATGCAGCCTCCAGAATCTGGGCTTTTCAATTCCGATCGCTCCTGAAAGGAGCGGTTTAAGTACGCCTCTGTGCGAAACAACAGCAAAAGTTCCACCGCGGTGTTTCTCGATAAGGCGCTGAAGTCCTAAGAGTGACCGTTCCATCACCTGATCCAGAGTTTCTGCGCCTTCAAGGATAAGGCTCTCCGGGTCGTTGATCCAAGTGTTCCACAACAGAGGTTCGCTTGCAGCAATATCACTTTTAAATCTGCCCTCCCATGGATCAAGTTTTATGTTGTTGAATGAATCATCGGAAGAAAGCCCGCACCCGCAGCTGTTGCTTATCATCTCCGCTGTTGAGAAGGCTCTTTTCAGCGGGCTTGAATAGACATGAGTCAAATTTCTGTCTTTCATTGCTACAGCAAGAGCTCCGGCCTGTGCAATACCATTATTATTAAGGGGGAAGTCTACGCGCCCCCTTACTCGGTTTTCCCTATTGCCGGCGCATTCGCCATGCCTAATCAGATATATAGAGGTTTTGGCCATTTGTACCTCTTTAGTTTTTTGTCAAAGAGACAGATTTTCAAAACAACGATCAGTCATTCGGGGTTTATTATACATTATCGACAGCCGCTTCTTTAAAAAACTCAGTCAATATTATTAAGTAAAAACAACTATATAAATAATCTGACCTGTCTTGACATTTGTGCGAAGCGCTGTTATTCTTGTCCCGTTGTAAATGAATTAGCACTCGTGATGCGTGAGTGCTAACAAGGCAGGAAGTGAAACCTTTGCTTACAGAAAGACAGTTGGAAGTAATGCTTTCCGTAGTATATGAATACATTAGAAGCGGTGAAAGTGTCGGCTCCCGTACTGTTTCGAGGCGCTATCTTACAGGGCACAGCTCTGCCACTATCAGAAACGAGATGTCTGACCTGGAAGAGATGGGTTTCCTGAAACAGCCCCACACTTCCTCAGGCAGGATACCCACGACCCTTGGCTACAGGCTTTATGTCGACTCTGTACTTCAAAGGGTCGATTCTTCAAAATACAGCAAGGAGTGGATCAAGAGCCTTGGCGAGCACCACAAAGGAATTGAGGGCGCTCTTGAGTCAGCGTCCGATATCCTCAGCCGTGTGTCAAACTATGTAGGAGTGGCTGCCGTAACACCATTGGACAAAGTCAAATTTCAAAGAGTTGATTTTGTCCGGCTGGGAGAGAGAAATGTCTTACTGCTTGTAGTGCTTCAGGGGGGACTTGTGCATCAGAAGATGACCAGCCTTCCCTGGGATATGACTCAGGAGTATCTGGACGATCTCTCAAGAAGGATAAATGTATTTGCAGGCTGTGAATGGACTGAGATAAAAAAGTCCCTGAAAGCCTACATTATGGAGGAACTTCAGGATTACAAATCTGCTTGTGCAGCTGCGCTCCGTGAGCTTGAGGGGATAATGATCTCCCCTTCAATAAAGGCATTCACGGGGTCCATGAGCCACATGCTTAATCTTCCGGATTTTCAGGATCTCAGCAGAATACAGGCATTATATGAATTCCTCGAGCAGGAAGAAGGAATGGCTGAACTTGTTAAAAGCTGTTCCAAAGAGGGTATTAACATAATCATTGGTGAGGAAAACGAATCTCCGGCGATGAAGAGATCGTCTCTTGTGGCTGCTTCGACTATCTGCAACGGACAAATGACAATGATAGGTGTAGTGGGGCCTGAGAGAATGGACTACGAAAAGGTAATTACAACGATTGACAGAGTATTTAGGACCATGGATCTGGGACCTGAAGAGGAGGCTGAATAGAAGATGCACAAAAGTGAGAAAGCTGAAGGCATACAAAATACGGCAGAAAGCGATTGCATTGAAAAAAAGGAGCAGAAATTATCTGCTGCAGAAGATGTGATCTCACCTGAGAATGATCAGGAAAATTTACTCGAGATCATTGAAAAAATGAAAAAAGATATAAAAAGTCTTACCGAAGAAGCTGCGAGGGCAAGGGCTGATTATTACAACCTCAGGACAAGAGTCGAAAGGGACAGGGAGGAAAACTGCAAACTTGCAGCAGAAAAATCGATCGAAGAGCTTTTGCCTGTCTTTGAGAATCTGGAAAGAGTGTGCTGTGCGATAGAAGATGAAGAGAGTAACCTATACAAAGGAATGACCATGATCATAAAGCAGTTTTACAAAGCCTTGGAAAACCTTGGGCTTGAAAAAATTGAGACTGAGGGTGAATTTGATCCCTCCGTGCATGAAGCTGTTTCGATAGAACCTATAGAAGACAGATCAAAAGACAATTGTATAATAGGCACATTGAGAAAGGGCTACAGACTTGCAGGCCGTATAATCAGAGCCCCCCAGGTGAGAGTCGGTAAACACACTGACTGATCTTTTTCCGGATAAGGAAACAAGCGAAGTATAAAAATAAATTATTTCAAAGGTGGAATGAGTTATGGAAAAAATTATAGGGATCGACCTTGGAACAACAAACAGCTGTGTAGCAGTAAAAGAAGGAGACAATGTAACAGTTATCCCAAACCCTGAAGGTGGACGTACCACTCCTTCGGTAGTTGCCTTTACTAAAGATGGCAATGAAAGACTAGTAGGGCAGCTGGCAAAAAGGCAGGCAATAGTAAACCCTGACCGCACCATAATATCGATAAAGAGAGAAATGGGCAGCGATTATAAGGTGACTATCGATGGACAGAAGTATACCCCTCAGCAGATATCCTCTATGATCTTGCAGAAGCTCAAGAGGGATGCTGAAGAATATCTGGGAACGACTGTTACAAAAGCAGTTATAACATGCCCTGCATATTTTACAGATGCGCAGAGACAGGCTACAAAAGATGCAGGTACTATTGCAGGACTAGAGGTCCTGAGGGTAATAAATGAGCCTACCGCAGCATGTCTTGCCTATGGCGTAGACAAGGAAGGTGACCATAAAATAATGGTTTTCGACCTGGGAGGCGGAACCTTTGACGTCTCTATCCTTGATGTTGGGGAAGGAGTTTTCGAAGTCCTTTCAACTTCAGGAGACAACAGGCTTGGCGGAGACGACTGGGATTCAAAGGTCGCAGACTGGGTAGCGGATGAATTCAAAAAGACAGACGGAGTTGACCTGAGGAAAGACAAAATGGCAGCCCAGCGTCTTCGTGAAGCCGCTGAAAAAGCGAAGGTAGAGCTCTCATCAATGGCAGAGACCTCTATTTCACTGCCTTTTATCACAGCAGACCAGAATGGACCCAAGCACCTTGAAATGACACTTACCAGGGCAAAATTCGAAGAACTTACGAGGGATCTCCTTGACAGGACAGTACAGCCTGTTCGCACTGCTCTAAAAGATGCAGGCCTCCAGCCGACTGACGTTGACAAGATACTTCTTGTTGGAGGCTCGACGCGTATGCCCATGGTCCAGCGCAAGGTGAAAGAGCTGCTTAACAAAGAACCGACAAAAGGGATAAATCCGGATGAATGCGTTGCAGTCGGAGCAGCTATCCAGGGAGCAATCCTTTCCGGAGAACACAAGGGAATAGTACTTGTAGATGTAACGCCGCTTTCACTCGGACTTGAGACCCTTGGCGGAGTATTCACCAAGATAATTGAGAAAAACAGCGCTATCCCTGTCTCCAAGAGCCAGGTATTTACAACGGCTGCTGACAACCAGCCTCAGGTCGAGATCCATGTCCTCCAGGGAGAAAGAGCTATGGCAGGTGATAACGTGTCGCTTGGAAGATTTTTCCTTGACGGTATAGCGTCTGCTCCAAGAGGCATTCCTCAGATAGAGGTGACTTTTGACATCGATGCAAACGGTATTGTCAACGTTACCGCCAAGGACAAGGCCACTGGCAAAGTGCAGAATATCACGATACAGTCTTCAAGGCTTACCGATGAGGAAATTGAAAAAATGCGTCACGATGCTGAAATGAACGAGGGAGAAGACAAGAAAAAGAAAGAGCTTGTTGAAGCCCGAAACGAGGGAGACAGTGCCGCATACAATGCTGAAAAGTCGCTGAAGGAACTTGGCGAAGACGCTACACCTGAAGAAAAGGCAGCCGTTGAAGAAAAGATCAAAGCTCTGAGGGACCTTCTCACAAGCGAAGATACATCGGCGATTAAGTCTGCCGTCGAGGCTCTTATGAACGCGATGCACCCGATCTCACAGAAGGCATATGCAAAAGCACAGGCAGCACAGAATAATCCGGCGGATGCACAGGCAAATACCGACAATAGAGACTCAAGCGACGAAACTACTGTAGATGCCGAGTTCCATGAAGAAGACAATAAATAACGTGAGGTGAGGCGCTGATGGCTGCTCCCGGCAAAAAAGACTATTATGAAATATTGGGTGTTGGACGGGGAGCCTCGGCCGACGAAATAAAGAAAGCATACCGTAAGCTCACCCGGAAATATCATCCTGACGCAAATCCGGGAGATACTGAAGCAGAGAAAAAGTACAAAGAGATTAATGAGGCTAACGAAGTTCTCAGCGATCCCGAAAAAAGAACTCAGTACGATCAGTTTGGGTATGTTGGTGACATGCCGCCAGGAGGGGACTTTGGGGGCTTCGGCGGAGCCGGCTTTGGCGGAGCAGATTTTGGTGACCTCTTCGGAGATCTCTTTGGAAGTGCTTTCGGTGGATCCGGCAGGCGCTCTGTCGATCCAAACGCTTCGCGAAGGGGCAATGACCTTGAATACACCATGCAGATCACGATGGAGGATGCATTCAGGGGAGTCACCAAAAAGATCGAGGTTCCGCGCCTTGAGACATGTCCGCACTGCGGAGGCGGTGGAGCTGAACCAGGCACCAAAATAGAAACATGTCCGACATGTGGCGGTCGCGGACAGGTACAGCAGACCGTCAACACGCCCTTTGGCCAGATGGCTCAGGTGACTGCCTGTCCTACTTGTCACGGCAAGGGTAAGGTAATAAAGACGCCTTGCCGCGAATGCAGAGGACAGGGTCGTGTGCGAAAACAGCATTCTGTTGATGTGAAGATCCCAGCCGGAATAGACACCGGAATAAGGCTGAGGGTGTCCAGTCAGGGAGAAGCAGGTATCAATGGGGGGCCTTCCGGGGATCTTTTCCTCCTCATAGAGGTAAAAAACGACAGAAGGTTCCAGCGCAAGGGGGACGACCTGAATACCTCGGTCGATATACAGTATCCTCAGGCGGCATTGGGATGTGAAGTCAAAATTGAGACCTTTGACGGTTTTGAGAAATTGGATATCCCTGCAGGAACCCAACCCGGATCAAAGCTCCGGATTAAGGGCAGGGGAATGCCGCGTCTTCGGGGAAAGGGCAGCGGCGACATGAATATCCTTGTAAAGGTCAGCATAAGCAAAGATCCGTCTGCAAAAGAAAGAGAACTGTTGGAACAGATCGCAAAAGAAATGAAGGTTCCTGTAAAAAACAAAGAGGGATTCTTCGATAAGATAAAGCGATAGAAATAAACTAAATTAAGAGCATCAAGCGACAAAACCGGATTTTTCTGAGGACAGGAAAGCCCGGTTTTGTTTTTATGAGAGGGAGAAAGCTTTTATGATTTGACCATCAGGCGCTTCTGTAAAAGTAATTTAATATTTTTCTTAAAAATAGAAAATAAACCTCATCGTTATGAAAATTCAAAATTTTGAATTCACTGACGATTTATTCTTTACATATCCAATTATGGATTATAGAATAATTGAAGCAGATCAATTACCTTCTTAGCATTTTTCACATTATTGTATTATTATAGCTGTGCATCTGACTGGAGGTGAGGCACAGGCAGTAAGTTCTGGAATCACTCGGCAATTTCACTAGTATCCGAAACATTTCCACAACATTATTGGAGGTGCAGTATATTGAAGAAGATCCTTGCAGTTATGGCAGTTATTATTATTCTATGCGCCGCAGGTGCGGCATTCGCAGCAGATCCTATCAAAGTCGGATATCTGGCAGCCCTCACCGGCGACTACGCCGCATATGGAATTACAGAAGTCAACATGGCTAAAATGGTAGTCGGCGATGTAAACGCCAAGGGTGGAGTTCTCGGCCGTCCACTGGAACTTGTCGTGTATGATACAAAGACACGTAACGAAGATGCGGTCAACGCTGTCCGCCGCATGATCGAAAGTGACAAAGTCGTAGCCATCATCGGAGCGAACTCAAGCGGCATCAACATTGCAACAGCGCCGATCGTTGACAAGGGAAAGACACCTCAGATATCAACAGTCGGAACCAACCCGCTCGTTACAGTGGACAATAAGGGCAAGGTCCGCCCCTATTCCTTCCGTATCTGCTTCACAGACCCATACCAGGGAGCACTTGCAGCAGAGCTTGCAATGACAACCCTCAAGAAAGACAAAGCAGCAGTTCTTTACAACGTAGGTTCTGACTATGCACAGGGACTCAGAGAGTTCTTCACGAAGAACTACACTGCGCTGAAGGGCAAGATAGTAGCAGACGAAGGATATCGTGAAACAGACGTTGACTTCCGTGCACAGCTGACAAAGGTAAAGAGCTCAGGCGCCAACGTGCTCTTCCTGCCGGGAATGGGCAAGGACATGGCCCTGATCATCAAACAGGCAAAAGAGCTTGGCCTTAAAGACATTATAATTATAGGCGGCGACGGATACGGCGAGTTCATGAATGAGATCGCCGGAGATTCTATGAAGGGTACCTACTGGGTCAACCACACATACCTTGAAGATCCCGGAATGGCGCCGATCTTTGCCCGCTACAAGAAAGTCTACAATGATGATTGTAAGGAATTCGTAAACGGTACAATGGCATATGACGCAACATACTGGCTTGTAGACGCTATCAAGCGCGCAGGCAAAGCAGAGGGTCCTGCGATCGCTAAAGCGCTCGAATCAACAAAAGGCCTCAAACTTAATCATGCCACGCTGACGATCAATGCCAAGGATCACAACCCGCTCAACAAGGCAGGAGTTATCCTTAAGGTCGGCGATGACCTTAAAGCGAAATTCTTCCAGAAAGTCGAACCCAAATAATTTCTCTGAAAGCTATTCCATTTGGGCTTGGGGAATTTATTCCCCAAGCCCGTTCAGGCCCATACAACAGGTTCTGAAAACTGGTTAAGCACCAGAAAGGCAGAGGTGTTTTAAATTGGATATGATAATCCAGCAAGTCATTAACGGCCTTTCTCTTGGGTCGGTATACGCCTTGATAGCAGTTGGTTACT
>Ga0172377_10001268_pt1 | contig 25176 bp, 23 predicted proteins | sample Pumphouse3metaG_FD_119749 | JGI IMG/M metagenome (GOLD analysis project Ga0172377, IMG submission 119749) | Leachate microbial communities from a municipal landfill in Southern Ontario, Canada - Pumphouse #3 metaG | ecosystem: Engineered > Solid waste > Landfill > Unclassified | place: Canada... | reverse complement strand
GGCGGCTTATCAACAACCGGACGTGAGCACATTATGGACGTTGAGCCAAAAGAAATTCACCAACGTTGCCCCGTTATGCTCGGCTCAAAAAATGAAGTCGAAAAAGCGATGAGCTACCTCAAAAATTAATGCCTTCGCCTATGCTTTAGCACCACCCGCCAACGCGGGTGGTTTTGTTTTCACTCCCACACAAAAGGAAATATTATGGGTTATGCAGCGGTTAGCGCAGGTCAAGACCTGCCAAATGACATTAATGTCATTATCGAAATTCCAGCATTTGCACCACCAATCAAATACGAAGTCGATAAAGACACCGACCTTGTCTGGGTCGATCGATTACAAGGCGCAACCATGTCCTATCCGGCCAACTACGGTTACATCAACCAAACACTGGCCAACGATGGGGATCCGGTAGATGTTCTTGTTGTCACACCGCACCCATTGATGGTGGGCAGTGTGATTCGTTGTCGCCCAATCGGCGTATTAAAAATGACCGATGACGGCGGTGAAGACGCTAAAGTCATTGCCGTTCCAGTGAATAAACTCACTCCAATTTACAAGCACGTCAATGCTGTAGAAGACATCGCGCTGCTCAAAGAGCAAATCGAACACTTCTTTAAACACTATAAAGACTTAGAACCCGGAAAATGGGTGCGTATTGACGGCTGGGAAGACGTAGAATCCGCGAAAAAAGAAATTCTCGATGGTGCACTGCGTTACCAAGGTTAATATTTTCCCCTCCAAGCGCGTCGCTTGAAGGGGTTCATTTTCTAGCCTTAATGCCTTTACCTGCCAAATGCGATTTTTCGGCCAATTTGATAAGTCGCCCTGTTTTTAGTTAAATCTGCTATAATTTCGCCACTTTTTTTATATGCACAGAGAGTTTTTATGACCAGAATCGTCTCAAATGACCAACACGACAAACAACTGAGAGCCCGCGTAAAACTGCTCGGTCAGCTACTCGGTGAAGTCATTGAAAGCCAAGTTGGTTCAGAAATTTTAGCCGCCGTTGAAAAGCTGCGTAAAGGCTACATCCAGCTTCGCAAGCAAGACGACCCCGCGCTCCGTGCAGAATTAAGCGAATTTATTCAACAACAAACGCCCGATGACTTAATTTTGATTATTCGCGCGTTTAACATCTACTTTAGCTTGGCCAACCTTGCCGAAGAAGAACATCAATATCATACGCGCCAAAGCCAGCTAAAATCAGATGGCCCGCTTTGGATGGGCTCAATGCTCAGCACACTAAACGAGTTCAAGGAACAAGGCATGAATGCCGATGAACTCACTACCCTACTCAACAAACTGCGTTATATCCCGGTTTTCACCGCGCACCCAACCGAGTCGAAGCGCCGCGCGGTGATGGAAAATCTGCGTCGCATCTTTATTACGCTCGACGATCTCAACGAAGCTGACACCTATAATAATCCTTACGCCCGCGAAGAAGTCATTAAGAAACTTAAATACCAAATCCAAGTGTTATGGAAAACTGACGAAGTACGCCAATCAAAACCAACCGTCAGTGATGAAATTCGCAATGGTATTTACTATTTCCGTCAATCATTATTTAAAGCCGTGCCTCAGGTTTACCGTTACATGGAGCGCGCCTTAGAGCGAAATTACCCTCAAGACAATATCCAAACCCCTAGTTTTTTAACCTTTGGCTCATGGATTGGCGGTGATCGAGACGGCAACCCGTTTGTTACCCACGACACCACCGCACACGCACTGTACCTACAATCACGCGCCGTGATTTACGAATATCAGCGCCGCCTATTCGAGCTCAGCTCGATGCTAACCCATTCGCGTCATATCGCCAACATCACGCAAGAAATTATTAACCGCGCCACCATTGTTGATGCTGACCTATTAGAAAAAGTATTCCACAAGCGTCCCGAGCGCTTCAAAGATGAACCTTATCGCCGCCTACTCTATCTAATGCACGGACGCCTACAACAAAACCTAAACTATATCGAAGCGCGCTTAAATGAAGAAAAACCCTACGAAAGAAGTCGCTTTGCCTATGGTTCAGAAGAAGAGTTTTTAGCCGACTTACAACTGATTCACGACTCCCTGTGCAGCCATGGAGATGAAAGCATTGCTAACGCCGACCTAAAAGACCTGATTCGTCTAGTCGAAACCTTTGGCTTTTATTTGATGCGCTTGGATATTCGTCAAGAATCGACGGTACATACTGATGCTGTCTCCGACCTTCTATCGCATTTAGGGATCGACTACCCTTCACTCAGCGAACAAGATCGATTACAACTCCTTGCCAGTCATGTTGCATCGGCCACGATTATCGACACTCAGCACTTGGCGTTAAAAGATATGACGCGCGAAGTCTTGGAAGTCTTTAATGTGGTACGCGAAATGCGCAAGGAAATCAGTGCCAAGGCATTCGGTAACTATGTCATCTCAATGACTCACCAAGCCAGCCATGTAATGGAAGTATTATTTCTCGCACACCAAGCAGGCTTAGCCGGTTATAACGCTGGCGAACCTTATTGCGACATCCATATTTCGCCACTCTTTGAAACGATTGAAGACCTCAGCCATATTGTGCCGGTCACCTCGGCGCTGTTTAACAATCCGACTTATTACGCATTGTTAAAAGCTTCAGGCAATCAACAAGAAATCATGCTCGGCTACTCAGACTCAGCAAAAGACGGCGGCAACATGGCCTCCGCATGGAACCTGTACCAAGCACAACAACAAATCATGAAACTCGCGGATGAATATGCTGTCGAATGCCGCTTATTCCATGGTCGTGGCGGCACAATCGGACGAGGAGGCGGTCCAACTCACGTTGCAATTTTGTCGCAGCCTACCGGTACAGTTCGCGGCGAAATCAAATTCACTGAACAAGGAGAGGTGTTGTCGTATAAATACAGCAACAGCGAAACGGCATGCTATGAGCTCTCCCTCGGTGTCACTGGGCTGATGAAAGCCAGCACCTGCTTAGTCAAACCGGCTGCGCCTGACAATCCGGCACACCTAGAAATCATGCACGAACTGGCACAAGATGGTGAAAAAGCCTATCGCTTACTCACTGACCAAACCGAAGGGTTCTTCAAATTCTTCTACGAAGCGACACCGGTTAATGAAATCGGCTTACTTAACATTGGTTCGCGGCCATCCCATCGCAAAAAAGGCAACCTATCTAAGTCTTCGATTCGTGCTATTCCGTGGGTATTTGGCTGGGCACAGGCGCGCCTTACCTTTCCGGCGTGGTTTGGCACAGGCTATGCCCTAGAAACCTGGGCGAAAAAGCACGGAGAAGACCAGCTAAAACAAATGTACGAGCAATGGCCGTTCTTTAGAGCGCTGCTGAGCAACATACAAATGGCACTGTTTAAAACTGAATTACGCACGGGTAAAGAGTACAGTGAGTTGGCGCAAGAGCAACAGCAAGCGCAACATATCTATACGATGATTGCGCAAGAACATCAGCGCACAGTACAGAGCGCGCTGAATGTCAGTGGCAACCCTTATCTTATGGCAGAAACGCCAACTATTGCGTTGTCACTCAAACGCCGCAACCCGTATTTAGACCCCCTCAACCATATTCAAATCGTACTATTAAAGCGTTATAAAGCGCCTAATATAAGCGAAGAAGAACGGGAAAAGTGGCTCAAACCCTTGCTCAACAGCATAAATGCAATTGCAGCAGGAATGCGTAATACTGGCTAAACAACACACTAACCCTGTTGTTTAATATAAAGCGCTTCATTAGTTAATTTAATGAAGCGTTTTTAATTTTTATACTTTCGAGTATAATGAGCGCCCTTGAAGGCAAGACTCATAGTAATGGCGAGAAAAACCATGCAAATTACCCTGCTTAAATCCAAAATTCACCGAGTGACCACTACCCACTCAGAATTGGACTATGAAGGTTCCTGTGCCATAGACGGTCACCTGTTAGATACGGCTGGCATACGCGAGTATGAACAAATTCAAATCTATAATATTCGCAACGGCGAACGCTTCACCACTTACGCAATTCGTGCCGAAGAACACAGTGGCATTATTTCAGTCAACGGTGCTGCCGCACATAAAGCACAGCCGGGCGATCTGCTAATTATCGCCACCTACTGTGTTTTAAACGAAGCACAAGCCGAAACCTACCAGCCAGTTTTAGTGTATGTGAATGCAGACAACCACATCACCGACACCCGCAACTTTATTCCAAAACAACTAAAAAAACCTTAAAATATCGACCAAACCAGTGAAGTGATGAGTTGGTTGAACCTAACTCATCACTTCGTCATCACACCCTTGTTGGTTAATAGGTCAGCATGATTAAGTCAAAGCCGATTGAGCTACTAAGAAAAGGCAAAGGTAAGCGAACGGCTAAAGAAATTTAAGCCAGCTTCGATGTTATTTCTAAAAAAACACTTACTTCTTTATTGCACTAACAATTTGGGTACCCAACACGCTAATGCATTCTAGCAGGCCTGCTAATCATAACGACCTTACTCTGCTTTATTCGGCTCAATGATAATTTCAACGCGCCGATTCAACGCATACGCTTGTTCACTATCCTCGTTTACTAGCGGTTGGGTATCAGCATATCCCACCGCCATCGCTTGCTGTGGACGAATAACCCTATCTGCTAACAACTGCTCAATCACAGCGGCGGCACGCGCGCTTGATAACTCCCAATTCGAACGAAACCGGCCGCCAATAATCGGCAACTTATCGCTATGGCCGACCACTTTAACATTAATATTTCCTTGTAGCAGATGTGAAAACTTACGCAAAATGGTAACAAAACGTGGCTTTAAATCGGCACGCCCTAAATCAAATGCAATCACCTCAGGAAAAATAATTTTGATTTGCTCGACCTCGCTGTTGTACTCCACATGCGCTTGATTTAACGCTTGCTCATTTGCAAATGTTTTATTGAGCATCTCATACAACTCCAATAGCGATTGCGCTGGCGTGGCTTGCGGATCAATCTCAATTAAACTGGGATTAACTGGCTGAAAATAGGTCTGTTGAACAACGGAAAGTTCAGGCGAATGAGTTAAAGCCATGGTCAAAGAGCGCACAATTTGCTCATAACGACTGTGATCCGTTTCGGCAACGGTAAATAACAAAATAAAAAACGCCAATAGCAATGTCACCATATCGGCAAAAGTAGCCAACCAAGGCATCTTATCTCGACACTTTTTAGCCATGTTGATTTAACGCTTGCTGTTTTGTAGTTAATAAAAACGGTTGCAGCAAATCACGCATCACGCTTGGATTAATGCCGCGCGCCAAGCAATCCAATGCTTCAATAATTAAATGCTGACGATGCGACTCATCATGCGCCCAAGACTCAATTTTATCCGCCATCGGCAAGGCAAATAAATTGGCAATCATCGCACCGTAAAGGGTTGTCAGTAAAGCCACCGCCATCGCCGGCCCAATCGTTGATGGGTCACTAAGATTAGCCAACATCTGAATTAAACCAACCAACGTTCCAATCATACCAAACGCAGGTGCGGCTTCACCAATCGCACGGAACACACCTGCGCTGGTTTCAGCCGCTTCAACAAACAAGCTGCTCTTTTCTTTTAACGTGGTTTGCATCAACTCAACGGTATAGCCGTCCACCAGCATACGCACACCCTCACGATAAAAGTCATTATCAATGGTTTCATTTTGCAGGGCGAGCATCCCGTTTTTACGACTGATACGAATTAACTCCTCGGTTAAATCAATTAACTGATTTAAATCGCGTGTTTCCCTTTTATGTTTAATCGCATCAAAAGACATACCGATAGCGGCAAACGAGTCTTGCATTGAAAAGCGAATCATGGTGGCCGCTAAGGTACCGCCCACCACAATCATCACACTCGGAATATTAATGAACAGATAAATCGAAGACCCCATGACCATCGCCGACACAACAATCGCCATGCCAGCGATAAGGCCAATCAAGGTAGAAAAACTCATGCAGTTTTATCCCCTGCGCACGCGCTTACACGGCCGACCATTCAATATTATCCAACAAGCGTGTAGTCCCTAAGCGTGCCACCGCTAACACCACCAAATCCCGATCAGCACAGCACGCAGGAGTCAACCGCTGCGCATCAACAATCGAAACATAATCCACTTGGTCAAAGCCAGCCGCCAATAAACGCGCACTAGCCTCACGCTCCAACCCTCGAAAATCACGCTTACCAGCCGATAAATCACTCACCACCGCTTGCAACACGCGCACAAGATGCGGCGCAATCTGGCGCTGCATCGGCGTCAGATATTGGTTACGCGAACTCAGCGCCAAGCCATCTTCTGCACGCACAATCGGCGCCTTAACCATCTCAATCGGCCAATTTAATTCCGTGACCATCGCCGATAACACACGCCACTGTTGATAATCTTTTTGACCAAATACAGCAACATCCGGCTGTACCATATTAAATAACTTAGCTACCACTGTCGTCACACCATCAAAATGACCAGGCCTAACTGCGCCTTCTAAACAGCCAGTTAAGCTACGCGGCACCATCACCCGCACCGGCTCGCTAAGTTCGGGATACATTAATGCCACATCCGGCGCAAACAAAAGATCACAACCTTGCTGACGTAATTGATCCGCATCCGTTGTCAACGAACGCGGATAACGCTCAAAATCCTCACCTTCACCAAATTGCAACGGATTCACAAAAACACTACTGACCACCTTATCTGCCCGCCGCTGAGCCTGCTCAATCAAACTTAAATGACCGGCGTGCAAATTTCCCATCGTCGGCACAAAGCCGATACGCAATCCCGCTTGCTTCCACTGAGTAATCGTCTCACGCAGCCGCATTAGTTCATGACACACAATCATGGCGCCACCTCATGCTCAGGCTGAGGAAATGCACGGCAACGCACCGCATCGACATAAGCCTGTATCGCAAGTGCGATCGAATCCTGTCCAAGTAAAAAGTTACGGCTAAAACGCGGTGTTTTTTCAAAGGTTAAACCCAAAATATCGTACACCACCAACACCTGACCATCCGTCTGCGCCCCCGCACCAATCCCAATCACCGGAATGCTCAGCTGCTGGCTAATTCGTTTTGCCAAACTCGAAGGAACACACTCCAACACTAACAAATCAATTCCTGCCGCCTCCAAAGCCAACGCCTGCGAAACTAACGCTTGAGCTTGCTGCGGATCACGCCCCTGCACCCGATAACCCTTTTTAAGTACCGACTGCGGCAACAAACCCAAATGCCCACATACTGGCACCCCCAACTCAGACAACGCACGCACCATCGGGATCACACGCTCTCCCCCCTCAAGCTTCACCATATCGGCCCCGCCCTCTTTAATTAAGCGCGCGCTGGCGTGTAACACACCATCTAACGTAGCATCCGCCATAAAAGGCAAATCGGCAATACACCAGGCCTGCTGATTGGTGCGCTGAACCATTTGAGTGTGATATACCATCTGATCCAAGCTAACCGCTAAGGTCGTCGCTTGTCCCTGGACCACCATACCCAATGAATCACCAACTAATAACACATCCGTACCGGCCTGATTTGCCCAATAAGAAAATGCCGCGTCATATGCGGTTAAGCACACAATCGGCTGAGCTTTCGCCTTTAAGTCCTGCAAATAAACTAAATTTTTTTTCATCGTACAGGTTAATCCAGCATAAAAGGCATTGAATGCGTGACAAAACGCATCGGTAACCGCGAAATTAAGCGCTCAATGTCACCGAAACTCGGAATAACCACCTCAGGGCATAATTGCGCCAACGGCAATAAAACAAAATCGCGCTGCGCTATTTGCGCGTGCGGAACAGTCAAATCAGACTCGCAAATCATCGCATCTCCATACAGCAAAATATCCAAATCAATCACACGCTCCCCCCAATGGCGCTGCTTAACCCGGCCCTGCGCCGCTTCAACGGCTTGCAAATGCTCTAACAAAGAACGCGCCGACAAACGCGTTTCAATCAGGCACACCGCATTAACAAAATCCGGCTGATCTTGCGGACCTTGAGGGCTCGACACATAAGCATCAGACAACGCCAACCAACGGCTCTGCGGAAAACACTGGATAGCTCGACACGCTTTAGCAAGCTGAACCAAAGGATCGCCTAAATTGCTACCCAGGCCGATCGCCACCTGCACAACATCACTCATCGGTTTTTTTACGCCGATAAAAGTTACGCCCGCCACTACGTCGGCGTTTAGGCTTACTCGGACGCTCCAACTCGCTCGCAAATGCGATCTGTGCCAAAGGATCCTTCTCCTGATATTGCGTCCACCAATCAAACAACGGCGCCAACTCCGTCTCACCGGCCGCAACACGAATCCCAATAAAGTCATAAGCGGCGCGAAAACGAGGATGCTCACGCAACTGTTGCGCACGCGTACCAAAACGCTTATCTAAACGGAACTGCAAATTCCAAATATCGCGCATCTGCGCACTAAAACGCTTTGGAATCGCCGTACGCCGAATTTGCTGCTCAATAACATCATTTGCCGCCGCATACAACGCATCTTGCGGCGCCATTCCCGCGCCCAAATGCTGCTCACGACGCAAAAGCATCGGCTCCCAAAGCAGTGCAGCAAACAAAAACGCCGGATTCACCGGCTTACCTTCACGCACGCGCGCATCCGTGCTCTTCAACGACTCCAACACCAAACGGCGCGGAAAATGTTCAATCTCAGTCGCTAAACACGCATCCGTCAATGGAAACAAATGCTTAAATAAATCATAATGGCGCAACTTTTCAAATACCTGCACCCCAACCCCACTGTGAAAAAGTTTTAACACCTCTTCAAACATCCGTGCATGAGATACATCCTCTAACAACCGCCCCAACTCAAACAGCGGTGCCTCGGTTTTTTCCTCTATTTTAAAACCCAATTTAGCCGCAAAACGAATCGCCCGAATCATTCGCACAGGATCCTCACGATAACGTGTCACCGGATCACCAATTAAACGCAAACAACCGGCTTTTAAATCCGCCATACCGCCTACAAAATCCAACACAGAAAAATCCTGAATATCGTAATACAGCGCGTTCACGCTAAAATCACGACGCCAAGCATCTTCATCAATCGAGCCATACACATTATCTCGGATCAGCTTACCGGCCGAATCCACTTGACGGTCCTTACCCTGCTCCTCGCCACGAAACGTCGCCACCTCCACAACCTGACGACCAAAACGCACGTGTGCCAAGCGAAAACGTCGGCCGATTAATTGACAACGATGCTTAAAAATCGACTTTACTTCATCCGGCGAGGCGTTAGTGACGACATCAAAGTCTTTCGGCTCCAAGCCCAACAACAAATCACGCACACCACCACCGACCAAGTATGCCTCATAACCTGCCCTCCTCAGACTATAAAGTACATCCAACGCCGACTTATCAACCAGCCCACGAGAGATGGAATGCTGATCACGCACATAACGCACCACATCGCCCTCTGCACAAGTGCGCGACGAAACAACAGCAACGGAAGGATTAAAAAAACGGCGGATTTTGCGAATTAAACTGTGCATTATAGACTTAAATTTCATATCAAATTAAAGCGTCATTTTAGCAAGAGTTGCTACACTTGTTAGACAAAAACAGCCAAAAACCACGGGCAACTACCCAAAAAAACAAGCCTAAACGACAAATCACACAACAGCACTCACCCTTTAGCCACAACTCAGTTAAAATAAGCCTTTAATAACTTTTAAGGAAAAGTAAGGAAAAGCCGTGCAAAACGAACTCACCACTCTACAAGACGACCTAATCAAACGCCTAAATTACTTTGATAACTGGAAAGACAAATACAAATACATCATTGACATGGGCAAACAACTACAAGCCCTGCCAGATGAATATAAAACTGATGCCAATCGTATACACGGCTGCCAATCGCAAGTTTGGATTCATATCGAAGAACGCGAAAGCAAACTCTACCTGCAAGCGACCAGCGACGCCGCAATTGTCGCCGGACTCATCGCCATACTACTCAAAGTCTACTCCGGACGCACACCAAAAGAAATACTCGCCATGCCAATGAACTTTTTATCAGAAACGGGGCTACTACAACACTTATCACCCAACCGCTCAACCGGCCTATACCACATGATCAAACGCATTCAAGCCGAAGCCCAAGCGCGCCTTTAATCGCTCGCAGCTTTAAGCTACAGACAGCCTAACCCACCACAGGCTACAACCACAATACATCAGCACCACAGCTCACGCTCTCTTCCTTACCAAGTTAGCAGGCCTGCCAACTTGGCTCTCGCGCCGAACAAAAACATAAGCCGCAACCTTAAAATCAATCCGCTTTTGTACCCACTTTATTCAGCGATTTAATGAAACACATTGCAACCTACTGAAACGCACTCAGAAACTAAGTTATTGATTTTACGTTGTGACAGACATAAAAAAACCCGCTTGAAGCGGGTTGATTTAGGTATTTGGTGGCTACACCGGGCACCGCATTTTGTTCAAAATCAATGCATTAAATAACAAATGCTTAAAAAGTCACGCTATTAGTCACACTTTTTAATTTTTTATATGAAAATATTCTGCCTCATAGAGCAATGTTCAGCCATAGCCACGCGTAGTCGGAAAAGTTGCGGTGAGAAACAAATCGACTAACAAGTGATTTCAAGCTTACATTCTGAGTTTAGCTAGATAAAAGATTATTGACAAACCAGCACATAGCTATCAAAATGATAGCTATCATTTTGATAGGTTTTTTATAGGAAAGAACAATCACCCCATCGTAACCTTTCCTTTGCAAGACAAGGTAGCCAAACAAATTATTCGTGATTTGGCGAACAATCAAACACATAAGGTGCGATTTGGACAACATGCAAAACAACGCATGACCGAAAGGAATGTAACAATTCGACAAGTATTTGATGTTCTAAAAAGTGCTAACAGCTATTTTACTGAACGCCCACATCCTACACCTGGAGGCAGTTGGAAGTGCAACCTTCTAGGTATCGCTGCCGGGGAACGCATTGAAGTTGTAATAGTTTTAAAAGAATGTGAAACAGAACCAAACGCTTACATCGTGACGGTTATGGTCAAATAAGGCCACTAATGGAGACCAGAAATGAAAGACCACCTATACCACTACACCGAGTGTGGGTTAGATAACGTGTACCTTGCGAATGGCTACGAAGTCGTTATTGAAGATGGCGAAACTTATACCAGTATTCATGCACTTGATGACTTGCACGCACAGATTGGTCATGCTTTAACGCAAAAAACTAGCGCACTGAACGCGCTGGAGTTTCGGTTTTTGCGAACTGAACTCAATCTGTCTCAAAAGGCCTTGGGCGATCTATTAGGGGTGGATGGTCAAACCGTTGCACGCTGGGAAAAAGGCGAAACCACGATTCCACGCACCAGCGATGTGATACTCCGCGCCTACTATCAAGAAACGCTGCAGCAAGATAGCCATATTGCATTATTGCTAAAAAGCCTGAGTGAACTGGATGCCAGCGACACCATGAACCGATTAGAGTTTGAAGAACGCAATAAGCACTGGGTTCGTAAAACCGCCTAACACGACATTAACAACCTCTCCCACTTCAAACAAAACGAGGCAACTGCTCACGAAAAACGGGGCAACCGCTCACGCAAAACGGGGCAACCGCTCACGCAAAACGGGGCAACCGCTCACGCAAAACGGGGCAACCGCTCACGCAAAACGGGACAACTACTCACGCAAAACGGGGCAACTGCTCACGCAAAACGGGACAACTGCCCACGCAAAACGGGGCAGCCGCCACATAAAAAACGTAAAATTTAATACATTAAACTCTACTTAGTCGCCATTATACTCATAAACTCGCTTCTTGCCATGAGCTACCAAATTTACGTCATAATACTTGCAAATATGATCTAAGATTTTTTCTTGAACAAAAGGTTCTGCACTATTTAGTAACCTAGAGCTTTTCATAAGATCTGACCTTGATATCCTATTGTGTTTTTTTATCAGCCTTAATACTTGGTTTAAAATTCGTTTCCTAAAATCACCATCCCCACCTTGATCTTCCAGATATTCTTTAAAATTCATGTATATATATAATCTTATCGACTCAGCTAGCCTCAAGTCCTCGACGCATATTTCACTACGTTTATCGGATATACATATGATTGCGGCTAATCTGATAATTTGTTCGGCCAACCTCGCTCCATATCCTGGATCGTCTGTCTTAAAAATTTCATACTTATCTTTATCACGACTTTCATAAAATTTCCAAGCATTCTCGCTAAACCCAATTTTTTGTGGTCTAAAGTTCACCAAAAATTCCAGATCAGCACGCAGTTCTTCTGAGATTTCATCAGAATAGGTGTAAGATGGAGATACTCGATCAATCGAGCAAATGATCGCTCGATTGTAAAAGCCGTTCGCAAGCTTGGATGAGCAGATGGTTTCAGTAAAGCGTTCGCCGGTTGTAAATCCTGCCACTACGCATCTTGGATTTGCTACAGGCTCATACCTGCTTTTTAGTGACTGTGACGGCTGAATGCTTCCATTATGCTTAGTCATCAACTCCATAAAATAGCTCATCATCTCATTTCCCACAGAACTTTTATCAGCTTTATCTAATACATTTCCAATCTCATCTGAAAGCACAACCAAAGGTGACTGGGCATCTTTCAGTATTTCATGGAATCCTTGAGCTGATGCTGGAATCTGGTTTAACAGATGGTGTGTTTTATACTTACTTCTTGAGATTAATTCTTCTATCATCCTTTCAAAAAGTTTTAAGTAACTTTCCTTACCTGCACCAGTTGGAGCCAGGAAAACGTAGAGTTGATTCATGCTAAGCCCTGAGTAAGAATCGATTGTGACCTTTCCAAGTAAAAGGGTATTGATGGTTGCAATCGATACGATAGTCGCCGCGCAAGGATTAGGGTACTTAGTAGCATTTAAAGCGTGTTGTTGCATACTTGCAATAATGCCCTTTGGCTTCTGCAAAAAGTCTGGAATAATCACTGTTTTAAACCTCCCCGTCTCGCTGAGAAATACGATTTTCAATCCAAGTCTCGACCTCCTCCTGAACCCACGCCACAGAACGCTCACCTAGCTTAATGGGTTTTGGAAACTCGCCCTTTGACGACAGTAAATAGATGTGACTTTTACTTATACCAGTTAAGCTTTTAACTCCATTTATACGCAACAGTGTTTTGGATTTTTTCATAGTTAACCTCTTTTTTTGAAATGAGAACATCTCACGGGAAAGTTCCGAGAGATGATTTCAAAAGGTCGCAATGGAAAATTTAAGCCGGAAAAAACGTAATTGGACGTCAACGACAACTTGGACAGTCGTCATCCTGATGCAGGACAAGATCGCACAATAAAAATTTTTTCTGACAATGCCCCCTTCCCTGACAGGGAAAGGTGAATTTAGACAACATATGAAGAGGGCTTCCTCATAAAGGAAGCTAAAAAATAGGCGATTTCTTGCAGCCAAAGGTCTTTCCCTGTCAGGGAAAAGTATGAACTGGAAACAACTAGTAGAAAGTGTTTCCTGATAAGGGAAAGTTCCGTAAAGCAAAATGTAGAACTTAAACTAAGGTTTTTTTGCCAACTGAATAGTAGGTAGCGCGACTCTTGGTAAGTGCATTCGTGCGGCTTGGTTCATCAAAAGCTCGCGCCAGTACGGCCAAACATGGTAACTAGCATTTTGAAGAGCAAAAGCGTCAATCGATTCTCTTGTTAGTTCTTCAGTCATGGAATATTCAACGACAAACACTGCTTCAATCTGCGCTTTTAGGCCTAGCTCCTCTGAACCGGCAGTTGGCTCAACCCAGCGCACGCCTAAATTTATAAAAACACGCATGAACTTTTTAGCATCCAGCTCAACAACATCAACTTTCTCGACAAAGTGCTTTGATGCAATATCGAGTGTTTCTAAATTCGGATAATACTTGGGCTCAAAATCACCATAACAATGCGCAGTCATATCACGAACATAGACATCCGTAATCTGCAACGCATCTTTTGCTTTTTGTAGCGTATCCGTCATGCCACAGACTCCAATCTATGATAACTTGCCGAATCATCTAACTTGAAACTGTGAACCAACTTGATTCCAGAGCCGACCTTATTCATCAAATTGGTTGTTTTATGATAACTATGGTCACTATCGACGCCATCCAAACCGGCTTGTTCCTTTAACCATACAAACACATCCGGCGCATACCATGCGGCACGTAACAATTTATCCATACCTTCAGACTGCATAACATCGTTATTTTCGTACTTAGAAAATGCCACTGGGCCACCACCAAAAATAAGGGCGGCTTGTTTTTGGTCAATACCCCATGCTTCACGCATGCGACGAATCTCTTCACCAGAAAGTAAGCCATCAACACGCTTTTTAAAAGCAATCATGGCACGCTTATTCAAGCGCATTTCATTAGCGCCAGCCTGCTCAATTTCGCAAACATCGCATACACTAAAATGGTTGGCTATTTCGCCAGTTTTTCCGTGATATTCAACTGACACTAACTCACTGTGTGAGCTCAAATGCCCTTCACCACAAACCGGGCAAATCGGTAATTCTTTACTCATTGTATTTTCCTCCTAGGAAGACAAATGACAGGACACGATTAAAATCAAGGCGCCAGTCTTACCTATTGCAAACTTAAAATAATAACTGAGGTCGCCGTCATTCAAACGATAAGCATCACAAGCCGCACAGCTCACGCCTGATTTAAGCCAAGTCCATTCTGAGCCTAAATATCGACCATTCACCACAGCCCTTTCCAAATAAAGAGCTAAGTCATCCGCATCCCAATCCAAGTTTTGTGCGTCAATACTAGCCTTGCGAGTCGCGATCTTTATTGCTTCAGATGACTTCAAAAGCTCAATCACTTCGGCTACTGGGTATAAAGGCCCTTCACTAATCTTACGATTATCGCTAACCAGCTTATCATCGGAAAAGCCATCAGTGAAACGGCTCAGAATTTTAACACTTACCATTATGGTAATCCATATTTAGTTTTCCAATCGCATTTTTTATAAGTTTACCCAAAACATCACAAAGGAAAGCTATTTTTACCAAACAAACCAGACCCGATCAGGCAGGAAGCTTTTTATCAGATTCATTCTGCGGCACTTTTGCGCCCATTAGCCGGTAAACACTTGGAATACTGATTCCATATTTCTTAGCGAGGTCTTTAACCAAAACACCGGACTCTCGCTCTTGAGCCATTTGCTCAATCTCTTGCTCAGTTAATTTTTTCTTAGCACCGAACTTCACACCTTTCGATTTAGCTTTTTCAATGCCCTCAAGTTGCCGCTCTTTCCGAATCTCTGTTTCAAACTCAGCAATACTGGCCAACATATTAAAAAGCAACTTACCGGTTGGAGTTGATGTATCAATCTGCTGATCAAGCACAACAAAATCGACAGACTTCTCTTCAAGAAGGTTAGCAATTTGGGTGAGATGAAAAGTAGATCGCGCCAAACGGTCTAACTTTGTAATGACAAGACTGTCACCCTCACGCAGGTATTCTAAGCATCGTTGCAACTGAACACGGTTAGCCGTCGTTCCACTCACTTTTTCTTCAAAGACCTTTTCACAACCATACATCTTCAGCTTTTCAAGTTGAACATCTAGTTTTTGACCAACACTCGAAACACGCGCATATCCAACGACCGCCATTATTAAATCCTCTAAAACTTAGCGAGAATTTAATTATAAGACATAAAATAATAATACAAAAGCAGTATTATCAAAATGTATACATTGTAATAATGGTTGCGAGTAAGTTCTCTTCGGAACTTAAAACTGATCATCTAAATCTTGGAATTTGTGCTGGTGATACTGAAGATAGGTTAAATGATTTTCGGCGAGCCATCTTAACTTAAGGTTTGGGTGTATGCCGATCTTCGCGCAGTCATCGGCACAGAGCTGGTTTGAAATCACAATTTGCCCTGACGCATCAAAGCTGATTAAAAACTGATCAAACAACGCATCCAAATGTGCCGCCAGTAAAAAACCATTGTAAACATCCAAACGCTCGGCATCGGTTTCGCATTCTGCCCAGGGTTTTGCATGACTGGCACGCAGCACTTGCACCACCGACACGCCCGTTACCGCGCAACGCCCACCCCAATATTGCAACATCGCTTCTCGATATTTCTGCTGACCAATTCGGCGTTTTACTGTGGCCAGAGCTTCGGTTTGCGTCGGCGTTTCAATAACGATTTTGTTCAATTCAGCTTGATAAGCTTCTAGCGCATTATTCGGCAACGAAAATGCAAACCTCGCCGCTTGGCTGATCACATCGGCTAACAACGCCATACCGGAAACCGATAACGGCAATGAGTTGGATAAAAAATGACGTTGCAACTCCGCGTTTACCGACTCGGAGTCAGTGACAACGAAAAAGCCGTTATCGTTTTTGGAAACAACCAGTTTTACCGGATAGCGTGAAGACGTTAGCGTTATATTTTCGCCATTCAATAACGGCTCATTCTCAAAGCCATTGTTATAGGCTAACTGCCCGATCTCAACCTGTTCAAACACGGAAAATGAGTTAACCAATTAAAACCACCTTCGTCACATAATAAAATTAAAGTTTGACCTAGCCTATTCCACTGTTTAAAATTACATCTAACACGGCCCCGAACTGTGATCCGCTTGCGGTGAAACTGCTGAGGGGTTTTTTATTGCCCGCCATAAACTCACCAGCGCCAATCTTTCCAGCCCTCAATAACACCCATCGCCTTTAAATCAATGCCCAAATGTTCGAGCTCTGGGAAAGTATTTAATAACTCAGTTAATCGCCTCCACCAACTGGATGTTGGATTGATGGTGCACAAATAAAACTGAATTAAACACAAGCCAAGAAACGGTCTCGCTAAACTATGCGCATCATTCCAAGCCTGCTCAAATAAAGGCGCTTCACTGGGTTTTGGTTTTTTAGGTTGCTCGGTCATATTACGATTCCATAACCGGCTATGGTGCGCGCAAACGTTACGCAGGTAGTTTAGGCTTCTGATCCAAGACACCATCACTTTAGGATCTGAGATACCGTATCGCGAGGCAATTTTGCGCTGATCATCGGGTAACATCCCTGCATACAACTTGGATAAGGTGCCAAAGTCCCACAACTCACACGCCATCCAAATCGGAACCGGCTGGTAATACTTTTTATTGTAAGCAACAATAAACTCTTCTTTTGAACGCGCTACCTGCCGCGCCTGATGATTCATCCAATCCACAAAACCGGTGGTATTGCTTTTCGGGTCAAGCTCTTGTGTGAAATGACGCGCCAAACAATCGGGGTTTAAATAACTGAACGCACCGTGCTCGCCAAGGGTATAAGCGATATCAACGCGTAATCCGACTTCGATTCGTTCCAAACCGTCCAACGCCAGTAGCCGCAGTTTTTTATCAAACACATACAAATGCACCGCATCTTGAAAACTCGCGCCGGGTTTAAAAAAATCCACCACCTCATTTTTGACCACTTTCTCACTCTGCTTTAACCCTTTACAAACTTTAATATTGTTAGGGTCATCGATGAAACAACAGGGTTCACAACGCTGTTTAAGGCTGTAAAAATAACCGCTCAACCGGTAATAGCCAATCCGCTTTAAACCTTCAAGCGCCTTGTTCGGATCAGTAACCGAAAGACCACGCTGAGTTAATTGCTCGAGTTGCTCATCAAAAGACAGCCAATGTTTTTTGTATTCAATTAAGCTCATTATCGAAATTTTCCACTAACTAAATTACTAACTCTATTCCATTCAATGGCGCGTTTTCGCCAATGGGTGTCGATAGTCTGTGTGAAATCGGCACGAACCAGCTTTGCGCGAGACTCGCACCAGTCTGTTGAATCACGTCGAATCACGATGCCTTCTAGTGCGCCATTACGATATTGACTCGCTTGTTGATTGACGATCTGTTTGAGTGAAGTTAGGGTAACTTTTTTGCGGAGCAATTCAGGGACTGTCATTAGTCCTGCATGGGTTGCGAGACGGTTGCGTCGTTGACTGCTCCAAAAACGATCCGATTCACGATCATAAACATCAAAGATCAAGAACCAATCCGAGAGCAGTGTGTAATCGAGCGAATGACGTGCCGCGCACCATTCACCAAAGATGATGATATTGGACGTTAAGACTGAGCGAAGTGCTTCATTATGTTGTGCTAACCATGCTGGCAATCGAGAAAACTGCCCAGCGTGGGGCTCCGCGAGATACTGCCCCCGGTTCTGCGCACGCAGGCTGCCATCTGGGGCGAGAGAGAAGCCCAGATTTGCGCCATCGAGTTTTTCTTCAACTACCACTTCGCATGAGAGTAATTTGGTCACTTCATTGGGCGATAATACCTTGTCATCGCGTGGTGACGCTGTGCCTAGCCAAGCAAGGTGGGGTGTATGGGAGAAGCGAAAGAAGTCGGCAGTCATCCAGCGCCAACCTTTAAGGTGTACCAGTCATCGGGAAGCAGCCTCTGAAAACAAAGGCCAATTCCTTGCAGCTGTGCCTCCGCAATAAACCAGTCTGTCTCTGCGCCGTACACAATCAGCGGCACTTGGTTGAAAAGAATCTGCGCAGCCAGTGCACATGCCACCCATTTGCGATCTTCCCGGTCCGTTACCAATGCTTCGTGGGCTGGATCAAGCACAGCAATGTGCTCGCCGTTGGCCTCAAGTGAATCGATAGGCACATAGTCGGCCAGATTTCTATCCAGCTTGTACTGCAAGACCAGCATGCCGTATTCCTGCTCGTGCAAGTTAAAAGGCATGTTTCGTTCGTATTCGTCTCGCACTAGCCCTTCTTCGTCCAGCACAATGCGCCGTTCAGACTGATCAAAATCAGCAAGCCACTCGTAAATCATTTCCCGCAGCTCAATCTCCTGCGGCATAGCCCTCACTGCCAGATTCGACAGCTCGGAAACGGCACTGGCTGCCAGCATTACATTGGTATCAACCAGGTACATTGCCATCCCTCGCTCTCAACTCCTTTGCGCGCTGAATGGCTAAGGCCGTTTGTTCTCGCGTCTCTCCCAATGCATCACCAAAGAAGCCTTCGGGCCAGTTTTTCACACGACCAAAATCGTCCAGCTCCAACGGCCGCATGCGTGCGGCTTTGCCGTCACGCTCGACGAAATACATCGCGGCGTCTTTGGGTGTGATCTGCTGCTTGGCGATCAGCGTTTGCATGCGCCGGAACAGGTGTTCCGAGTGGGTCTCAACGATGAACTGGACGTTTCGCTCCTTGCTCACCTGCGCCAGCAACTCGGCCAGCTTGCTTTGCGCCAGGGGGTGCAGGTGGCTTTCCGGTTCTTCAACGATGACAATGTGCCCGGGCTGGGCAAACAAGGCGGCAACGATAACAGGGATGACTTGCGACACGCCCACGCCGACGTCCTTGAGGTTGCTGGCCTGGTCGCCGTTCTCGATCAGCAATTCATAGCGCGCCGAGTTACCCAAAGCGCGAATGGAGAGACCATCCGCCAGATTCATGTCCTTCAACCAGCGAATCGTCTGCTCGAAGAGCTGTGCCTCCGCAGGCGCGGGCTGATTGCGCTTCTTGGCTGCCTGACGCGCCACGCCGCTGGCGATCAAAGCATCCACGGCCTTGGCCCCGTCATCGCCAATGTAGGCAGGCATGCGGCCGGCCCACACATAGTCGCGCTGGGCCAAGCGGCGCACGGGGCCGAGGTAAATGATGCGGCCCAGCTCATCCAGCAAGGCCGGGCCAATCGGTTTGATGTGTTCGCCCTGTGCGCCAAGCTTGTTCAGCGTCGATGCCGAGAAGGCAAACGATCGCTGCGGCCGAAAGTCTGCACTTTGTCCTAAAGGCTTAGACTGAGTAGCAAGGCTCAGGCGGTAAATGCCTGGCTTGCGTCGTTGCACGCTGAAGCCTTGCCCGTCTTTTCCCAACCGCAAAAACGCCAGCTCGGCGCTCCCTGCTGGCCCTTTGTTGTAGCGGGCAGAAAACAGCGTCGAGTTTTTAGGCAGGCCATCTTCACTCCAGCGGAACTCAATGCCGACCTGCGTTGCCGAGGTGCTTTCACTGGCTGCGCCATGGCGGCACAGCAGATCCTTGAACTGGCCCAGCGTGACGGAATCATCCGCATCAGGGTTGCCGAGGTTCAAATCCAGATTTGGGTCGTCGCCTTTGACCGTTTGCCGGATCAGCAATAGGCTTTGGATCAGGCTGGATTTACCGGAAGAGTTGGTGCCCAGCAGCAGCGTTATCGGTGCCAGCCGAATAGGTTTTGTGCTGCGCCAAATCTTGAAATTTTCCAGTTTCAGGTGCGTCAGCATCAGTGCAGTTCCCCACGTTCAAGTTTGTCCCAGGCTTCCAGCACGAGTCGCTGCGTTCGGTATTCACCGTGTTCGCGCATCTCATTTCGTTTTAGAACGGCGAAAGTTTCCGACGGATAGCCATCGCCCTTGACGTCGGAGGGATCGAGTATGTATCTCAGCTCTTCTCGATCTAACCCATACTTTCGAGCGTAAAAGACATCAAGTTCAGCGACCAGCTTCGCACGGCGCAACGGGTTGAATGCGAACGGATTACCAATAAAACCAACGCTCTCTGCCCAAGGTGCCATGTCCTCTGCGGTGTAGCTCAACTCAATAACACGCGCTGAAACAAAATCGATCTCACCATCATCAAATTGATCAGGGGTGGGCACTGGCATTTGCTTGAGTATGAAAAAGTTGATATTTGTTCCGCCAAGTTTTTGCCTTATTAGATATTCAAAAACAATTGATGAGAAAGCGGCCCAAAGAGCTGCCTCTATACGTTTGGGTGCAGTTGTCTGGACAACAACAGCGCTATTACCAACGCCCGAATACGGAATTAGGGAACCCAAGAATGCCCTGGCATTTGCAGAGTTATTGATGCTTCTAAATATGAAAAAACCGCCATTTTGTTTGGCCCGATCCATCACATCGGAAAGCGGAACCCAATAATATGGGGACGTGCGATAGGCACTATTGTTGAGTCGATCGATTGGAATGGTTGGGAGAATGTGCGCGCGCTCCCCATTTTGAGCGTCACTAAAGTCTCCGTGTCGATGGTTGTACAAGTTGATCATTTTTGCTTCGTACAACCGAGCATACTTTTCAGCTCCTTTTACAAAATAATCACCCTCAAGACCATACCCTAGTGCTGACAATTCCTGTCGTGTCTTAAAAAGATGGCTATCGTTCGACATGTCAAACATGCGCATAAACGATATTCCCCAAGGATTAACTTCGGGTTGATTTCCCTGCGCTTCTAGCACCATTACCGGAAGCTTCTGATAGATTTTTTTGGTCAGTTCAGCATCAAACCGGGACTGAAAGATAGGACAGGTTAATGTGTTCGGATTGACTCTCTGAATATCTGCTGGGCGGAGTGTAAAGATTCGTTCCGGATCATTCAGGTGCTCAAGCCTTTTTCCTTGAAACATATATTTTGTTTCTGTCACTTGCTGCGATAGCCCAACAATCGTTGTCAAAGCAAATCGCAACATGTGGCCTTGTCCCGCGCCAGGGAAAAAGCCTTCGTTTTCAAACTCGAAAAAGCTTAGGAGTGAGTTTTTGGAAATCAGATCGCCGAAGAAATCCTTCGTGGAGTTATCGGTGGCCAACCCTGAAGGGACGATGAAGCCAGCGCGGCCAATAGGTGACGTTATCTGCCGGATGGTCTCAGAAAACAGTGCGTAGGTATTGACATCCCCCACGCCGGTCAGCGGATACCGCCCGCCATCTTCGCCCTTGACATGCGCAAAAACGCTGATTGCTTCCGCTGTTCGGCGGACACTAATGAACTCGGCATACAAGCGCTGTTCGGCTTCGCATTCGTGAAGCGCGTGTTCCATTTCTGGAAACAGATGTTTGGACAGCATGCCTTCAGCCAGCCACTGGATGCGCTGACTGCGTTCCGCTTTGTTTTTGGCAGAAGCTATATCGGTATGACGCGTGGCAAAGAACTCCTCTTCTTGCAGTTTGATTCTTTCCCATGGCGGATTCGCGAGCACGCAATCGAAACCGCCTTTGGCAAACACTTGCGGAAAGGCTAACGGCCAGTGAAATACGCTGGCATTTTGGCAGGCCTGCTGGGCGGCTTGGAGTATCGGTAAATCTGTGGGTTGAAGGTGTTCTTCATAAAGTTGGCGATAAAGGGTTTCGGAAGTTGTGCAGGCCTGCTGATCGACGGTTTTGGGCATTAAAAACGCGCCGACGAATAAATCTGCCGCTTGCGCCAGCTTGCCTTGTTTGGCGTTGTTTAAAAATTCCAGGTAGGCGGCTTCTTGTTTGGCGATTTGTTTGGGCGTGGTTTGCGGCATAGCTTCAATCGCTTGCAGGGTTTTTAGCCCGGTGGTGTCTTCGGGTAATAATTGAAGCTGGGGGTTTTGCTGACGTTTTTGAAAGGCTTTTAACCCGTTGCGGTTTTGTGCTGCCAAGGCTTTAAGCACTTGTTTGTCGTCACCGGACAGGGCTTTAAACGCATCCGCCGGAATGCCTTGGCTCAGTTGATCCCAATCCATAATTCCCAATAAGGCATCGCCCACTTGCAAGTGATGGTCTAAAAACGATAAGGGTTGGTTTTCTTCAAACCCTTCGAGCCAAAGCGCGGTGCGCGCCAGTTCAATCGCCATGGGGTTTTTATCGACCCCGAAAATGCAGTTGGCGATGACTTCACGCAGGGCGTGGCGGTAATCCTGATCGGTCACCGCCCCGTCGAGCGCGCGAATGCCGGCGAGCTCTTCCGCTAAACGCCGTGCCGCGGCGAGTAAAAAATGTCCCGAGCCGCACGCCGGGTCAATAATGCGCAGGCTGAGTAAAGCCTGTTGCGGGTTATCCGGTTGTTGGCGCATTTTCTCCGCGATCACCGGTTCGAGCGCGGATTTAATCAGTTCTTGCACCAGTTCATCCGGGGTGTAGTAAGAGCCGGAGGTTTTGCGGGCATTGCCTTGATTGGAGCCGTCGGTGGTAATGCCGACAAAGCCAAAGCGTTTTTCAGTAATCGACACTTCCGGCACCAATTCGAGCAGACTTTCATAAACCGAGCCGAGTTCTTCAGGTCCCATATTGCGATAATCCACCGGAGCGAGTTGATTGTTCAGCGGCTTGAACCAGCGTAAGGACTCCATGGCGAGCAGTAAGGCACGGTTGCTGAGTTGCGCTTGGTCGATGTGCGGGCATTGGTTGGCGTTAAACAATCCGCCCAACGCCGGTAGCGCCAAATGTTGTTGTCCGTCCGCAAGCCCTTTAAACACAATGCGCACGCCTTGCCAAAGGTCGGCATGATGAGTCAGCGCTCGGCGGTTTAAGCAGCGATCTCTTAAACGGCTCATGGCATAGCCTTGGGCGTAAAGCTGACGGGCTTTGAGTTGGGTTTTGGGTTGCAGCAAGTCACGCTCTTCGACCGTGAACAGGAAAATAAAGCGGTAAATCAACCGCAACAGTTGCTGGAAATAGGCATCGGGGGTGAGTTGGCCTTGATACAGTGCTTCGCGCAGGGCTTGATTGTCCGGGTGCTCGATAAACCCTTGCCCGAGGGTTAACAACGCATCGGTGACGCCTTGGCGCAAGCCATTGCGCACACGGGTGCCTTCCTCTTTGCCAAGGTTACGCCAGTTTTCCCAAATGCATTCACCCTGCAGGTCGGCACGGCTGGCGTGAACCAAACGCCAAGCATTTTGAAACTCAGAGAAGCGTTGCGCACTGAGCAGGTCTTGCAGGTCGATTTCTAGGTAGCTGGGTCGGGTTAGGGTGTCGGCATCACGCAGTAAACGCAACTGGCGTCCGTTGGTGACCAGCGCCCAAAGATGTTCATCGCTGGCGTTGAGAAAACTTTGCGCCAATTGAAAGGCGGATTTCTTTTTGGTGCCCGCCCCTTCAACCGCAAAGCTTTCACAGGCTTCGTCCAGCGTTTGAGTGTGCGGCGCAATAATAATGGGCAAGCTGCCTGCCATCGCTGAAATGGGGTAATGCAGTTCGTTAAGCGTTACGCCGTTGACAAGGTTAAAACGATGATAACCAAAGACTTGTTTAAACAAGGTTTCGACAAAATGGCGCGTGACCAGGCCTGCTTGAAGATCTTGGCGCTCGGTTTGTTCGGCAAACTGCTTCCAGTTAGCGATGGCGATTTGATAGGCGCGGCTGTATTCTTCTTTAAACTTGACACCGAGCGGAATCAGGTAGTCTTTGGGCTCTTGGTATTTGGATTGTCCCAAGGCGGCTTTTTCCAGTTGGTCGGGCAAAAATAAACTGCCCTCCAGTTTAATGGCCGTCAGATTTAAGCTGGATTTTTGATGTTTGATAAGGCGTTTCATAAGTTTGTCTCTTTAGCCGGTGCGTTAGGCGGATTACAGTTCATCAGGGAGCAGGATATAAATACCGATCACATCGACCGGCAAAGCGGGCTCGACTTGGTATTTACCGACGTCCTTGGAGGCTTCGCGCACGCGAATATGATCTTCAAGTAAGGCTTGAGCTCGCTGGTGTGCCAACTGGTTTAAACGCTCGGTGTTTTCCGTTAAAAACTGTTTGGCTTCAGCCAATTGTTTTTCGATCAGCGGGCCGGTGAGATTGCCGGTTGGGGTAATGGCTAAAAATTGCGCCGCGTCTTGATCCGCAAACCATTGCGGTTCGCTGACACCTTGCACCGCCACCATCAGGGTTTCTTCCGCCATCAGCTGAAAGGGTTGATGGCGGCGCACATAACTGAGCCGGTGGCGCAGACGCAATAAAAACACCCGAGTGAGTTGCGTAACGTCTGCCGTTAAGGTCACAGCGGTGCGGTTGGCTATGGCTTGGGCTTGGCTTGCTAAGGTTTCTTCCACTAGGTGATCGGCGAGTAAGCCAATCACCGGATGACTGCGGTGCAGCGTGTTTAAATCGAGTTGCAGGCTGTTGTCGTAGCCTTCATCGGCAAAGCGTAAGCGCAGGTTTTCCGGCAAATGGCTGATGAGCATTTTTTGATGACTGTTTTTTAGCGCTTGCAACGGCGAGTTTAGGCGTGCGGTAGCTTGTTGTAAAAATCGCACAACATCTTGCTGCGTGCCGAGTGCTTGGCTTTGTTTATGCCATTCGGGCATGACTTCTTCGGGTTTAATGCTGCGCTGGGCAAAAATGGTGCGGTTGGCTTTGGCTTTGGCTAGCGCGTTTTGCCATTGGGTTTCCATTGGGGCGAGCATCGCTTCGGCTTCACCAAAATCAAAGGTGGATTGCGATGCGGCACTGGC
>Ga0172377_10001266_pt1 | contig 25203 bp, 41 predicted proteins | sample Pumphouse3metaG_FD_119749 | JGI IMG/M metagenome (GOLD analysis project Ga0172377, IMG submission 119749) | Leachate microbial communities from a municipal landfill in Southern Ontario, Canada - Pumphouse #3 metaG | ecosystem: Engineered > Solid waste > Landfill > Unclassified | place: Canada... | reverse complement strand
TGGACAGGTTAGCGCCGCTCAGGTTAGCCCCGCTCAGGTTAGCGCCTGTCAAGTCAGCCCCGCTCAGGTTAGCGCCGGACAGGTTAGCGCCGGACAGGTTAGCCTCGTACAGGTCAGCCCCGCTCAGGTTAGCACCGCTCAGGTAAGCCTTGGACAGGTTAGCGCCTGTCAAGTCAGCCCCGCTCAGGTTAGCGCCTGTCAAGTCAGCCCCGCTCAGGTTAGCGCCTGTCAAGTCAGCCCCGCTCAGGTTAGCGCCTGTCAAGTCAGCCCCGCTCAGGTTAGCGCCGCTCAGGTTAGCCCCGCTCAGGTTAGCGCCTTGTTGAATGAGCGCGACGATAAGCGCTGTTCGAAGACGGGAAAAGTTATAGGGCATTTGCGTTCTCCTTATTCCTGCTGCATGTTGACCGGGTCTTTGTATTCGGTCAACATGAATTTTCTAATTTTCGAGAGATAGGTAGAGAGCTATATCTACCGGGACAGGCTCCTGCAATTCGTTATAGCTCTGTTTGGTTTTCGACAGTTTCAGCTTGTTGCCTTGAACGTATCTCCCGATCTTCATTTCCCGCCACCCCAAGGTTTCCTTCATCTCTTGGATATTAGGGGCACGTCCAAGCTGCATCTGCAAAGCTTGGTAAGCGCGCCACACCATAAATTTCCTGGCTTCAATCTCGGGGGTCATAATTTTTTAGACCCCTTTCGGCTCGAATACTTTCACAAACCCAAGAGAACGTGAACCATAAGTCTTCGTTACATACATTTGCTGGTCTTCTGACAACGGCGGAAGATCCTTCGTTGTCATGTGGAAACGATCTCCGTTGAAGTTGTGAACCTCCGACGGTTTGAAACCAACAGAGTGCAGGAACTTCGCCTTGGCGCGGTCGGCCGCTGTAGTATTGTGCTTCCCTGCGGTAGCGGGGGGCTTCCCTCGTCCAGCCTTCTTGGCGGACGTGATCGGTTTCGCCTTCTGTGTCTTAGCCATGATTATTTCTCCTTAATCGGCTTACCAAAACTCCTAGATTTGCTCTATCAAGTCAACAAGAATTTTGGTGCAAAAGGAGCAGCGCAATAGCGTCTGCGGCGTTATCGTCGTTTGGGGCAAACCCTCGGTCACGGACAGCAACAACGACTTCCTCCTTCGAGGCGTTTCCCCTCCCCGTGATGTACTTTTTGATCGTACCCACGCCATAAGAGTGATAAGGGATTTTGTTATCTTCACAGAATGCCGTCAAGATCCCCAAGAGCCCGCCATAAACGTGAGCCGCTGCTGTAGCAGTGTGTCGATGGACTTCCTCGAACACGACTTCCGTGAAATGGTGCTCCAAGTAGGCCGTTTGTAACCACCGCTGAAAGTGCAGAAAACGGTAGCCGCCCCCAGTGAAGCGGCTATCGCGGTGAACGACGGTTCCATAAATAATGGGGTTCGTTGAAAGCGCGAACCCTGTTTTTGTCCCCAAATCAAGTGCTAGAATCATTGGTTTCAAACTGCTTCAGGTATTCCGTAAGATCAGCATAATTGATCAGGTCAATCAAGCTGTCCTTGTGATTTGGGTTCAGGTCATCCCGCACCAACTTCAACCCAGCCATACACCGTGCCACTTTGGTAGGGGTGACGTTATGATTCAGGACGCCGGACCAGACCTTGGCGATACGAGCGAAAGAATACCTGGCGTCTCCGTAGACCTGATCGCGGTCTACCTGGATCGCTTTCGCCTTCTTGGAAGGCGTGAAGTCTTCCAGGTTTTCTTTGGTAAGCACCGGTTCTGACCATTCCGATACTAGATCATACCCATGGGGGGCTGGACGGTGGATATTCCCATCCCTGAAGCAGCAATACCATTCTCCCTCCCTTCTCTTCGAAAACAAAGTCCCATAATAGGCATCGTCAGACTCCCCGGTTATCTTTACTTTTTTACCTTCTCGGGTTCGATAAACCCCACCAACCTTGATATCCATAACACGCCTCCTTGTTTAAGGTAGCAGCACCCTATCGCAAACCGAAGAGTGGTGCAAGAAATATGTTGACGGCGGTCAACAAGGCGGTTAGGGTGGCGACAGGTTTTCAGAAGGAGCAAAACCATGATCGAGATGAGCAAGAAGTATCGCACTGTCAGCGGCGAGGATGTGGAGTTGATCGCTACGACAGGGCGAGGAGAGTTTCCGGTTAAGGGCTATGTCGGTAAAGACGACTTTATTTCTGCGTGGGACATTAACGGGAGATTTTGCGGCATCGGACCAGGGGATAAGTTCGACTTGGTAGAAGTAAAAACTGAAGTCACTTTGTGGGCGAATCTTTATTTAGGCGACCGTCAGGACATTATTGGTTGGGTATATCACACAGAAGAAGGAGCAAATTATGGTGGAGGTAAAGACCGAATCGCCTGCGTACAAATCACTGTCCCTGAAGGAACTTTTGACTGATGCGAGTATTCTACGAATTCGATACACTGCTTGTGGGTGAATCGCGCCTCTATCTAGGGGCTGACTCCAACAAGCTGAAATCCGCCGCCAGCATTGCTGGTAAACGTTATGGCCGTGTTTTCCGCACCAAAAAGGTGGAACATGGTGTGGAAGTTTGGAGGGAAAAATGAAAGAAGAATTCTCCCCTAGCAGGTACCCCTACACTTATGCTTGTGATTATATCAGACTCGCCATTCGATCCGACGAGGACGGTACTTGCCGACTTTCACGATCTGACGCGTCCGCTCTTATTCGTTTGATTTCCGAAAGTATAGGGAGTGCTCCTGAACATACTGCCCGGCTTTTAGCGGCTAGTTATTGCCTTGAGGCCGGAATCACTATCCCCGAAGAATCCGTAGGAGATTTTTAAATGAAAGAAACAGCAGAACTTGTCGTTATGTGGCTCTTTATTGCGGGAGGATTCGTTACCCTGGGGTTTATGTGTGTTTTAGTGTATGCGGCGGCAAAAGAAATCTTGAAGGATTGACGCTATGTCTTCGGATAAGTCGAGGTTCCGGGCCCTTCTTGGTCCTTTTATAGTTGTTCCTGTTGTGTTAGTGGCTTTTCCTTTAATGATTATCTTAACTGGGCTGGCTGTTAGATATGTAAAAGACGTTAATAAAGAAGAATGGATCAGAGACGGAACTTGGCATTGGTACAAGTGCGCCTACTATAATGGCAGTTTGAATTGTGTTCTTCAGGAAGAAGGAAGAAGCTAATGACGCTTGATGAGATTCGCCAGCTTATGGCTTATGGCCAAGGCTGCATGAATGAAGACCAGTATCACGATGCAGTGAAGTCGTTGCTTCAGTGCTACGACAATGCCGAGGTTAATATTTCCGCGTTGGAAATGGCGCTAGAATCGTACATGAAGATGTTTAACTCCGCATACGAGAAAGTGGTGGAACTTACGAAGTGGAAGATGGAGCACCTTAACAAATCTTCTTCCAAGGAGGCTATTGACATCGCTGTTCGTATCGGGATGGACAAAACTTTTCGGGAGATTGCCGCCGCCGTCAAGGTGGCTCGGGATTCCTGTATGGTCGATCATCTTCCGACCAAGGAGGCAATTGACGTCATCGTTTCGTCTATCGAGTCGACCCATCAGGAGCAATGCCCGCAGGAGACGGTCAATTGATCAAAAACGTACCGACAGGGAATGAAGGCTACTGGCTGGCCTTTGGTTGGGTTATCGTCGGTGAATGGGAAGCCCCTGGTGGGTCTACCTATTATCGGATGAGGAGCCCTTACGACTGGGATGAAGAGGAGGAAGAAGAATATGACTTGGAAGCCGACTTCTGTGCCCCTTCTAGGTGGTGATAAGGAGATCAACAAGGATGTGTTTCAAAGACAAAACTTTTTGCGTGGCCGAGTGCGGCAACATTATCTGTGACCGACTTCTAACAGAAGAGGTTGTGAAGGCGGCGGAAGTGTGGTGGGGCAAGCCTGGAGCGCCAATCTGTATGGAAGACTTGAGCCCGTACTGCGCGGAATTTGTGGAGAAGAAGAATGACTGACTTGGACCAGTATCTGGAAGTAGGAACCCTCTTGATCATATAGACAGGTTGTTACTCTGATTTTAACTACCACGGACCTGTAGTTATTAAAAAGAGATTTCTGAAAAGGGAAGTAGCCGAAAAATTCGCAGAGGAAGAGAGGGAATATTATCCCGAAGAGCAGTGTTTCTATGACCCAGAGCCCAGTAAGTTCCTCCCTTGGCTGATCAGAAACGGGTACGTTGAGGCGGTCGACGTCCTCCATTCTTGGCATGTTGGTAGCTACAACACGTTTGAACCTTAAGGAGAGAACGATGACACGGATTAACGTTGTACCGCCTTCCGAGCTATGCGATAAACACCTTCTGGCGGAATATCGGGAACTTCCGCGAGTGTTTACCTTGGTTCGGAAGGCGGTGGAGAAAGGAAAGATAGTTGACGACTTCGATATTCCAAAGGAGTATGTTCTTGGGAAAGGGCATGTGACTTTCTTCTATGACAAATTGTATTATTTGCTTCGCCGCCACAACTATCTCGTAGATGAATGCCTTTCAAGGGGGTTTTCTGTTTCTGACATGAACCATGAGACATCCCAAGATTTGCCGGAACAGTGGTGGAATGGTTATCACCCAACACCAGGAGCACTCGCGCTCAATCGTCAACGGATTGCTGAACGATTGAAAACCAGGAAGAATGTGAAATGGACGGAGAAGAAAAATGACTGAGTATCATGTTTATTTTGAAGAATATCCGGAGGATGGGGAAACTATAGAGGCTAAAACTTCGCTAGATGCTGTCCAAGAATATTTGGAACTCTGTGATAGAGATTCTCGTTTTGTAGATGGGTACCCACAAGGAGAGGTTATTTGCGTTATTGGTCCCCTAACTAACCCTGACGACCCCCTTAAGTTTTTCGCATATACCGAGTTTGAGCCAGTTTTTTACTTTGAAAAGGGCTAAAGAGTGGATTGGGCTTCTTATTTCATGGACTTCGCCAAGCACGCCGCTACGAAGTCCAAGGACACGACGAAGGTCGGGGCTATCCTGGTAGGTACTGACGGAGAGGTCCGTTTGACCGCGTTTAACGGTGTTCCTCGTGGTGTGGATGACGTTCTAACAAGATATGATCGGCCTCAGAAGTATATGTGGTGCCAGCACGCTGAGAGGAACCTGATCAGCTTCGCCGCACGATATGGCATCGCTACTGACGGGTGTAGGGTCTATTGTACTCACTTTCCTTGCAGCCAATGTGCTGGTGCTCTTGTGCAGGCAGGTATTAAGGTGGTATGTGTAGGTGACGGTGTGACAAATATGCCGGAGGAGGAATTCAAGGTGGCTGAGATCATGTTTGACGAGGCCGGTGTTAACGTATGGAGGATGAAATGAAAGGGGTACCTAACCACAGAATGGAAAATCAGAGTCCCTAGCGGAAATACCGTATATGTTCGGACTGACACAAACGGCTCTTTTTTCTGGGATTCTAGTTATTATACCGGTTTCACAGAAGAGGATATTAAGTTTGTCGGGGAAAAACTTATAGAGATAGCTTCTGTTAAGGGTAACAATCAATCAGTTATTCCGGATTTTGAGGTGAAGTAATGAATAACCAGATAGCAGCCTTGTTTGTCAAGAAGGGGGGAAACTACTACGACCCTGACTTGACAAATATTGATCCTTGGGATGAAACAAGGGACGCCAGGAAGTACAATGGGCCTTGGCCTGTTATCGCACACCCGCCTTGTCAGCGATGGGGTAAATTTTGGGCCGGTCAGCCTTTGTTCATAAAGAGAACAGGTATACGGAAGATAAAAGGTGATGATAACGGGTGCTTCTCGTTCGCTCTGGAAAGTGTAAGAAAATACGGAGGGGTTTTGGAGCACCCATGGCAATCTCATGCTTGGCCTCATTTCAGGCTTATTGTACCTCCTCGTTCTGGAGGATGGGTAGAAGCAGGTGATGGGGTAGGGTACACCTGTTGTGTCGAGCAAGGGAGGTATGGGCATTATGCACGAAAACCTACTCTCTTGTACGCAGTAAGATGTATTCTACCTGAATTGGAATGGGGAGTAGGCGATAGGCGCTTAGATCCTGATGTAGTAGCTAGGATGGGACTGGAAAGGGCTAAGCGCCTCGGAGAGGTTGGGGCTAAGGGAGGTGGAAAAGATAGTGATGCTCGGATTTCCACACCTAAACAATTCAGAGATGTTCTGATCAGTATGGCCTTGTCCGTCTACACCAAGGAGCGTACTAATGGTTAAGTATGTAAAATCTTCAGTATCGCTGATTGACTATTTCGGGTCAGACCTAAGTGTCGTAAACGCCGCTCGTGTGTCTTTCGCAAAGGAAAGTCACGAACTATCAGAGCAAGATGAGAAGTTGATCCACTATCTAGCGAAACATAAGCACAAGAGCCCCTTTAATCATGCCTTCCTTTCTTTTCGTGTGAAGGCGCCTATCTTTGTTGCTCGCCAATTGGTGAAGCACGAGTATCTTACTTGGAACGAGGAATCTCGCCGGTACGTAGACGATGAGCCTGAATTTTACGACTTCACAGAATGGAGAGGACGTTCGAGAGATAAAAAGCAAGGTAGTAGAGGTCGAATTCTTCAAAGGGATGAAGATGTTATGCGACATATTTACAACAAAATTTGTGACGAAACGTTAAGTGTTTATAAGAGGATGTTGCAATACGATGTTGCCCCGGAACAAGCCCGTGCTGTTCTGCCGCTTTCGACAATGACAGAATGGATCTGGTCTGGTAGCCTTGGCGCTTTCGCGAAGATGCTGAACTTGCGTCTGTCTCATGATAGCCAGAAGGAGACCCAGGAAGTTGCCCGCCTGATTAAGGAGCTACTTGAACCTTTGTTTCCTATCTCGCTGAAGGCGCTTACTGAGCATCCCATCCTCTGATATAATAAGCGCCTTTTCCGATCAGGAGTTATCATGGATATTTACCAAGAGTTCATCCACCAGAGCCGGTACGCCCGTTACCTGGATGATAAGGGCCGTCGCGAAACGTGGTCCGAAACGGTGGATCGGTATGTAAACTATCTGCGTAGCAAGGTTAGCCTTGACGCCTCTGTCTTCGAGGAAATTCGGTCAGGCATTCTGAATATGGAAGTTATGCCCTCCATGAGGGCCCTCATGACTGCCGGCCCGGCACTCGATAAAGAAAATGTAGCTGGGTTCAACTGTGCCTATGTTGCGGTCAATCACGTTCGCGCTTTTGACGAAGCGATGTATATTCTCATGTGCGGCACGGGAGTTGGCTTCAGCGTTGAACGCCAGGAAATCGCGAAGCTGCCGGTGATCGCGGAAGAGTTTGAGAAGTCTCACACCATTATCGCTGTGGAGGATAGCCGGAAGGGGTGGGCTAAGGCGTTTCGTGAGCTTCTTGCTATGTTGTGGGCCGGGCAGGTTCCGTCTTGGGATGTCAGCAAGGTGCGCCCTGCTGGCGCACGGTTGAAGACGTTTGGTGGCCGTGCTTCTGGCCCCGGTCCGTTGGTGGACCTGTTTAACTTCTCAGTTAGCCTGTTCCAGAAGGCGGCGGGGCGTAAGCTAACCTCTATCGAGTGCCACGATCTTATGTGTAAGGTTGCTGAGGTCGTCGTGGCGGGAGGTGTTAGACGTAGCGCCATGATCTCACTTAGCAACCTGAGTGACGATCGTATGCGTGACGCAAAGTCCGGCATGTGGTGGGAAAGTGAGCCGCAGCGGGCACTTGCGAATAACAGCGCCGTGTACACTGAGAAGCCGGACATGAGCACCTTCATTGAGGAATGGACGGCGCTGTACAAAAGCAAGAGTGGGGAGCGTGGTATTTTTAATCGAGAGGCGTCTAAGAAGAAAGTCGCGGAAAACGAGCGTCGTGATCTGGGATACGACTTTGGGACAAACCCGTGCTGTGTTACGGGAGAAACGCTTGTTTTGACCGATAAGGGGCACATTCCTATCAAGGATTTGGTGGGTAAGAAGGTCAATGTATGGAATGGAGAGGAGTTTGCGGAAGTAGAGCCCTACCGCACTGGAGTGTGGCCTATTTACCGAGTAGAACTATCCGATGGAAACTATCTTAACTGCACAGCAAATCATAAATTCGTTACCCAAGATGGGTATCAGAGTTCACCTAAAATGACGATGACAAAAGATCTGCGGCTAGGGCAAAAGTTGGCTAAATTCCCTATGCCGGTCGTAGAGAGTGGTGTTGAGTATGAAGGTGACGCATATTCCCAGGGATTTTATTCTGGGGATGGTTCCGCTGGGTACGAAACCTCTTGGCTCTATGCGCCTAAGTATCCTTGTGAAAAAAGACTTATAGGTACGTTTGGTCCCGCAAGTAGTCTTTATTCTAGAAAATCTTGGCGTCACGGGTCTATGAGGCCAAAGAATTTTGTCCCCGTTGATGGTACATCGAAGTATTGCGTCGAATGGCTGGCTGGGCTTTTTGATGCGGATGGAACAGTAACTAGGGATATTAATGGCAATGGCATTCAGCTAGTGTCAATTGATGTTGACTTTCTAAACGATGTAAGGTTGATGCTATCGCGTCTTGGCGTGAGGGCCAAAGTCGTCCATGCGGCATCATCTGAATATAGGGTTATGCCGGACGGTCGAGGAGGGCATAAAGAATACCTGTGCAAAGAAACTAATAGGCTTCTTATCGGGAATACTGACGTGTATCATCTTCTTAACAATCTTGATCTGTCTTTCTCGCGCCTAGAGGTTCATAATAATCCTCCTCAGCGCGACGCTAGGCAGTTCGTTAAGATCACCGACATTATAGATACTGGTAGGCAGGAAGACACTTACTGCTTCACCGAACCGAAGACCAGTCGGGGAACGTTCAATGGTATCGTTACTGGGCAGAGCGAGATCATCCTTCGATCCGCTCAGTTCTGTAACCTTTCCGAGGTAGTCTGCCGTGAGGACGATACCCTCGAAGATCTAAAGCGTAAGATTCGTCTCGCTACCATTATCGGTACGATTCAGTCTACCTTCACTGATTTCAAGTATCTTCGTAAGACTTGGAAGGAAAATACCGAAGAGGAACGTCTTCTCGGTGTTAGCCTGACAGGTATTATGGACTGTAAGTTCTTGCGTGAGTGTGACGAATACTCCCTTAAGGAATTGAGAGACTACGCTATTGGCATAAATAAGTCTTATGCGATTGCGCTAGGCATTAATCCATCAACTGCTATTACCTGCGTAAAGCCCTCTGGTACCGTATCCGCTCTAACGAATAGCTCGTCAGGTATCCATGCTCGGCATAGCGCATATTACATCCGAACTGTACGTGGTGACGTAAAAGACCCGCTGAGTCGTTTTATGTCGGATAAAGGCGTCCCCTGCGAACCTTGCGTGGTTAAACCCGAGACTACGGTGGTATTTTCTTTCCCGCATAAGAGCCCAGAAGGCGCTATTACAAGGAACGATATGACGGCTGTTGAGCAATTGGAATTCTGGTTGAAATTTCAGCGTGGATGGTGTGAGCACAAACCTAGCGTCACTATCAGCGTCAGAGAGCATGAGTGGCTTGAAGTAGGCGCCTGGGTGTATAGGCATTTCGATGAAATGTCTGGTATTTCTTTCCTGCCGTATTCCGAGCATATTTATCAGCAGGCCCCATATCAGGAATGCAGTAAGGGAGAATATGAGGAGCTGGCAGCTAAAATGCCTAAGGATATTGACTGGACAGAAATGTCAGCGTATGAAAGTGGGGACAACACTAAAGGCTCGCAGACATACGCCTGCTCTGCGGGTGTTTGTGAGATTGTCGATTTGGTATGACCTAGGAATGTATCGTCCGTGCTACTTATTCCATAGATAGGTAGCGCGAACTTTATGTTAGTTAAATGACAGGAGAACGAAATGTTCACGGACGAAGAAATTATCGAAAACGCCATCCATCTTCATGGAGACATCCTTGACGATGAAGAATATTCTGATTCGGAGAAGAACGCCGCTGTGGTTGGCGTAAAAAGTTTTATGATTAGAATCGGCTTATATGAACCTTTAGTTGAAGCTCTTGAAGCTCTCGGAACCTATGGGGCCGCTGAAGACTAATGAACCTCTTTCCATACCAACAAGAAGGTGCGACGTTCTTAGCGGAACGTCGCACCGCTTATTTGGCCGATGACCCTGGGTTGGGAAAGTCTGCCCAAGCCGTCACTGCTTGTCTTCAAGTTGGTGCAAAGTCGGTTCGGATCATTTGCCCCGCTTCTCTTCGCGAGAACTGGAAGCGAGAATTCGCTAAATTTGGGGGTGGACACATAAACCTGGACGTAATGTCTTATGAAGGCGCAACCAAGAAATTGAATGACCTGAAATGGGGTTCAGATAGAACGGACGTTCTTATAGTCGACGAAAGCCACTATCTTCAATCACGCAATGCCCTACGGACAAAAGCCGTACTTGATTCTTGGCGCAAGGTTTCTACATACACCTGGTTTCTTTCGGGGACACCAGCCCGTGCTAATCCTTCGCAGTTATACCCAGTCCTGAAAGCCGCTTTTCCTGATGCGATCAAGAACCGTGCCGGGCGTACTATGGATTTCTGGGCCTTCGTTAATCGGTTTTGTCATGTTACAAATAATGGGTTCGGTCAGCAAATTGGTGGCGGAAAGAACTTGGAAGAGTTGCGTCAGCGGATTTCCCCCTACTTCCTTCGCCGGAAGAAAGACGAGGTTCTGACTGATCTTCCTGAACTGCTTATCGGAACCGTGACAGTCGAGCCGTCTACGATTAGCAAAGTCCACAAACAGGCTGAAACGGAGTTTGAAGAGAAAATCCTGAAGGCGCTTGAGGAAGGTGGTATCGAGGCGTTAGCCGCATTGGGGCCTCATGTTTCTCAGTTGCGCCGGATTATCGGACTGGCAAAGGTCAAACCGACTTTCGACCTGATGATGGAAGAGTTAGCCTACACGAGCAAGATCGTAGTTTTTGGCTGGCATATCGACGTTCTGGACGGTTTAGCATCATTGCTGAAAAAAGAGGGAATTGAGTATTCTCGTGTTGACGGGAGCACCGTGAACAGGCAAGATGCAGTTGACCGTTTCCAGAATGATGAAAGGTGCAGAGCATTCTTGGGAAATATCATGGCAGCGGGTACGGGGCTGACACTCACAGCAGCTAGCTCCCTGCTTATGATTGAGCAAAGTTGGACGCCAGCAGACAATGCCCAGGCGATTATGCGTATCCACCGTATCGGTCAAAAGGATGCTTGTTTGGCCCGGTTTGTTGCTTTAGCTGGGTCCATTGATGAACGTATTGCTGAGGTCTGCGCTGAGAAGACCAAGGTTCTTAACCAACTAGGGTTTTAAGGAGAAGAAAATGCTAGTCTACGAAGGAAAAAGGTATATCCGTCGAGACGGAACGGTAAGCCCTCCACTTGTTGTTGATCATTACGAAGAATATCTGGTCGACCCAGAAACGAAATGGGAGTTTGAGCGTCCTGAACAGGAATCGGAAGAGGGTAACCTGGTATATCCTGGAGAAGAACATCCTCATGACCTTATGGAAGAGTACAAAGAATGAAAATCCGGGTTATAGTGTACGCCGATCCGATTTACCCGGAACCTGTTGCAATCGCAGTAACAGAATTACACGAGACCGGGTTCAGTATGTCGATTGATCGGTTTTTCCCTAATCCACCGAACACCAATGTTAAGGTTCTAGCGGATCAGATTGTCGAAGTAGAAACGAAGGAGTGACGTTATGAAGTTTACGATTGAATATGATAGCTATGATTACCAAAACCCAGGAGAATTGGAAGCCGCCGCTGATTTTCTGAAACTCTTGGCCCATATTGGCAATGAGAAAGCTGAGATCCGAGACCAAGCACTGCGGAATCTGGCTGAAATTGATCGGGACATCATTGATGCAGACCCTCTGCAAAACTGTGAAAATTCCATGGACATTAAGAAGGAGGTCGAGGAAGAACAGAAAGTCGGTCTTGCTGTTGTTGAAGAGGTTGTCACACCGAAGCGTCGTGGCCGGCCGCCTAAGAGCACCGCTACTGAGGCAACTCCCGTGAAGGTTGACCCCCTAAAGAAGGAGTCCATTGACGATTTCTTTGATGATGTGGTTGAAGAAGATCCTGTTGAAGAGGAGTCTGGCAAGGAAGTTACAAAGGATGACATCCTGTCTCTTTTGAAGCGAATTGCCTCTCTTCCGCAGGGGGATGTGAACCGGGCTTATGCTAATAGTTGGGTGGTAAAGCGCTTGGAGAGCGGCTATGGTGTCCGTGGTACGGCCAACCTGAAGCCAGAGCAGTATGCTAAGTTCTACCAGGAACTGAGCGACGAACTTGAACGGTTGGGGGTGTAATATGGAAGAATGGCCAAGCAACTGGACGGATAGCAGGGCGATCGATTTCGCTCTTCAATGCTACGATGCATACGAGGCGCAGCTATTTTTGGAATTTTTCCGAAAGGCATCTATTGAACAGATTAGAAGTGATTGGCCAGAATGGGTCGACTACGCCAACGGAGTAGACAATGGCCCACGATGAAAGAGCGCATGCCAAGCTATCCCCTTCTGCTGCGAAACGGTGGAGGAATTGTCCGGCATCAATCCGCTTGTCGGAAGGAATGCCAAATGAATCCAGCATTTACGCTGCGGAAGGAACCGCCGCTCATGAGCTTGCTGAACGCTGCCTAGTGAATGGTTATTCAGCTTCGCGCTTCATCGGGGAAACCTTCAACGGTTTCGTCGTTGACTCGGAGATGGCCGAGAATGTACAAACTTATCTGGATTACGCCCGGTCGATCATTCGACCGGGCGACGACTTTGAGGTTGAAGTTCGTTTTGACCTCTCGCATATGATCCCTGGACTTTTTGGGACGTCTGATCTAGTCATTTATAAGCCGTCTACGAAGACGCTATATGTTATCGATTTGAAGTACGGCGTTGTAAATGTAGATGCTATTGATAACGATCAGGCGAAAATCTACTCTATGGGGGCTTACTACAGTAAATGTAACTGGGATATTGAGAAGATCCTTATCTCTATTGTACAGCCTCGCCGTATGTTCGGAGATCCGATCCAGGAATGGGAGGTATCTACTCTCGACCTGATGGTTTGGACTGAGGAAATAGCTAATGACGCAGCTAGAACAGTCGAGAACAGTTCGCCAAATCCTGGAGAGTGGTGTAAATACTGCCCAGCAGCGGGTATTTGCACGGGACTCAGGGAGAAGGTATACGCTATGGCCGGCGCAATCGAACAGGATAAAGGAGGTATTACCTTGGCTAACACTGACTATACGCCAGAACGTTTGGCGGAAATCCTGAAGAGTAAGCCGATTATCGAGGCGTGGTTGAAGTCTGTGGATACGCTCGTTAAGCACGAATTCAAGAACGGTCGACCGCTTCCGGGGTTCAAGGAAGTTTCTTCCCGTCCTGTCCGTAAGTTTTCCGCATCTGAAGATGTAGTCGTTGAAACTGTTACGGTGGGGCTTGGCATCAGCAAGGAAGACCTGTACACTACGCCCGAATTGATTACCCCGGCGGCTTTGGAGAAGGTTGCCAAGGCGTATGGGTTTAAAGGAAAGAAGGCCGAGGAAGCAGTCAATGGGCTTCAATATCTGCTTCCAAGTGGTGATTATGAGCCCTTGATCAGGAAGGAATCTTCTGGTACATCTATCGTTCCTGAAGACGATCCGCGTCCGTCTGTTAGTGACAATGTGGATGATTTATTTGAAGAGATTCGGTGAAAGCCGAATAAACCGCGCGAAAGCGCATAATAGCCAACTGTGATGGAGATATGTGATGGCTGATATTAAGACCCCCCTTGCTCGCGGTGCTTTTGTTCAGGTCTTCGCCCCCAAGGCGATGAAGAATAAGGACGGCACTATGGGTAAGGCTAAGTATAGTATTAATTTTTTGTTCCCGCCGGGTGCGGATCTGGAACCACTCAAGAAAGCTTGCCTTGATGTGGTGACTTCCAAGTTTGGGCCCGATAAAAGCAAGTGGCCTGGTGCCGCACGTAACAAGGATAAGGTTATCCCGTTCAAGGATTGCGCTAATTACGATTACGCAGGCTACGAAGACGGTTGGACTTTTATCACTGCTACGTCGGACAATAAGCCGGATCTGCGGTATGCCAAGCGTGGCGCAGACGGTAAGCTCGTCAAGATTACTGACGAAGCCGACCTGTATAGTGGCTGCTGGGTTCAGGGTATTGTGAACCCTTATTGGCGTAAGGTTCAGGAGAACCCCGGTGTCAGTTTCGGTTTGCAGGCGGTTGTCTTGTTCCGCGAACCTACCGAGGATGAAACCACGTTTGTCGGCGGTCGTACCAATGTTGATGCTGAGTTTGAAGGTATTGACTTTGGTGAGGCTGTTGCAGAAGGCGCTTCCGCCGACGCTCTGTTTGATTGAGGTCAGTCATGAATTGTATTTGCGGATGGGGAGGGCCGGGCCCATGCCTGTGTCCCGAAAATTCTCAAGGCAACGGATTGTGCCCTTATCCTATTCGGTTGGACTACCATACTGGGAATGCGTATACTTATCCAACTAAGGTTGGGTGGAAATGCCCAGAATGTGGTACTGTGAATGCACCTTGGCTCCCGACTTGTGGAGGTTCGCATGACCGAAGTTGGACATAACTCTGCCGGTTCTCAGCTTCTTTCTATCATTGAGCGTGTCGAACGACTTAATGAGGAGAAGACGGCAATCCTTGAGGACATCAAGGAAGTGTTCGCAGAAGCTAAGGGTAACGGGTATGACGTGAAAGTCCTTCGCGCTATCATTCGTGAACGCGCGAAGGATAAGGAAGACTTGGCGGAGTTTTATGCTGTCAAGGAAACTTACGAGGCCGCTATCGGCTGATTTGGTTTACCCCGTCTCTTTGGAGACGGGGTTTTCCTTTAGGAGGGAAGAAAAATGATTGGCGATCATCTTGGCCTTTCTTGGTATGATCTGGAAGAGTTGAAGCTGAAAAAAGAGTTTACTCATGATGAAGTGATGAGGCTTATCAGTGAATGTGAGTATTTAATGTATGAGTATAACAAGGAGAAGAATAATTTACGAAATAAAGAACTAGATGAAGCATGGCAGGAAGGGTATGACGAGGGACTAGAGGACGGTAAGGATCTTATTCTGACGGACGTTATTGTCCTTCTTGAAGATTTTATTCGAGAAGTTAAGAGGCTTTGATGTACAAGCAATGTGTTGCCGACTTTGAGACTCGTTCCGATGTCGAGTTGAAAGGTTCCAACGTATACGTTTACTCCGAGAGTCCAAACGCAGATGTTTGGGCTCTCGGTTACTGCTTTGACGATGAACCCGTGAAGCTCTGGTATCCTTCTCTTGATACCCCCCCGCAGGACCTATTTGACTATGTGGATTCTGGCGGTACCGTAACGTTCCATAATAGCAGCTTCGACCGTATCATTTGGAATACTATCTGCGTAGAGAAATACGGCTTCCCGCCGCTTCCAATTGAACAGGTTCGCTGCTCCATGGTTATGGCGTTGGCGATGAACCTCCCCGCTGGTCTGAATGATGTCGCTAATGCTCTTGGTCTTAACGAGACAAAGGACGAAAAAGGCGGCCGTATCGCTATGCAGTTGGCTAAGCCCCGCTCTAACAAGAACGGGGTAATAGCCTGGTGGGATGAAGAAACAAATGCAGATAAATACGAGCAAGCCCGGACGTATTGCGTTCAGGATGTAGCCCTTACACGGAAAGTCCTTGCACGTCTTCTCCCGTTGCGACCTTCAGAATTGAAAGCGTGGATCTACAATGAACAGGCTAATGATCGGGGAATCTACATTGATGGAGTCACCGCGATCGCGGCCAAGAAATTCGTTGCCGGAATCGCTGACGAGCTTAATTCGGAAATCGTTACCCTGACTAATGGTGCGGTTTCGGCTATTACCAACGTTGGGCAAATCCTTGCATGGTTGAACGAGCAAGGCATCCCTACCAAGAGTATCGCCAAGGATAAACTTGAGGATCTTCTAAGCCAAGAAGCTATCCCAGATAACGTGAAACGGGTTCTCCAACTGCGAAAGGAAGGGGGTAAGTCGTCTATTGCGAAAGTAGACGCCATGCTGAATCGACGTTCTAAGGATGGTCGTGTTCGCGGGTCCATGCAGTTCCACGGCGCTTCAACTGGCCGTATCAGTCATCGCGGATTCCAGCCCGGTAACATGCCGAGAAGTGTTCTGCTAGATAGAGACAACGAGGAATTGGCCTACCAGCAGATGGAGGAGATCATTGGGTATATTCAGGAAAATAACCCTGATATGATCCGAATGATGTACGGTACCCCGCTTTTCGCAGTTTCTGATGTACTTCGGGGTATGATTAAAGCTGAATACGGACACGAGCTATTTGACTTCGACTTTTCCAATATCGAGGGGCGAGCACTTGCATGGGCCGCTGGAGAAGAGTGGAAGTTGAAGGCTTTCCGAGAATATGATGAAGGTATAGGCCCGGATCTATATAAGGTCGCCGCTGCTGGTATTTTTGGAAAGAAAACAGGGGATATTGATAAACTACAGCGACAAGTTGGGAAAACATCGGAACTTGCCTGTGGATACCATGGTGGCCCTTCCGCCTTTGCTCGGATGGGTGCGACACTTGGATTGGACATCGCTAAACAGGGGGAAACTGTTCTAGTTAATATGCCTCAAGAGACCATCCTGAAAGCGGAAGAAGGTTGGCGCATGCGCGGTCCTAAAACGGGTATGGCTAAGGAGGCTTGGATTCCAGCGGAGTGTATTAAACTTCGTTGGCGGCAGGCGCACCCAAGTGTTGTTCAGTTGTGGAGGGATGTCGAAGAAGCGGCCATTAACGCTGTTGCTAGTACCGGGATGATCTTTGAAGCTGGAAAGTTTAAATTCAAGAAGGCGGGGTCTTTTCTGTTCGCTCAGCTTCCGTCTGGCCGTTGCTTGAGTTATCCCTTTCCCCGTCTCCACGAAGTTCTCCGTATTACGAAGACAGAGAATGGTGTTGCTCTAGCCCGTCCTATCAAGAGGTCTGATCTTGATTATTGGGCTAAGCAAGGATGGGAGCCAGATGGAGATTCAAAGCTAGGTCTCGTCTTCCGTTCTGTAGATTCTTTCTCCAAAAAGTGGTGCGAGCAGTTTACATATTCAGGAAAACTTACGGAAAACTGCCTCTCCGCCGACACGGAAGTACTAACCCCGGCCGGGTGGAAAGGGATAACATCTGTCACGACAAAGGATCTCCTTTGGGACGGGGAGCAATGGGTCTCTCACGATGGTTTGATCTATCAAGGGGCTCGGCAGACTATAGACGTTAACGGCGTGCGCATGACGCACGATCATAAGGTTTGGACAGAGAATGGCTGGAAAGAAGCGCGAACGGTGTCTCATGAGGACGCAAAAAAGGCATCATCGCTCCCGCGATCTTACTGGAATGGTTCATGGGTACGCCACGGCTTTGGACTATGCGGGGAGCGATGGCAAGAGCGGATATTGGAACATTCAGTGCGTCTGCGGAACAGTTTTCACTGTAGTGTCATCGGACTTCGCCCGAGGGAACTATCAGAGTTGCGGTTGCAAGACGAAGGCATTGATCGGGAAGGCCAACACCAAACACGGTCATGCGCGGCACGAGTTGTACGGCGTTTGGCGGGGTATGGTAGCGCGGTGCCACACACCCTCGCATCAGGCGTACAAAAACTATGGCGCGCGGGGGATAACTGTGTGCGACGCTTGGAGAACTTTCACCAATTTCTTGGAGGATATGGCCCCCTCATGGAAGAAGGGGCTGACCTTGGAACGTTTGGACAACAACGGGCCCTATTGCAAAGAAAACTGTGCGTGGGAGACGTACACGCATCAGGCAAGGAACACTCGGCAGAACAGGGTGATAGATACCCCTATGGGGCAGTTGCTAGTATGCGAAGCGGCGGAACTCTCCGGTATCGGGGAAACAACACTATTGTACAGAGTGTCCGTGGGGTGGCCCGTGCAGCATCTATTCGAACCCCCAGACAGCGGGAGGCGGAGGGTATGATTGAGGATGTATTCGACCTGCTGAACGCCGGTCCGAATCATCGGTTTACTGTCCGTACGTCTGACGGTGGGTCTATGATCGTCTCGAACTGTATTCAAGCATTTGCACGTGACCTGATGGTAGAAGCGCAAATTCGTTTGGAGGATTCCGGGTATGGTGTTACGTTTACAGTGCATGATGAAATCTGTGCAGAAAGGATGATCGGAGAAGGCAGTTTGGAAGAATATCTGAAAATCGCTTCTATTGTGCCGACTTGGGCCAAAGGGCTTCCGCTATCAGTTGCCGGATGGAAAGGTGAAAGGTTCAGGAAATGACGAAAGACCCTATCTGGATTTCCCGAAAATCCGATAAGAATAGTGCCGATTTTTGGCCTACCCCAGAATGGGTTACGAAGGCGCTACTTGATAATGAAGTATTGGAAGGAAAAGTATGGGAACCTGCTTGTGGAGACGGGGCTATGGCCCGCGTTATATCCGATTTTGGATATGACGTGTACGCCTCCGACAAGGAGGATAGGGGGTACGGAGAAGTAAAAGATTTCTTATCTAGACTAAGAGAATATGCGGATTGCATTGTCACAAACCCCCCGTTCAACTTGGCGGCCGGCTTCGTGATGGAGGCTTTATCCTCCGCAGAATGCAAAGTATGTATGTTGCTTCCTTTGTCTTTCTTGGAAGGAGCAAAACGACATGACCGCCTTTTCTCCATCTATCCTCCTGATAGGGTTTGGGTGTTTAGTGAGAGAGTGACCTTTACCGCTCCAGGGGTTACGAGAAAAGTCTCGGGGACAAGACCAATGGCATGGTTTGTCTGGGATTTTAATTCCCGTACTTCTCCCCAAGTTACCCAGATAAAATGGCTTCGGGGATACAAACCCGTTGACCGTAAACGTAGGAAGGCGCACACTGACAATGTAGATAAACAGGAGGTATGAATGTTCTACGCCATGATGGTAATCGTTTCAGTGTCTACAGGGTCTCCGCTTGTTATGTCTACCATTGTCCCGGCTCAGGAATGCGCTGCTATGGTGGAGCAGACGAAGGAGTCTCATGATACTTCTGTAGTTTGTATTGACCTTCGTCAACTCGGCATGGGCGTCAAGGGGGAAGAATAATGTATAAGAGGCTGCTACTGACGAGGTTTGCACTGATTAATGGAGCATTCGTAGCAGCCTCTCTTTATGCCTATACGACAGGAGCTATTTCCTATGTTTTGGAAGCAGATACGACATATATTTCTCATGGCATTGTCGCTCTTTTTCTGGTCCAGCTATATCTGTCAATGGCCCTCGCGTTCCGCTTGGCATCGTCCCTTGAGGCGCCAGAAAGAACAATATCTGAGTCGCAAGTCAAGGTTCGACTTGGAGTGATTTTCGAGATGTCCGAAGCCCTTGTTATGCTGGGGCTTATCGGTACAGTTGTTGGTTTTATCATGGTTATGGGCTCTATTGATCCTTCCGCTGTTGCGGATGTCAGTAAAATTTCGAGCATGGTTTCAAACATTGGTTCTGGTATGGGTGTTGCCCTACACACTACTCTAGTTGGATCGGTATTTTATCTATGGTCCCGCTGTAACATTCGCCTCCTCGCTGGCGCAGCGGAGAAGGCCGCAGCTAAGGCTAGGAAGGCAAATGGATGATTATGGCGGTAGTGGAAGCTCCACAACTTTTCGGGATATGATCACACTGGCCCTTCTGGGTGTTACGATCATGTTCCTGCTAATTCTCCCCCACATTGCCCCAAAAGTTCCGCCAAATGAGGCTATGAAGCCGGTAGGTGAGGTGACGGTGGAAGCGATATGGGCTAACGATACACCAGTCGACGTTGATCTGTGGTGCAAAGGCCCGGAGGACGTCCAAGCAGTTGGATACTCCGCCAAGAGTGGTCGACAATTCAACTTGCTTCGAGATGATGTCGGTACATATAATGATCCTACCGGAATAAACTATGAGATCCAGGCTTCACGCGGTATCTATGAGGGGGAGTATATCGTTAACCTGCATCTCTACAAAACTGATGCAGAGTTCTTGCCGGTCGAAGTTACTGTAGTTATAACGGTGACAGTGAATAACGTTAGGGATAGACTCTTTCTTGAGCATGTGGTACTTAAGCATGTAGGTGACGAGGAAACAGTAATTCGTTTTCGTCTCGATAAGGATGGAAGATTAATTGCTGGTAGTGAAAATCACATTCCTATTGGACTTAGGGGGAAGCAATGAAAGCAAGTGATCTTATCGTTATCCTTGAGTCAATGATCAACACTGTCGGGGACCATACCGTTTTCTTTGTCACCGATGATGGTCTTCCGCCGTACAGAGTTGCTTATGCTTCTCCCCTTTTCACGGAAAAAGGGGTAGAAGGTATTGAACTTTACCCGGTAGACTGATATGCTCGGCATAGTTTTTCTGATTACATTCTTACTTAGCTACTTCTCATTGTACGTTGTCAGGACCGCTAAGCAACGTTATGCGGTCCTATTTGGGGCGGTTGCCATCTGTGCTACGGCATGGTTGGCAACCGTCCAGGTGAAAGGTACACCGAAATATGTTGAACAAGTAGAAGAGAGCACGGTTATCTCTTTCGTACTTTCTGAAGGCAAAGCGATCTTTTTGTGGCTTGACGTTGGTTCAGATATGCCGTTATATGTCGCCATCCCTTGGAGCCGAGAAAAAGCAGAACAGCTTATCCAGGCCCAAACAGAGGCGGAAGGTAACGGAACGGTTGTAAAGGTTCGTAAGTCGGATCAGACTGAGGTAGAGGAGATGATGTTTTACCCGGCACCTGTTGAGGCTTTGCCGGAAAAGAGTTAGAAGTTTAATATGGTTTCATAGCTCAACTGGATAGAGCAACAGCCTTCTAAGCTGTGGGTTCCTGGTTCGAGTCCAGGTGAAATCGCGCTGTAATAGCTCAGTCCAGAAGAGCGCCGGCTTTGTAACCCGGAGGTCGTAGGAGCGAAGCCTACTTGCAGCACCAAGCGGATGTGGTATAGACAGATGTGCCGTAGCCTTCCAAGCTACAGAGGCCCGAGCATTACGGGTCGTCCGCTCCAGTTTCTTTTGTAGTTTGCGAGTGTGGTGAAATAGTAAACACGAACGGCTTAAACCCGTTTGCCGAAAGGTTTGCCCGTGCAAGTCGGGTCACTCGTACCAGTTGTGGGACGGTAGTTTAACGGTAAAACAGCGAGCTTATACCTCGTATAGCGCCAGATTAGCGCAAGATCCAGATTCGACTTCTGGCCGTCCTACCAACATTTTCATAAGTAGAGGGAGTTATGGAAGAAATTTGGAAAGATATTCCGGGGTATGAAGGTTTATACCAAGCGAGTAATGAGGGCAGAATAAAAAGCCTTCCCAGAGAAGTAGAGATATTCTGTTGGGGAAATCCGACTATACGATCAGTTTCGGGTAGACTTCTAAAATTGCTTAAGAATAACAGAGGGTACCTAACGGTAGGTATACGTTCAAGTGATGAAAATTTAGCGAAGATGCGTACAGTTCATCGACTAGTGGCGAAGGCATTTCTTGGAGTTAATGACACCGACCAAATAGACCACATAGATATGGACAGGACAAATAACAAAATAACTAACTTACGTGTAAGTACCAATTATCAGAATATGGGAAATACAAGCCTATATGCTAACAATACTTCCGGGTATAAAGGCGTATATCTTAAAGGCCGAACAAATAGGTACAGAGCGTACATATGCGTGCACGGGAGTTCCGTATATTTAGGGTGCTTCAATACCTCGGAAGAAGCGGCTCGCGCTTACGATGTTGCAGCAGTAAAGCATTTTGGCGAATTTGCTCGTACAAACAAGATGCTCGGGCTTCTAGATTAATGGCCTCTTAACTCAACAGCAGAGTGCCTGCCCTACACGCAGGAAGTAGCCAGGGCAGCACTGGCAGGGGCCACCAGTTACTCCGTGTAGCTCAGTAGGTAGAGCACGTGCTTTGGGAGCATGAGGTCGGAAGTTCGAGACTTTCCACGGAGACCATTCCACAATCGTCTAATTGGTAGGACAGCGGACTTTGAATCCGTTAATAGAGGTTCGATCCCTTTTTGTGGAACCAAAAATAACCCCGGTAGAAGTTCTACCGGGGTTTTATTTTTGCCATATTCACATAGTCAGGCTTTGCTTTTACACGGTGATCTTATATAATAATGACAGTATAGTGAAGGAAGTTGATCATGGAAGAGTGGAAAAGCATACCCGGTTATGAAGGGAAATATGAGGTTAGCAGTTCTGGTTCAGTTAGGTCTGTGGGGCGCTATATAGACGCACCAAATGGAAGAACACGGTGGCTCCCCCAAAGAATACTCACGGCGAGTGTACAAAAGAAGTGGGGATACTGTATGGTATACCTATATAATGAAGGGAAAGCTAAAGCTCATCTTGTACACAAATTAGTGGCGCTTTTATTTCTAGATATACCTTGGTCTACCGATATAGACCATATAGATAGAGATAAAAGCAACAATGCCTGTAGCAATTTGCGTTCGACAACTCAACAACTCAATAATATGAACCAAGGGCCCCAGAAAAATAACTCTTGTGGACTTAAAGGTGTTCATTGGAGGAGAGATATGGGTGTTTGGCGCGCATCTATTCGAGTTAACAGAAAGCTATACCACCTCGGGCATTTTCAAACAAAAGAAAAAGCGGCGCTCGCGTATAACGAGGCCGCTCTCCATTACTTTGGGGATGTTGCGTGGCTTAATCCCGTTGACGCTTCCATTTTAGAAATTCAACCCCTTCTTCCGCATCCAGAAAACACGTAACAAAGGAGGAGTCTGTCTTAGCTTTCGGATCTATAACGGCTAAGACAGACGAACCTTCCTTCTGGTGCGGGAACCCGTGAACGGTAGCGTATTCGTCAATGTGCTTATACCCCCGAGCCCTAAGAAGCCAATAAACGAATCCACGAGCGCCATTCTCTTCTTGATGGATGGCGCTATCGTGATGGTGTCCACAGGCATAAATATGAGCCTGCTCCCCCATTTTAGCCTCTTTCTGATTCCCGTGGAGCAGGTTCCACTGGGAATTTCCCTTAAAATTGTGGGCAACGTTAACTTTACATTCTTTTTTGTTGGGGAATACAATACGAAACTTCGCTTGCCAATCCTCCATTAGGATAGCGCAACGATTCTGGAGCCGGAAGACTTCTAAACAATTATCGGCAAATTTGTGATTCCCAATAAGGACAGCAAGCCAGTCAATCCCGCAGTCGTTGAGTACCCAGTCTGCCATGCGCCATTCTGTACTTCGACTAACTTCCTGTTCAGCAAGCAAATGGCTAAGCCTGCCACCCCATGCATCTGAAACATCACCAAGATTTACTCCGTATAAGCCATCGGTGTTTTTACACATTTCCGCGTGCTTAAGGAAAAGAGGTATGTTACACCCAGGGGAGCTAATGTGTACGTCCCCAACAAAGAGCACCCCAATAGCCTTATCCTCATTCACCTTAACAGCCTGCCACTCTCTAGCAGCTTTGGAAGCAGCTCTTGCTTCAAATCTCTCGGCCTGTTGGCGAATTACGGCCTCGATCGGGATATCATCCTCCGGGATGACGTCATAAGAGACACTACCCGGCGCTATGGCGCCGGCTTTCCTGACACGGCTTTGGAGAGTAGTTCTTGGGATTCCCAGTTCTCTTGCCGCCGCCCTAATGCCGATCCGTTGAGCTAGCTCGACGCTTTCCGAATAATCAGTCATATTTCTTCCTTTACCAGCCGCAGATTGACACACCGACAGCATTGTGGCTATCAATTGCCTTACGGCTTTCCTCTACATTCCGCATACTATTCGGTATTGGCTTAGCGATCAAACAAAAATCGTTTGTCGTCGATCTGGTGATCGTACATCCGCTAGTCGTGATAGAACTTCCTAACAGAATCAGGAATATCACTAGCAGTTTCAACCTCTCTTCTAGCGGCATTTGCCTTCTCCACATTCGTAAGAGTTCGTTCACGCATTTCAGATTCGGCCTCTTTACGGCCAGCCTTCTTGAAATGCAAAACAAGCTGGAATAGCAAAAAGATGCCAGCGATTGCCATAGTACCGTAAAGGAGGATCTTTTGCCACATATCTCCGAGGAAAAGTTTGATAGCAGAAAGCATCATATACTCCTTTGGATTAAAGCTCGTTTCAACTCGGTCGAGGACCAGTCAGGAATGGAATTGGACGGAACGACTTTTCCTGAATCCCATGCGCAAGCTGTTCCGAATTCATCATTAAATAAGAATATGAAGTACCCCTTAACTGGTTTTTCTTCTTCAAATTCTTTTTGAAGAATTATCGCTTCTTCTATGAATTTAGACCTTTCTGTAGAGTTATTAATGACTCTAACTTCTGCCCCACCATTTTTCATTTTAACTGATTTTATCTTCGGGATAGATTTCTTATTCACTTCGCTCTCCTATTCTGGATAAAGGTCCAAAGTCCGACACCGATACCAACTACGATAACTGCGGCTAAGGCGTACTGCACAGGACCTTCCCCGACGAATAGAGACCCGAGGGAGCCAACAATACCAGCACCCCAAGAAATGGTTTCCTTAGAGATAGTTGGGGAAGTATCTGGTTTTACCGGAACGTTCCCAGAAGAAACGAATTCTCCCGTAGCCCAAAGCCCCGCTTCCGCCGCGCGCCTATTAGAAAGACCAGGCACAACCACTTTTTTTCCATTAACCGTGCTTTTATTCCACCGAGCTAATTCAGAAGGTACAGAAGCATAGTCGCCTTTGTTTAGTTTCTTTAGTAGGGTAGAGCTACGGAACGCAGAGACCCCGATATTGAAAGCAAACGATACAAGTGCTCCAAACTGGTTGTCTGTAAGGTCAACCTTCACGGCCTTATCAACACCGTCCTCGAAGCGTTGCAAATCTGTAAGGAGGATTTGGACTCCCTGCTCCTGAGTAATCTTCTCGCCCGGTTTTACGTCCGGCCCTGTATGGCCATACCCGATCGTAAGTGTTCCAAGAACCTGATCGTTAGAATCCAGAACTTCGTTTCCTGTAGCATCGTCATAGGCGCGTGGTCGAAATCCTTCCCACTGCTTGATTTTTTCTAGTACGAATGGTGATATTTTACGCATTCTATTCTCCTGGATCCCGCTCGACCATCACCGCCACCAGCGCGTCGTAGCGGCTCTGGCCTTCCGCCGGTTCGGCCGTCACGGTGTAATGCCGCAGGGGCGGCTGGCACGAAATCGCTTCGGCTTCGTCGCCATAGACCATGACCGTGCCGCTCCCGGC
>Ga0172377_10001263_pt1 | contig 25216 bp, 27 predicted proteins | sample Pumphouse3metaG_FD_119749 | JGI IMG/M metagenome (GOLD analysis project Ga0172377, IMG submission 119749) | Leachate microbial communities from a municipal landfill in Southern Ontario, Canada - Pumphouse #3 metaG | ecosystem: Engineered > Solid waste > Landfill > Unclassified | place: Canada... | reverse complement strand
TTGAGTACCTCCACACAGTCCCGCCAGAGACGATACTGTGTGGAATCATCGACAGCGCAGAGAGGGCGTTGGCAGAGCTGCAGAAGGAGGCGGAAGATGACTAAGGCAAAACATCCTGAAGCGGGCGCAAACTATACTGGGGCGAGGGAGATGATCCCAATGACTGAATGGCTATCGCAGAACATCGTCGCGGTCATGTGGGGTCTGGCCGCGGTTGCGGCGCTGTCCATGCTGGCGGCAGCGGTAATCGTCTACGCGGCCTGTCGGGTGGCGGGCCAGACGGACGATGCTGCGCGTCGTGTCGTCGCAGAGCAGCGATACCGGCATGAAGATAAGTGCCGACGGGGAGGGCCACGCTCGTGAACTTCGCTGACTTCGCGGCCATTGCCCTCGGTCTCATCGTCATCATTGGCGTGCTGGCCCTGGTGGCCGTCGCGGCCGCAAGGCACTACCTGGACAGCCTCATCAGGCGCGCCGACGCCGAGATCGCCAGCCGCCTCGCCGCCCTGGAGGATGAGGCCGCAACGCAGCGTCACCGCCAGGACGCGCACATGTACTGGCATACAGTCCTCTATACCAATCCGCTGCCCGACGAATTCGAGGGGGTATCCGCCAATGCCGAAGTCGACGCTGAAGCACAGTGATGACCTACCCGTGCCCGTCTGCACCGACTGCACTGACGCTATCGCCACGGGCAGGCCCGCGGCCCTGGCCGCCGGGATATTTCGCGAGCACTACACGCCGCTGCTGGAGCGCCAGCAACGCCAATTGGCCGAGGCCCATGAGCGTCGCCGCGAGGCCGTTGCCGCCGGGGCCTGGCGGCGCGAACAGGCGGACCTCGCGGCCAAAAGGCAGAAGCACCTGAGGCTCGAAAACAAACTGCAATCAAATATCAATACCGAGCAGGAGGATGGCCGCCCGGCGGCGAAGAATACCCCTGCATCATTACCGAACGAAACGGAGGTTGACTGAGATCATGACCGATAAGACTACCGTGGATGCCCGCGAAAAGCGCGATGCCGTGGCCCGGCGCTTCGGCGACGTGGCCTTCAAGGACGTGTTGCTCGCCCTGCTGGAGAATTATACGATGAAGGACTCGGCGCGACTGCTGGGTGTGACCCACAACACCCTGTGCGCCTGGCTGCGTGACTATGACATCGAGTGGCGCGCCGCCCAGGTGACGATCCTGCGCGATGCCCGCACGGGTGAGGCCCTGCGCAGCGACCCGGCCGTGCAGCGCCGCGTGCTCAGGCTAGTGAGTGATGGCCATGACGACCAGGAGTGAGACCGGCGCGGCCGAGTACGGCTTCGACCGGGCGGGCAAGCCCCCACTGCTGTGGCTTCGCTGCGATTATGACGACCGCGAGGCCGCCAAGCAGGTTGCTGCCGAGGCCGCCTGCGGCGTCCGCCACGGCTGGAACGCGGACCTCAAGCGCTGGGAATGGCCGCTGACCTCCAGCGCCGACCAGCAGGCCCTGCTCAGGGCCCTGAAGGCCCTGTTCCCCCAAGCAGGCTACGACGCGGCGGAGACCCGCCATGCGGCGCTGCCCGAGCCGGACGAGCCCCTGCAGTCGCGCATTAGTCAGCCGCAATACCCCTGGCGGCGCGAACCCTACGCACACCAGCGGGAGGTCGTGGCCGCTAGCGCCCTGCGCGACAAGTTCCTGGTCCTCTATGAGGCCGGCACGGGCAAAACCCAGGCGGCGGTGGAGGCCGCCTGCTGCGCGCTCGAGACGGGGGCCGTGCAGCGGGTCTACATCGTCTGCCCTACGTCCGTGAGGGCCGTGTGGCGGCAGGAGATTGGCCTCTGCGCCTGGATCGCCCCCGACGACGTGGCGGTCATCCGCCGCAACCCCCCGAAGGACCATCCGGAGCACGAGCCGCGTTGCAGCGACGCCCAATACCGCCGCCGCCAGGTAGAGCGGCGTGCGACTTGGACGGTCATGCACTATGAGGCGGCGCGTATCGAGGCCGAGGCCCTGGCCCCCCTGGTGCGCGGCCAATTCCTCGTCGCCGACGAGGCCCACCTGCTGAAGAACCCGCGCGCCCAACGCACGAAGGCCGTGCTCGGCTGGGAGCCCGCACGCGCGATCTACCAGACGGGCACGCCCGTGCAGAATAGCCCCACCGACATATTCCCCTGCGCGCACGCCTGCGAGCCCGGCCTCATGGGCACGAGTATTCATGACTTCAAGCGCCGCTTCGTCATCATCCGGCACGTCAAGGCCAGGGTCCAGAAGCCGAAGAATAAGGGCGAGAAACCGAAGGTCATCCGCCCCGCATTTGACCTCGAAGTCGGCTACCGGGATATGGAGGACCTGCGCCGCCGCCTCGCCGGCATCTCCCTGCGGCGCACGAAAGACGACTGCCTGGATCTACCGCCGAAGCTGCGCGCCCGGCGCGTCTGTGAGATGACGCCCGACCAGGCACAGATTTACGCGCAGATGCAGGGGGAGGTGAAGCTCGAGGTCCTGCGCCTGGCCGAGGAGGCGGGGGGCATCATGCGCATACCCCGTACCAGCCTATTAGCCCAGCTGGTACGCCTGCAGCAGGCCGCCGACGGCTTCTTCCCCGACCCGGATAGCCGCCGCAGCCTCCTCTGGCTGGACGACGTGGGCAAGCTCGAGGCCTGTGACGAGCTGGTAGAGGAGGCCCTGGCCGCCGGGCGCAAGGTCGTCATCTGGAGCCGCTTCGTCGCCCCCGTGCTGAAGCTCCGCGACCGCTATGCCCAGCAGGGTGCGGTGGCCATCCACGGCCAGACGCCCCATGACGACCGCGACGCGGCGATGGAGGCCTTCCGCGCCGATCCGGACACGCGGCTGTTCCTGGCCACGATCCAAGTCGGCGGCCTGGGCCTGAACCTCCAAGCCGGCAGCGTGGTCATCTTCTACGACCGTTGGTGGGTGCCGGCCGTCAACGAGCAGGCCGAGGACCGCTGTCACCGCAGCGGCCAGGAGCAGCATGTCGCCGTCTACGCGCTACTGACCGAGCACTCCATTGATGAGCAGGTGGAGGAGACCCTAGAACAAAAGGAGGCGATAGCCGGCCAATTGATTGACGGCCTTCCCCGTGACGGCGCAGCAGAGGCCACGCCCGAGGCGGAGGCCGACGCCCTATCAGAGCAGTTCGTAATGGCGGCACTGGGCATGAAGGCCGATTAGGTGCACGCACATGCCCAGATGCCGCCACAGCGCAGGCAAACACACCAGGAGGAAGAACACATGAGTGAGACAACGGAGCAGGCGCACATCATCGAGCAAGTCCAGGCCCTGGCCGAGGCCCTGACGGCCATCGGCGCGCAACTCCAGGGCATGGCCGGACGGCCCGAGACCCTCATCGAAGACCAGGCCCCCGAGGCCCTGGGCCGCGAGGAGTGGGAGCTCTTCGACGCCGTGCGGGCCGTCAAGGACGCGGCCAAGGCGGCGGAGAGCGCCGCCACGGCCCTCAACGAGGGCTACAACGAGCACATGTGGCAGCGGATGGAGGAGGCGGGTGTGGCCTCCGTGCGCATGCCTGAGCTGGGGGCGCTCTACAGCCAGAGTCAGCAGACCTACCTGGGCATGAATCGCGAGTACATCGACGAGACGGGCCTCGACCCTGCAGAGGCCGTCGATCAGGTCATCCAATTCCTGCGGGACATCGACGAGGGCCTGGTCAACGACCTGGTGGACTTCAGCCCCCGCCTGATATTCCAGCGCATGCGCGGCAAGGAATACTGGGGGGCGTGGATGACCGAGGGCTACATACCGCCGCCGGTGCTCAAGCCCACGGTCAAGCATATCATCTCCCGCCGCAAGGCCTGACGCAACGGCCCGGCGACGTCGGCAAGCAAGCCGTACACACACAACCAAACAGATAGGAGACCAACAATGGCAACCAGGAAGACAAGCAGTAATAAGACCAAACAGCAGAGCATCGAGGAGCAGACCCCCTCCACTGAGATCGTCAAGGTGGAGCCCCCGCCCGCAGACATCATGGCATTCTTCGCCGAGCACGACAGCGACGATGACGTGATGCTCCTGGATGACGGCATTCCCGTCGGCGTGGACGTCAGTCCCGAGGAGTTGACGGTCCCGCGCCTGACGCTCGTGCAGTTGCAGAGTCGCATCAGCCAGGAGGTCGAGGCCATCAGCGCGGGTATGGCCATCAACAGCCTGACGCGCGAACTCGTCTGGCCCGTCGAGGGCGTCCATATTCTGGACGAAGTACCTGAGCAGCTGCGGCCCTTCGCGGTGGACAAGTCCGTCGCGCAGGTCGCGCTCCCCTTCGTGCCCATCCGCGTCTTCATGGACCGGGTGTACTTCACTGACGGCATGGACCTCGGCTGCCGCTCCCGCGCGGGGGGCATCCGCACCGTAGATGGCTTCCGCTCGCCCTTCATCGGCGAAGAGCAGGTGGCCGCCGGCACCGACCCCACCATCTGCGCCAACTGCCCGGGCAAGGACTGGGGGGCCGACAACGAGGCCCCCGCCTGCGCGAAGGTCATCAACGTTCTGGGATTTGCCCTCAATCTCGCCGCCGATCCCACGGACATGGCCCAGCTCGTGGACATGCCCATCGCCCTCTGCTGCTCTAACACCAGCTACGGCACCGGCAGGCAGATGGCGGGGACCATCCGCGCCAGCGGGAAGAATCCCTGGGCGTTTCTCTGGCAGCTATGGACCGTGCAGGAGCGCAACGAGAAGGGCAGCTACTGCGTCTGGCGGGCCTCCCGCCCGCAGGCGCCGGGCTCGCCCCGGGGCCTGCGCGTGCCCAAGCCGATCCAGGAACTGGCCGCCCGGGCCTACGAGATGACGGAGAGCCGCCGTGTGGCCGTGGATCATCGCGACGGCCTCGATGAGCAGGTGGATGACTTCGAGGACGGTGACGGCCTCGACGAGGCCCTGGAGGGTGAGGAAGGCGACGCCTGGTAGCCGACCACACGACAGCTAGAAGGCCGCGCCGCGGGTCTCCCTCCATCCCATAATATGCCGAGCCCGCGGCGCGCGCCCCCACACCACCGAGCATCATCGTAGCTGTATCGGGAGGCGCCGGGCAGCATGGCATCGCAATCAACACTCGACTCACTGCGCTACATGGTGAACCTCAGGGACCTCATCGCCGAGAGCGTCGAGCTCAAAAGCGCGGGGCACCGCTGGCAGGGCAAGTGCCCGTTCCACGACGATTCCGCCCCATCGCTGTCCGTAAATCTGGACAAGGGTCTCTGGTATTGCCATGGGGCCGGCTGTAACAAGGGTGGCGACGCCTTCCACTGGGTGATGGAGACGGAGCGCTGCAGCTTTCGCGATGCCGTCGAATACTTATGCCGCCGCTACGGCATCAATATCCCTGAGTGGACGCCCGAACAGCAGCAGCAGCACGACCTGGAGCAGCAGGTCCAGAGCCTGTTGGCGGAGATCATCGCCGTGGCCCAGACGCAACTGGAAGGCAGCGAGGGGGAGCACTACCTGCTGTCGCGGGGCATCAGCCTCCGGATCGCCCGGCAGTGGGGCGTCGGTTACGTGGAGAAGCCGTGGGACATCGCGGCCGTGGCCAGGCCCTACCCGAAGGCCGTCCGCGACGCCGCGGGCGTGACCCTCAATGCCTCGTCGCCGATGTGGAGCCGGCGGGTCCTCGTGCCGATGGTGCTCAGGGGCCGGACGCTCAACATCTACGGCCGCAGCGTCCGCCCCGAAGACGAATATGATACTGATGAGATGTATGTCAGTAACAAACATCGCTACCTCAAGGACCGCCCGCGCGTACCCGTCGGCCTCGACCACGCGGGCAAGGACGCCGTATTGGTCGAGGGCGTATTAGACGCACTGGCCGTCGCCGAGGCGGGGCGCTCCGCCGTCGCCGTCGGGGGCATGCCCTCGACCGAGCACGCCGACCTCCTGGCCCGCTGGCTCGACGGCCGCGTCTACGTGGGCATGGACGCCGACGAGGATGACGCCAAGGGCCTGGCCGGAGCCCTGCGCCTGGCGGCGATGCTCTGCCACCGGGGGCGGCGCTGCAGCATCATCACCTGGCCGCGCAAGGACCCAAATGAGGTGCTGCAATCAGAGGGGAAGGCTGCCATCCGCGCGGCCATCGAGGCCGCGGCCCCGCCCCTGACGTACCGAACGCACCCGGCGGCCGAGGGCCTGGATGCCTCGCTTCTGGTCGTAGACGGGGCGTCCCTAGAGGCCGACTTCGGTGACGGCCGCCGCTACCTCCTGGAAGACCTGGACAACAGCAGCGACGCCAAGGGCGTTAGAGCCAATGTCCGGTGCTTCCGCGGCGACCGGATGATGAACCTGGATAACATCGGCCTCTACTCATCGATTCAGCGCAAGCGCTTTGCCAACGCGGTCATCGAGGCTGAGCGGGCCGCCAATCTCCTGGAGGCCGACGAACGATCGTCCGAGCAGACGAGCCTCATCGCCAATACGCTGCTGGCCCTGGAGGCCGAACTCCAGCGCTACCTGGTGCAGCGGGCGGCGGAGGCCGCCGACGCCGAGGAGCCGCCCGGCGAGGCCATGCCCGCCGCCGACCGCGAAGCCGCGCTCAAGCTGTTGAAGGACCCGTACCTGGTCGAGCGGATAGTCAGTGACATCCACGCCCTGGGCGTCGTCGGCGAGGACGTCCCCGCCCTGGTGACCTACCTGACGATGACCAGCCGGAAGATGGCCGAGCCCCTATATTTGATATTCAAAGCCGAATCATCGGCGGGCAAGTCCTATCTGTTGAGTGCCGTGGCCGAGCTGTGTCCGCCCGAGGACCTACGGAACTTCACACGCATTACCCCCACGGCGCTATTCTGGTGCGCCGACCCCGATAATTTTCTGCACCACAAATTCCTGATCGTCAGTGAGCGCCCGGGCGCCGAGGCCGCTGACTACTCGATACGGACTATGCTCTCAGAGCGGGGCCTGACCATGCTCGCGACGGAAAAGCAGGGCGACAAAATGGTGGCCGAGCCGCGGACCATCCGCGGCCCGCTTGCCTACGCGGAGACGACCACCGCCCTGGAGATCCACGCCGAGAACGAGACGCGCCTGCTCGAAATCTATCTCGACGAATCGGAGGAGCACACCCGGGACATCCACGAGCGGCAGCGCTGGGAGTTCACCCTCGAGGGCATGGTCCACGGCACCGACCGGGCGGACATCAAGCGCCGTCACCGCAACGCCCAGAGGCTGCTGCGGCAGATGCAGGTGATCATACCCTACGCCCGGCACCTGACGTTCCCCTCGGCCAAACCCCGCACGCGTCGCGATCAGCGCAAGTTCCTGAACCTCGTCAGCTCCATCGCATTTTTGCACCAATACCGCAAGGACATCCGGACCGTGCAGCGCGGCGATGAGGCCGTGGAATACATCGAGGCCGACATCGAGGATTACACCATCGCCTACGAGCTGGCCCGCGGGCTCTTCAGCACGACGCTCGACGAGCTCGACCGGCGCAGCCGCGACGTGCTGCGCATAATCCAGGAGATCATCATCGAGAAATGGCGGGGCAACCGCATGGCCCTGGCGGAGGTGGCGCCCACCGTGCAGGACCTGGCTGAATACTCCGTCACCCGCCGCGAAGTTGCGGCCCGCTGCGAAATGAGCCAGCACATGGTAAACCAGTGTATGAACGCCCTGAATCAAGCCGAGTTTCTGCGCACGCCGGGGGGCAAGCAAGGCCAGGTATATCACTATTACCTGGAGATCGCCCCCGGCGAGGACGCAACGCGCATGATCGAGTTGAGCCTGCTTTCGCCGGAGGATCTGGCCGCCAGGCTCGAAACCAACGAGGAGGTCGATACCGATGGCTAACGTCAATTTCAGGGAAGTGAGCGAGCGGGGCAAGCGCCTGCAGCGGGGCGATCGCAACGCCCCCACGCCCGCTGCTGATGTTCCAGCAGCATCGCTCTCCCTCGAGGCCCTGCATCACCGCCTGGAGAAGGGACTGCATTTCATCGTCGGACACCTGCTGGCCCCCCAGCCGGACTCCGACGCCAGGCTCGAAAAGGCCCTGGCACATTGGATTAGCCTCTCTGAGCGCCATGATCTGATGGCCGGCAGGCCTCCGGGCTGGAAGCTCGATGAACTGATGTTATGCAACGCCTGGGCCGTCGGCAGCGCGCCCCTGCCCGTCCGCCTCGACGCCACGGGGAAGCTGGGGCATTGGCAGCCGGTTGGGGACGCGCCCTCGCCCCTGCTGCTGCCGTGTAGCCTGCGGCTTGCCGACGGCGCGGTCCACGTCGTGGCCCGCCGCGACGAGGCCGAGGACCCCGCGCGCACCTGGGATCTGTGGGACCTGCTGACGCTGTTCCGCACCCATCGCGAGTTCTTCGGCGAGGTCGCGGCCGAAAAGCGCCCGGCCCCCAAGCGCCTGACGGCCGAGCAGCGCCACCAGTTGCAGGAGCAGCTGCAGGTCCGTCTCTTCGCTGAGTTCAAGCCCGAGCACGCCCATGTATCGGAGGGAGATTGAAATGACGCGATCCGCCGAGGCTGTGACGCTGCAAGGCCGCTTCCAACTCGAGGATGGCATGACCCGCATTGAGCTCCCGCACCAGGACATGCCGGAGACTAAGTGCTACCGCCTTGAGGGCGCGTCCGTATCCAGGACGAGATGCTTCTGCGTCGAGGGCCTAGCCCTCCCCATCACGGACGGGCAGGCCCACAAACTGCGGCTGATGCTCAAAAGGCGGGCCGTGACGCTCATGGCCTGCCTCGGTCCCGACGGGCGCACTGCCTGGCTGCCCCGCTGCCCCGAGTGTGACGGCAGGGCGGAGCTCAATTGCCCTGACTGCGATGGCCAGGGGGCGGCCCCCAACCCGGGCGGGCCGGAACGCTGCAGGCCCTGCAGCGGCCAGGGCGTATTCACCTGCTGTACCTGCGGCGGCAAGGGCGTCTGCGATTTTGCGACCGCGCTGCAATACCTGCAGTATACGTGTTGAGTGCGTACCGGCGGGGCGCACGCCACTGAGCAGGATGGAGTTAGTGGCCGAAACGGATGAATTCGAGTGGTATGCGGGGCCTGAACGGGCGCTGGCAGCCGCGAAGCGACGCATACGGAGATTGGGAGGCCGACGGTGACTGAACCTATCTGGCAGGACATATACGAGCGGGTATCGGCATCGTCACGCCCGTTCCGGCGCATCCCACTCCGCGAGGCCCTGCGCATGTCCTTAGTGCGCCCGACGCGCCGTAGGCTTCGGCAGGGCCGACAGCGGCACCTGCGCGGCGGCGTGTGTGCCCGCAGCGGGAGTACGCTGATTATGCCCGTCATGGCGCGAAAGTGGTGGCTGCTGTAGCAGTGAGCACACGGAGCCCGAGTGGCCCCGAACAGAAAGGAGATGGTTGGTATGCCAACCGAGACGGCATGGCAGGAAGTGCTGAAGATTGCAGGCGGGTGCGATGAGTTTGAACCCAAACACGAACCGACGTTCAGAGCCGGAATAGATGAGTGCCTGGCGAGGGGGTACATCAAGCCCACCTCGACCATCGGCAGCGGCCCGTTTTGCGCAGTGCTCAAGTATGCCATTACGGGACGGGGCAGGCAGGTACTCAAACAGATATGCAAGCGGGAAGCGGGCAATGACTGAGCACGGAGGCCGGTGGCCGCCGCATTCGTCTAGGTTGGCTTCGGCTTTGGACACGCCGGCCATAACGGGGACAGCCGCGTGGGCCAAAGAGCTGCCTCGACCCGCCTCCGCAAAACAGGAGCAGGCCATGCTTGACGACCTTGGCGCACAACTATGGGACTGGTGCATCCGCCCCGCCGCCCGCTATGACAGGTGGCTGCCCTGGGCACCCGCCGCCGATGATCATGGCTGCACCCAAGTGGCAGTCACGCCCGTCTTCACAGTTCGGGGCCGTCGTTGCATCGTCAGTTACTGGACGGACGGGCAGGCCGAGGTCTGGCAGGTGGCAGTGGAGGTAGACGACGAGACGGCTATCACGCAGATATTCGGCGATGCTCACGGCCCGCCTGAAGTAGTCCTCTGGGATTGGGAGGGGGACGAACCCGCCGGGGACTGGGATGAGGGCAACGCCGTTCTGGCGTGCCCGACGCCCTGGGCTGATGAACAGCAGATGAGCCTACTGTTTTGAGAATGGAGGCAGATCTAGTGACCATCACCATCCTGGGAGTTGATCCCTCGCTGGCCGCCACGGGCATCGCCACCTGCATCCTCGACGACGCGGGGGCGCTCACCGCCATCCACGCCGAATGCGTCCGGACGGTTGGGGCCGACGCCCGGCTGCATATGACACGTGGCGAGGATGACGCCCGGCGGGCGGGGGAGATCGCCGCCTCACTCCGGGAGGCCATGCACATGGCCGATGCCGATGTCCTGGTCGTGGAGGCCCCGCAGGGCTCGCAGTCGGCCCGCGCCGCCTGCGCAAGGCCAAGGGCCTGACCAACCAGGCTATCGCCGATGCCACGGGCCTCAATCCCTATTATATCAGCCACATCCTGACCGGCAGGGAGCCGGGCGGCAAGCAGGCCCGCGAGGCCATCAGCGAATACCTGCAGCGGCTGCACTGCGCTCGCTGCGGCAGCCCCGATTGGCGATGGCTGCAGTTCCGGTTCGTATCACAGAGGATGGCCGCCACCCATTTGCCTACGCACCCGCCTCAGGCCCCACCATCCTCCTCAATCCACTCCAGCCGCTTCGGGTACCAGCGATGGTACATCCGCTCCGGGGCCGGTCCCGCGTAGAACAGCCGCCAGCCGCCGATGCCGGCGGTCAGCGCCTCGGCGAGGGCATAGCCGCTGTCATGGACGTGGACGCCCCCGGGGATCGCGGCCCCCAGGGCCTCGCAGTACGGCTCAGCCAACACGTACAGCCGCTGCTCCCATATCTTCGGCGAGCAGTCTATGACCATCGAGCCGATGACCACCGCATACAGGGGCACGGGTGGCCGCGGGTCGTAATGCGGCAGGCCCGTCGCCGCATCGCCCATCGCCCTCCCCACATCCTGCCTCACCGTCCAGAGACTTAGGTTGTACCCCGGGCAGGTCTTGTTGTCGAATTCGCGGTGGAAATGCACATCCTCGGGCTTGAGCTTCCGGGCCTGTAGGAATGCCGCCACCGAGCTGATGAGCATCCGGTAGCCGTACTGGTGGGGATCCTCCTCGTCGAAGTTGCCGGCCAGCACCGCCCCCGCGTGGGTGGCATTGTAGCCGACACAATGCGCCCCGAAGGCATTCAGCGGCCCCTGGAAGCCCGCCGCGTCGCGGTGGCGCAGCAGCCACAGGTCGTTGTTGGCCCCCACGCCCCAGTGATACCCGATGTCCGACCATCCGCGAGTCCGGACATGATATCGCCACACCCCCTCCCACGTCGCCCGCCCGCGGTAGTCACGCGCCCAGGGCGACGCGAAGTGGTGGATGATGACTCCCCGCCACCTGCGGGAGGCGGCGCGGGCCGCCGCCGTCAGGGCCGCCATGTCAACCTGCCTGATGTCCATGAGCTATCTGCCCCTTCCTTGCATTGTGCAAGCCCTACTAGCGAAGCGATTGTGTCTGCGGCGAGAACGGGTCTATTTGCCGCGCCGCACGCTCCGGTAAGCCCGTAGTCCACCCGGCTGCAAAACAGGCGCTCAGGGGGCTTCCTGGCGCGTCACCCTACAGCGGCGACGCCGGCGATGCCGGGTCCTCGTCACACTCTTCGACGCCATCGCCATCTTTGCCACTACCGGCCTTCGTCCTGTTGAGCCACAGGACCGCCGCCTCGATGAGGGTATCGGCGTAGGCATCATCATCGCTGACGTACTTGCGGACGTATTCGCCCACCGCCTGCTTGCGTACCGAAGAACTGGAATACAGCTGCTCGGCTGCGGAGACGGCCGCCTGCACCAGCTCCATGTCCGTCTCCAGCTTCTGCCGCTGCTGGAGCCTCTCCAGGTAGCGCTGTAGCCGCCACAGCGCATAGGCCCCGAGGGCGCTCACGGCCGTGATCAGCACAGGCTGTATGACCTCCCTGAATATCATCTGTCCGATATCGGTCAACATCGCCATCATCCTCTCCGGATTTCGTCGAGCTTGGTCATGATGCGGTCGAGCTTGGCCTGCACTAGCAGACACTCGCCCCTCGGCACATACTGAGCCGAAAGGCGTTCGGATGTCCAATGAATATTCTGGTCGGCTATGTGCACGGTCAGCCGCGTATAGGCCGCGCCGTAGCCCGCCGCCGCCGCCAGCAGCGGCAGCACCAGCCCCACGATTAGCTGGAGTGCGAGTGACCGCTCCGCCGCCTTGCTGCCATCATCCGATGCTACCACCGCCACGACGGTAATGGCCGTGAAGATGACGATCCACATGACGAGCGAGCAGATTGCGGCCCTGCGGCGAAGCCTCGAACGCGACATTCCGAATTCCTCCCAAGCGCGCTACTTTTGCCAGCGGGTTGTGGGTGCGAACACCGCCGGATCGATTCCGTCGGCGAAGGGCCGGGCGTCCTGCAGGAACTGGGCAATGCCCTCGGGGAGGGCCGTACCCTCCCAGCCCAGGGCGGGTAGTATCTCCCGATCCGCCTGGTAGTAATGCTGCTCGGCCTCCCGGCGGGGGTTCTCCAGATGCTTGATCTCCACGATGATGCCCATGCTGACGGCAGCCCTGCATACCGCCTTAGCCAGATCGAGGACAGACCAGAAGTCTACGAACTGGTTGACGATGCGGCAGCTTCCTGCATCAGGCGGGTCCTCCGCCAGCAGCAGCATGGCCGCAATGCTATCCTCCAGCGCCAGGTAGCCGCGCGTCTGGCCGCCCTGGCCGTAGACCGTCAGGCCCTGGCCGCTGAGGGCCTGGAGGACGAAGCGGTTGATGACCGTGCCGAAGCACTCGTCGTAATCCAGGCGCGTCAGCAGACCCTTGTCGGCGCAGTCCCCGCCCGGCATTTCCTCGGTGCGGATGCCATAGACCGGCCCCTGCATGACATCCGTGAAGGTCAGGCCCCAGCCCCACCGGGCCGCCGCCTGGATGTTCTCCGTATCGAAGACCTTGGACAGATGGTAGAAGCTGCCGGCCTGCTTCGGGAACGGTAGCCTGGCCGCCCGGCCACGATACTCGATGTCGAAGAAGCCGCCCTCGGGGATGTCCACCCCGGGCGTGCCCCATTCGCCCATCGTCCCCAGCTTCACCAGGTGGGCGTCCGGACACAACTCGCGCATCAGCCACAGCAGGTACATCGTGCCCGCGATGTTGCGCACCTGGCTCTCGACGGCCGTGTGGGCGCTGCGCATCGAGTAGGCCGCCGACGGCTGCTCCGCCAGGTGGAATATGACGTCCGGCCGGGCCGCCTCCAGGCAGGCCCGCAGCTCCTCCGAATTGTCCACATGGCCCCACATGAACTCGACGCGCTGCCCGTCGCGGACGGTCCGCTGCTGCAATAGGGCCTCCCGCTGCATATAGTCGGCTATGGGCGTGGCCGACCGGCCCCCCACCTCGCTGACCCACCTGCGGCGCAGGCCCGCGTCGAAGCCGTAGACGTCGTAGCCCCGCGCCACCAGGCGCAGGCACAGCGGCCAGCCCAGGTAGCCGTCGGCCCCCAGCACCAACGCCCGCCCCGCCCCATTGCATTCCTGCATTTCGCCAGCATTGTCCGTCATCATGTGTGTACGCGCCTCCCGTCCTTTGGTGTCACTCCGCTCATGTCAGCTACATTACGCTCCTGCAGCCCATACACTCACCGAGGATCGGCCCGCTGTGGATGCCGCACTCGCCGCCGGCCTTCACCGTCCCCCGCCAGCGGCCCGACCGCTCGGATTGCCCCGAGGCCGTCACCAGCGTGCAGGGACTGCAGCCCAGACTGCGGTAGCCCTCCGCGTACAAGGGGTTCATCGGCACGCCATGCAGCGCGGCGTATTGCCAGACCTCCGCCTCGGTGAAGGTCAATATGGGATTCAGCTTCACTAGGCCCTCATCCCAGCGTTCGACCTCCCGGAACTCCGAGCGGGTGTGGCCCTCCGTGCAGCGCAGACCCGTCATCCAACAACGCGCCCCCAACTCCTGGAGGGCCCGCCGCATGGGCAGCACCTTCAGCAGCCGGCAGCATCCTTGTGGATCCTCGCCGGGCAGGCCCTCGGGCACCCGCTCTTCGGCGCGGTAGACACCGAGCAGCGAAGGCCATAGGCCCACCACCTGCCCCATGAAGGCCACCGTCTCGGCGGGTTTGAACTGCGTGGTGACGATGAAGCCCCGCAGGCCCCTGACCGCCGCCTGCGCCAAATGCCAGACGACCATGCTGTCTTTGCCCAGGCTGTTAGCCACCACTAAGTCATGGCCATACTCGTCGAAGGCCATCCGCGCCAGGTCGGTAGCACGCTGAACCTTCTCGGCGAAGTTCAAGTCGATGGCCAGTCTCTGAGGGTCGTCACCCTCGATGAAGTCAAACAGCCTTCCACTCATTTTGCCACCACCAGGTAGATGTCTTCGCCCGCCCGCTGCCCGATGCGGCGAGGCCCGCGGGTATGCCATTCCCATGACAGGCCTCCCGCTACCTCCCGCAGGTGGGCGTCCATGCGCCGAATGTGCTGGTCATTCGGCGGCCAGCGATAGATGCAGCCCCACCTGTCAGTCCGCGACGCCGCAGGCGGCTCGGTTACCACTCGCCAGTGCACCGCCACGTATTTGCGCGCCGCCCTCAATAGCTCGCCCAGGACAATGAAATCATACTCCTCGGGCATGTGCAGCAGCAAGTCCGTGCAGAATACCAGGTCGTATTCGGTATCGCCGACAGGCAGCGCCGCCGCATCGCCGATGAGCAGGTCGGCCCCCGGGTGTTCGGCCCGCGCCGCCTCGATCATGGCCTCGCAGTAATCTAGGCCCGTGTAGACCATGCCCCTGTCCTCGGTGAAGAACGGCAGGTAGTTGGCATTGGCACAGGGTACGTCCAGGACGCTCTCGCCCGGCTCGCCCGGCAGCCATCGGATGCCCCGCCATTGCTCGCGCCGTTGCCCGGGTGTGAGTAGATGCTGCACCACCACATCCGCCACGACCACGCCGTCCTGTTTAGTATGCCACTGCTCCCACGGGCGTTCGCGGTTCAAAGTCATGACCACATTCCCGTCCTTTCAACCAGGTATTCGGCGAGGTCGTAAACCTCCCGGAGCGTGTACCGCCCGTCCTCCCAGCGACGCCGCGGCGGAGCGGCGAAGCTCATCGCCCGACAGGCAGTCGGCCTCCATGCCGCAATGCTCCAGCAAAAGCGGCATCATCAGGTCATACTCCGCGCAGAGCTGTGCGTAATCTACGCAGAGGGTCCTGTCGCCGAAGCGATTGTACTCATCATAATGCTCGTACTGCGCTTGCCGGTGACACGCGGCCCGCACCAGAGGCCGGAGCTTCCCCGCATCGCCGGGCAGGTCGCCGTAGCCGAGCACGACCTCGGCATCCGCCGCCCAGACGGGCTCGGCCTCCGGATCCGCCAGCCAACCGCCCCCGACTTCATACCACTCCCAGCGGGCATTCCAGTTCTGATATGTTGGTCGCGGCCTCGCCAGCGACTTGAGGAAGCCCGCCAGTGACCGGCGCACCTCCACGAAGCGCACTGCCGGCCAGTGCTCCACCATCTCGTCATACCACGCCCATTCCAGGGTCTTGAGCCCGCCCGCACCGGGGAACTGCTCGTCGAATATGGTGAAAAGCTCGTGCAGGCGGCGCAGGTCCCCGCCCTCGGCAGGCCGTTCATTGCGGCCCTGCCACCGGCCCATCAGGTCCCGGCGCTCCCGCGCGGCCATGATGTGCCGGCAGCGTTGCAGAAACTCCTCGGGCCGCGCCAGGGCCGACCAGGGCTCGACGACGATCCGCCGCTTGTCCTCCTGGATCTCCCATGCCCTATTCAGCAGCCTGCAGATGAAGGTCGTGCCCGTGCTGTTGAGGCCGTATATGATAATCACTTGTCATCTCCGGGATGCTGCCATTGAGGATTGCGCACGCCCCAGCCCGTCCACTTTTCGTCGAAGAGCCGCTGGCCGCGCTCAAAACCCGTAGCGTCGGCGAAGCGGCGTGTCATGCCCTGACTATCCGCCGTCCGCAACATCCCCCCGACGTGGTGGCAGACTATCCCGCTGTGGTGCAGAAACCGCCAGCCCGCCTCGGCGGTGCGGCAATTCAGGTCCGTGTCCGCGCGGCCCTGCAGGGAGGCGAAGGGCTCTGCATACAACAGCCCCTCCTGCCCCGGCTCCTCGACGCTGCGTAGGGCGCTCCGGCGCAGGATGCAGGTCGTGCCCGAATGCCCCGCATCCGCAACCCGCCCGTCGCCTCCCCCACCGGTCTCAAAGGCGGCCGCGCAGCCCGCCGCGTCGGGGCACAAGAGCAGCGCCCGCATCAGCGGCCCGGCCCAGCCGGGCGGCACCATCATGTCATTGTCCAGCAGGCTGATGAATGGGGCCGTGCCCTTCCGATAGCCGGCATTGCGGCCATGCGGCGCACCCAGGTTCTCCGGCAGGCGGATGACCTCCACGCGGCCCGGGCCGTGCGCTACGTCATACTCGTCGCGCACCCGCCGGAAAAAGTCGTGCGTGCCATCGTCGCTCCCATTATCCACGAGAATCAGGTTGTGCGGCACCCACGTATGTGTCCGGTAGTGATTCAGGCAGGCGACCGTCAGCGGCAGTTGATTGTGGGCCACGACCACGATGTCCAGCGGCGGCATCAGCAGCGAGCAGTACAGGTCGTAGTATTCGGCGGCCATGCGTGCCACGCCGTAGCGTTCGGCCACGGCCCTGGCCATGGGCCTGCGGCGGGCTTCGCGGCCTTCGTCGGCGAGGAGGGCCTTCAGTGCCCGGGCCATGGACTCGACATTGCCCTCGGCGACGGTTCCCCACTGCCCGACCATCTCCGCCTGGTAGCCGGGGCCGCCGGCGACCAGGGGGATGACGCCCGCACTCATGGCCTCCGCCGTCGCCAGGCCGAAGCTCTCACCCGCGCGGCAGCAGGACATGATGACATCGCTCTCGGCGGCGAGGCCGCGGGCCTCCCCCGCGGGCAGCCTCCCCGCATAGCATACTCGCTCGCCCAGGTCCCGGCGGGCTATCTCCGCCTCGGCATCAAAGTGCCGCCGATTCGCCGCGCCGATGATCAGACCCCTGGCCTCGGGGACTTGCTGCAATACATCGAGGTACAGCTCGGGGTTGCGCTCAACATCCAGGCGGCCGATGAATACCACCTGCTTACTCATCCGCCGCTTCGGGAAGGGCACGGGGCGTATGCCTGAGAGCACCGTCGCGTCGGTGTCGGAATGCGCGGCGGGCGAGACCCCCACTGCGTAGTCGGCAAAGTCGGCGCCATAGTGCGCCCCGCCCTGAAGGCCGTGAACGGTCACCAGGCAGGGCAACCCCAACCGCTGGGCCATCACCGCCCCGCTTTCGCGGCTGGCGTGCACCAGGTGGGGCCGGAAGTCATGTACAGCCTGCAGGAAGTCCCAGGACTTCTGCCGCGGGTCATCAGAGAGAAGCCGCACCTCGCCATGCTGGGCCAGGGCGCCGCCCGCGCCCTCGCGCGCCTCCTCGACGGTGAACAGCCATTCGATCTGCGCGGCGGGCATGGCCGCGGCTAAGTACTCGGCGAAGCCCTCCAGGCCCTCGCCCGCCGCGGCGAATAGGTGACAAATGACCCGCAGGGGCCCACCCGCCGCAGGCGGGTAGGCAGGACCGGGGAAGCCATGCCACGCCGGATGCTGGGGATCGGGGCCGGCCTCTCGGCGGGGCCGGCGACGCAGCGGCCACTGCTGCGGCCAGGCCGGGGCCTCCCACTCGACGCCCGGCAGCCGCCGGACCTGCAGGCCCATGCGTTCCATCCTCGCCGCCACCGCCGCGGGCGCAGGTGCCTGCGAGGCCGGCAGCCACGCCCCCACATTCACCAGCGCCGTCTTGTCCACGATGACCGCGCCCGTGGAGGCAATGCAACCCAGGCGACCATCACGCATTTCGTCAAGCAGGCCGGGCAGGGCGGCGATGCCCCCGTCGTCGGCGACGAAGGCCACGGCCCTGCCAGTGCAACGACTGACACCCAGGTTGGCATCCGCGCCGGGGCCGCGCTTGAGGCCCCCCAGGTACGCGTCGGCTCCCTTGGCGGCGCCCCCGACGGCCACTATCTCCGCCGAGGGAATGGTCTGCTGCAGGGCCCCGGCGGCGCTATCTGCGGGCTGCAGAAGCACCACCGACAACTCCGGAGGCCGCCAGGCGGCGAAGAACTTCTGTGGGGGTGCCTGATGCACCTCGGCGAAGCGCTCGTCATCAGTAGCAGCGAATGGAGGTATATCGGAAGGAGCCTGCGGACACGCCAGGCAGGCCAGGCGGTAGTGAGCGGCCAGCAGCCGTGCCCCCATGTCCGTGAGCGCGGCCGCCATCGTCTCATAATCATCGAAGCCCCCGACGGCCAGGGCCGTTTGGGGCCTCAGCGCCAGGGCGGCAATGACCTCCAGGCCGACAATGCCCGTGAGCTTGCCGTCATCATTGCCCGGCTGGAGCACCACGGCCCCAATGCTCGGATCGGCCAGGGCCTCCACCGCCACCTGTGGCGGGGCCACCACCCGCCCCTCGGCGGTGACGGCCAGGGCCCCCGTGTTCTCGGCGAGGAGGCGATTCAGCTCGGCGATGGAGCTAACGGACTTCGGGGACGCGGGGGTTGCCGAATGCTCTTGCGCTGCCGTACTGCCCGCCATCGCCTGCTTGCCCATGAGCATTACGCGCACCATCCTGCATTCGTTCTCGACGGACTCCAGCGCCGTGCGGACGGCCTCGGTCTCCCCCTGCTCATACACCATAACACACCGCGCGTTTGCCTGTAACCACTGAGCGTGCTTGAGCCTCGTGTAGGCCCTGGCCAGCCGCCAGTCACCGCGGCCCCGCAGCGACGCCCCGTGGCTTCGCCGCCAGAGCATTACATCCGGAGTCTGCAGGACCCTCGCGCCGGAGGCCAACGCCGCCACCAGCAGCTCGTAATCCTCGGCGACGGCCAGCCGCTCGTCGAGCCAGACCCCACTGTCGTGGTGCCACTGCCGCAGGGCCGTGACCGTGCCAGTCCGGAAGCTGCAATGACCGCCCGTCAGCACCATCTCTGGAGGCTGCGAGGGCGCGCCCGGGCTGCGCGTCCCCACGTCGCCACTGAACACCTCCTCATCACCATAAAGCAGATGCGCCCCCGCCCCGGCAAGCAGCCTCATGGCCGCGCGCGCCCGCCACGGCGGAGCCACGTCATCGGCGTCCAAGTAGCTGACGTATTGCCCCGAAGCGGCGGCAATGGCCGTGTTTCGCGCGGCGGCGACGCCACAATTCACCGAGTGCCGCAGGCCCACGACACGGCTGTCAGCGTCAGCCCAGCGGGCAATCACCTGCGGGGTGTCGTCATCACTACCATCATCCACAACCAGGACCTCAAGCTCCTCGGCGGCGAGGCCCTCCTGGGTGAGGGCGCTCCCAATCGCGGCGTCAAGCCACTGCCCGGCATTGTACGCGGGGATGATCCATGAAAAGAGCACTCCCGACCTGCGCGGCAGGCGCGGGGCATCCACGCGCTCGATGCGCGGCAGGAACGCAATGCGCCCGTTATGGCATGATTGCGCTGGAGGAGCCGCCGTCATGTCAGGCGGAGCCTCCGAAATGGCCATGGTCTCATGTTAACTGTTGCGTACAAGCAGCCTCATCGCCCCGCCTTTCGCCCTAGTCATGTGCGGTGATAATCGCCCCGGGGATGCCCCAGCGCGCCCAGTAGATCGTCACCGTGGTCTCGCCATAGTAGGGGTCGCCGCCCGTCCCCACGTTGCGTACCAGGAAACCGAACCTGTCGGTCTGGGCATTCTCCAGCCGCTCGACGGCAAAGCCGCCGTCATCGGCGGGCTTGGGGTTATAGTAGTCGAGCAGCAGCGCCGCGCGGAATGTCACGTCCGCCGAGTGATCCACGTACACGAACTGCTCCTCGCCCTCGAGTAGGTCGGCAATGACCGTGTAGCCCCGCCAGCATTTGACACCCGCGGGCAGTATCTCCACGCGGTCCAGGACCTCATTGTCGGGCGTGCCCGGGTTGCCCCCCACGTCCACCGGCAGTGTTCCCAGTAGGGTGCTGTTTGGCGGCTGCAGGTCCGCGGCGACGAACTGCAGCAGCCCCGCGTTGAAGGTCGTGGCATACGCCGGATCATCCTTGAGCGGCCCGCTCGTCGGCGGGTCGACACGCACGCACCAGACGTAATTGAGATGGTCATCTTGCAGGCCGCTTATCGCCTGAGGGGCCACGGTCATGCCCACGAAGCCCCCCGCCAGGGCCAGCGTCGGCCCCACCTGGCCGGTCTGCAGCACCTCCCCGCCCTGGATTACCCCATCGCCGCCGACGTACTTGACAGCCCCGTAAACCTGCCTGTCCAGACCGTCGGCAATCTTGTTCACATCCGCGTGGTGCAGCAGGCTCTGTGACTGCAGGTCAGTTATCAGCCTGGCGTGTTCCGTCCGTCCCATAGTGCCATCTCCCTATGTGAGGTAAAAATCCTCCATCGCCGCGCGGCTCAATTGCCCGAACTTCTTCGTCGAGCCGGGGAAGGTGCCGCCCCCCGCCCGGCCACCCGCCGTCCGCCTGGCCTGTATTCGCGCCAGGCGGCTGCGCGTTATCCTATCGAGCGCCCGCGCCACCACCAGGGCCTCGCTGCGAAAACCCTCCTTGAGCATCTCAGAGCCTCCTGGCCTTGATATTCGTGCCCGAACCATCCAGGTGGGGCGTCACCACATGCTGCAGGGACTCGATCATGTGCGGCGCCAGGGGGTTCACTCCATCGCCCTCCGCACCGAGTATGCGACAGAGGTCGCGCACCAGGGCCGTGGGCTGCAGCGCCGCCGAAAAGTACAGGTAGTAGTGATCCTCCTGGGCCTCGTCGTAGGCCGCATTCGCCGCCCGCAACGCCGCCTCGAAGTCATCATACCTCTGCCCCGAGAGTCTGTGCCACTGGCGCCTACCGGCGAAGAGGTCAACCGCGGGGTCGCGCTCCCGTTCCCAGTCGATGAACCAGGCAGCCACCTGGCGGCCGTATTCATCCTCGCCCGAGGCGATTACGGCCGTAGCCGGCTGTAGCGCCGCCGCCTCGCATTCGACGCGCCCCGCGTGCGCCGGGTAATCGCCGGTGAAGTCAAAGACGTGCTCGATGTCCGTAGTCGCCTCCCGCGGCGTCGTCGACCAAACTCCGGTGGGGCTGACGTAGACCTCCAAGCCGATCAGGCCGGCGATGGCCTGCATCAAGTCCCAGACGGGCGTGCCCAGCGGGGCCTCCGCGGTCCGCCACCAGGTGGGATTGTCGGCGGGACCGGCGGCGAGGGTCACGCCCCCATCGTCAGCCCAGGCAATCCGCGATGTGGGAATGCCCGCCTTAGCCGCGCAGTAAGACAGCGCGGCGTTGACCGTCAGGCCATCCAGGGGCATCCACCCCTCGTCGACCGTGCCCCCCCAGGCGGACTTGGCCACGATGCTGGCGTCCACGATGTCGAATGTCAGCTTGTGGGCCGTCCGCCAGCCAGGCTCCCCCTGGGCACGCGCCGAAATGACGTAGCCCGCCAACTGCGGTACGAGCGTGAAGCTCCCCGTGTGCCAGCGGAAGCCCACGTCTATCTCGATGTAGCGCAGCCGATACTCGCCTGTCAGCGGCACCGTCGGGTCCAACATCAGCTCCACGCTCGCCGTCCCGGCGTCAAGCTCCTGGGGCTTCTGCACATCCAGGCCCAACACCAAATCGGCGTCCGACAGCGATACGTGAGAGTGGGGCTGGAACTCCGTACGCACCGGCGGGTAGCCGAACTGCACGGCCAGCAGGCACGGGCTGTCATAGAATGCAAAGGGCGCGGCGGGCATCGTCATCACCTTCGGCTTCAAGGTCGCCCGATAGGCAAACCAATCGCCATGCGCCGGCCAGGTTGAAAGCTGCTCGATCTCGACGAAATGCGGATCCTCCTCGTCGCCCGTGTAGCTCACCGGCAGGTGGTAATGCCGACCGGCGAGACACTGATTCTGCGCAATGGTGCCGCTGCGGTCCTCGAAGAGCACAGTCGGCTCCGGCGAGTAGGTGCCCTCATATTGCTTCACCTGATGGAGGATCAGGCCCCCGGCCATGCCGTAAAAGCGGCAGGTCATCGGGCCGGAGGGCAACAGCACCTCCTCCTCGACCTCGATGGCCGTCCAGTTCTGTCCCGCATCGGTGCTGATGACCAGCCGCCCTCGGTAGTTGAGGATGACGACCTGGTAGGCCGCCGCGCTGGTGAAGTCAAAGAAATTGATGTTATCACTGCTGCCGCCTAGCTGGGCGACTTCCTGCCAGCCATCGCCGACCCAGCGATGCAGGGTGGTCGTGCCCCCCGCGGGGAACAGCAGCCCCCATTGATTGCCGCCGAAGGTCACGAACGCAAACGGCTCGTGCTTCTCCGGCGCGAACTCGCAGCGCACCGGTGGCAGTAGCAGCAGGTCGAATGCGCAATCCGCCCCCTCCGGCCAATCCCATTTGCTCTGCGCCGTGGCATTCACGTAGGGCGAAACATCCGACATCCACAGGAATTGCTGGTTGTGATAGGACGGCAATTCGGGCGTCAGCCAATTGTGGTCGGAGACCAGCCAGTCGGAAAGCTGGGTGTCATGCCGGGCGATGAGGGGGCGGGGTATCAGGGCCCCGAGCTCGGGGACATACAGCAGCTCGCTCTGCGTCACCTGCCCGAACTGCCGCGTGGAATACTCCGCCGTCTCATGACTCTCGCCGATGATGTCATAGACGACCTGCCCCACGTCCAGCAGGTAGCCCTCCGCCCCGCGATCGTACAGGCGCACGTCTGCCATGGGCGTGACGCGGAAGCCCTCCTCGAGGCCCGCTCGCATCATGTACAGATACCTGTCGGGCATGTCGCCATCGCTCCTATGACTGCCGCTTGTATACCGTTTCGCCGAGAGAGGTCACGCCCGGCACTGGCAGGTACAGTCCGTCAGTATCGGGATCGCCGCTGCCCGCCACGCGGTAGCCCTCCCCCTCGGCCACGACCGTCGGTGCGGGGCCGGCCCCACCATCGAGCCTGCCGCTACGCCACGCACCGTCTACGTCGCCCTCGGCGAGGTAGAGCGCCCCATCGGGGCCGCGCGGCGTCTGGGGCCGGAATCGTGAGTGCAGCACCCAGGCTGAGGCCCTGGCGCCGATGATTTCAGCCACGCCGCCGAAACCCCCGATGTGGGTTTGCGGCAATGTCAATAGCCAATCATCCCCTATCAGAAATCCTACATTCAGGGGATGATAGGGAGGTTTGGGTTCGGGCTCCGGCTCGGGCCCGGGTTCCGGTTCGGGCTCCGGTTCCGGTTCCGGTTCCGGTTCGGGCTCGGGATCGGGTTCCGGTTCTGGCTCTGGCCCCGGCTCGGGCGGCTCCTCACGTTTATAGTAGGCCGTTCCGTTGTGCATCCCCGCCGGAAAGTATGTCCCCAATACATCATGTTCATCCGTACCCGCCTTGAGCGTGACGACCAGGTTCTCGCCATCAAAAGCTGCGGTTACCTCATCTGCCCACATCCAGTACTCTATGTAATCGCCCGCAGGAGACGGTGGGTCAACCTCGCCCGCCCACTTCTCGTAGAAGCATACGGCGGGCATTGCCGACAAGCTGTCATGAATCTCCCAGCGATTGTCCGCTGGATCTCCATCAGCCTTAGCCCAGTATATGTACCTATCGGGCATACTACTCTACCTTCTGGTATTCCAGAGTGACCATGAGGCCGGCTGCCTCAACATCGGCGCCGGTGTTGTTTGTGACCTCAACGACGAAGCGCCGGGGCAGCCGCAGCGGCGGATTGCCGGCGGGCCCCATGGCCATCTGCTGTCTTGTCAGCGGCAGATACGACCAGGCCTGTCCCCAGATGAAGAATGTCTCCGGGCTATTCTCCGGCTCGTCCAACACGGCCTTGACCCTCACGGTGAAGGTCTCCTCCGCACCCGGAGGGTCAACATCCCAGCCGGCAATGTCCACATATACGAAGGGGTTCCACGCTAGGGTATTTTCCCCCATGTCATGAACATCCGAGGCCACGGAGTTGCCGGCATCTAGTGACGCCCCGTCTATCAGAACGACCGTCTGCCAGGGATACGGCATGATCATTACCTCCTCAATCCGGCTCTATCTGATATGTCTCTGCATCGGGAACCGTGATTTCAATCTGATCCGTCCGCCGCCCTGTGGGGCCGCTCCAGGGCCGCGTCACCGCCAGGCGGAGCCTTGAGGTCCGGACGGCCCCGAATACTATCCGCCCCTGGGCATCGGAGAATATGCGGGCGCCGTCTATCACCCCCGCTGCCGTCCCCGCCGCAGGCCAGAACAGCGTCGGAGTCTCGAGGGCCGTGATGTCAACCCAGCCCTCCTCCGCGCCGATGAGCTGCGTGGCCTTCTCGCCCGCTACGTAGCGCAGGTCCAGGTAGCAGTTGCATACGGCGGGGTCTGTGGGCGCCGGCGGCGCGGCAACGCGGTTGACCACCAGGGGGCTGAGCACGCCCGCCGCGACGACCGTGATGGCATAGGGATTAGCCGGTGCGTATAGGGGCGAGGGGCCGAGCCATATTTCGTAGTCGCCCGGATCGAGCAGGAGGTTCATACCGCCACTGATGTCAGTGCGCCAGGAGGCAATGATGGCACCGGCGGATGAGCGCACTATGAACACTAGGGAGGCCACGGGCGCGCCCTGGTCGTCCTCCACGGGGACCGTCACGGGAAGGCTCCCCCCGCCGGTAACAGCCCCAATGATAAACGCCCTCTCGGCGGCAGTCAGCGCCATTTCGTCGCCGGGAGTGGCAAAGCCAGTGGCGGTAATCCACGCGCTGTCGCCATGCGCCTGCAACGCGTCTATGATATCCTGCACCTCTGCCTCCGACAGGTTCTCCAGGCCGTCCACAATAGCCTGCACCTGCGCCTCAGTGAGCGCGCTGCGGCTGCTGATGGTGGTGTCAAGCCGCGCCATCTCCGTATCGTACTCTCCGGCAGGCGCCCGTGTGCTAACGGCCACATCTAGTTCGCTATCGTATTCATTAGCCGGTGCCCTGCTACTGATAGTAGCATCCAACTCAGTATCGTATTCGCCCGCAGGTGCGCGGCTGCTAATAGTGGCGTCCAACTCAGTGTCATACTCGCCCGCTGGTGCTCGGCTGCTAATAGTGGCGTCTAGCCGCGCCATCTCAGTATCGTACTCTCCGGCAGGTGCCCTGCTACTGATAGTAGCATCCAACTCAGTATCGTACTCGCCCGCAGGTGCGCGGCTGCTAATA
>Ga0172377_10001262_pt1 | contig 25218 bp, 29 predicted proteins | sample Pumphouse3metaG_FD_119749 | JGI IMG/M metagenome (GOLD analysis project Ga0172377, IMG submission 119749) | Leachate microbial communities from a municipal landfill in Southern Ontario, Canada - Pumphouse #3 metaG | ecosystem: Engineered > Solid waste > Landfill > Unclassified | place: Canada... | reverse complement strand
GCGGTGAAATGGACGATAAAACGATCGAACTCGAAATCGCCGCGATGCATGTCGAGTTTAACGACACCAACCTGCCGCCCGAGATGGCAAAAGTGCAGGAATCTTTCTCTAAAATCTTTAGCACGATGAGCAAAGAGAACAATAAAAAAGAGGTGAGCGTCAAAGATGCAAAAATCCTTTTGCGTCAAGAAGCAAGCTCGAAACTGCTCGATATGACAAGTATCAACGCTGAAGCACTTCGCCGTGCCGAGAACGGCGGCATTATCTTTTTGGACGAGATCGACAAGATCGCCATCAGCGAAAAATCGCAAGGGAGAAACGATCCGAGCAAAGAGGGGGTACAACGCGACCTTCTGCCGATCGTAGAGGGAAGCAGCGTAACGACGAAATACGGCGTGATCAACACCGACCATATCCTCTTTATAGCGGCAGGTGCCTTTCATGTGAGTAAACCGAGCGATCTCATCCCCGAACTCCAAGGAAGGTTCCCCCTTCGTGTCGAACTCGAACCGCTCACCGAAGAGTCTTTGTACCAGATCTTGACCCAAACCAAAAATTCGCTATTAAAACAGTACGAAGCGCTTTTAGCGGTCGAGGGGATGCGACTCGTCTTTGAAGACGAAGCGATCCGCGCCATTGCCAAACTTGCACACCGTGCCAATGAGATCACCGAAGATATCGGGGCAAGACGTCTGCACACGGTGCTTGAAAAAGTTTTGGAAGATATCAGCTTTGAAGCAGATAGCTATGCGGGGAAAGAGTATCGCGTAACAAGCGAGCTCGTTCATGAAAAACTCGATGTCGTAGTGCAAAACGATGATCTATCGAGATATATTTTATAACAATGAAGATGTTCTTTGTCGTGCAAATTATCGCTTCAAAGAGCTCTTACATGCCAAGAAAAGGCATCCAAGGATTTAAATGAGTAAAGCAGGTTTCGTATCTCTAATTGGTCGCCCCAACGCGGGCAAAAGCACTTTGATGAACTCCCTTTTAGGGGAAAAAATCGCTATGGTTTCCCAAAAAGCCAACGCAACGAGAAAAAGATCCAACGCGATCGTGATGCACAACGATGCGCAGATCATCTTTATAGACACGCCCGGGCTTCACGAAAAAGAGAAACTCCTCAACCAGTTTATGCTAGATGAAGCGCTCAAAGCGATGGGGGATTGCGATTTGATCGTTTATTTGGCTCCCGTGACCGATAGCATAGAGAACTACGAGAAATTTTTAAAGCTCAACGATAATAAAGTCAAACATATCATTGCACTTACCAAGATCGATCAAGCTTCACAAGAGAAACTTTTTAAAAAAATCTCTCAATATAACGATTTTGCCGACCGTTTCGAAGCGCTTATTCCGGTATCGATCTCTAAAAAAGTGGGGCATGCCGATCTGCTCGATACGATCGTAAAACATCTCCCCGAGTCTCCCTATCTTTACGATCCCGAGGATCTAACAAGCGAACTTGTGCGTGATATATATGCAGGTTTTGTACGCGAAGCGATCTTTGAGAATATCAGCGACGAGATCCCCTACGAATCGGATGTACTGATCGATAAGATCGAAGAGGTTCGCCATGTAGATAAAATCTACGCAACAATCATCCTCGAAAAAGATTCCCAAAAAGGGATCATCATCGGCAGAGGGGGCGAAGCTATTAAAAGAATAGGCAAAGCCGCAAGGGAAAAGATCGAAAAACTCAGCGGAAAAAAAGCCTACCTAGAGCTCCAAGTGAGCGTCAAAAAAGGGTGGAGCAAAGACAAAACTTACTTAGAGGAGATAGGGTATAAATCATGAGAATTCTTTTTTTGTGCATCATCGGTTTTCATCTATTTGCAAACGACCTATTAACCGCTTATCGAAACGACGGTATTAAAGATATTCAAAAACAGCTCGATTTCGAACTGACCAAAAGAGGCTACTGGGATAGTTATCTCAAAGATCAAAATATCAGTTTCGGCTATATTGAGAAGCACTCTGCTCTCTTGGCATGTGAAAAAAACAAATCGAAACTTTCTTTATACGCACGGGATGAGAACGGCGCATTCGTATTTAAAAAAGATTACGATGCGTTTACGGGCAAAGAGAAAGGGGATAAACTACAAGAGGGCGACCTAAAAACCCCTATCGGTATTTATGAACTGACAAAAAAAATCGACAAGCTTGATTCTTTTTACGGTCCTCTTGCTTTTGTTACCTCTTATCCCAATCTTTACGACACTTACAGAGGCAAAAACGGTTCGGGTATTTGGATCCACGGACTTCCCACCGAACAAGAGAGAGACGAGTTTACACGCGGCTGTATCGCTATCAACAACTCAAACATTAAATGTTTGGAAAAAAGAATAGCGATCGAAGACACCCTTTTGATTATAAACGAATCGGATATTCCCCAAACGATCTCAAAAGATACCGTTGCCTCACTGTTGGCACAGCTTTACGAATGGCGTTATGCATGGATATACAACGATCTTGAAGCTTACCTCTCCTTTTATTCGCAAGATTTCAAACGTTTTGACGGAATGGAGTATTCCGAATTTGCAAGATACAAAGAGCGCATTTTTAACAAAGACGAAAAAAAGACCATTATTTTTAAAGAGATCAATGTCATCCCTTATCCAAATGAGATAGCTACCTACCAAATCACTTTCAAAGAGATTTATGCTTCTATGAGCTTCAAATTTACGGGAGATAAAACGCTTATGGTCAAAATGGACCAAAACAACAAAATGAAAATTTTTGTAGAAAAATAGATGAGAATTCTTCTAGCGATTTTTCTTTGTTTAAGCTTTGCACATGCCAAGGTGCAGCTTATCAAAAAAGAAAACAACGACTCCAATACGACTCTTTTGGTAATAGGAGGGATTCACGGAGACGAACCGGGCGGCTATTTTGCTTCTTCAATCTTGGCCACCCATTACACAATCCGCTCAAAAAACCTCTGGATCGTTCCCAACCTCAACACCCCCAGTGTACAACGTGACCTCCGCGGTCTTCACGGTGATATGAACAGAAAATTTGCAAAAATCGATCAAAACGACAAAGACAAACAAATTATCGACGAGATCAAAGAGATTATTCTCGCCAAAAACGTCTCTCTCGTACTCAATCTCCACGACGGTAACGGTTTTTACAGAAAAGAACACCAAGGGAACATTTTTAACCCCAATGCATGGGGGCAAACATGTGTCATAGACCAAGTAAAACTCGATCAAAACCAACCTTTTGGAAATCTCAACGAGATAGCATCGCAAGTCAAAAAAAATCTCAACAGCAAACTTTTACAGCAACACCATACATTCGACGTTAAAAACACCAACACAAAATTCGACGATGAAACGATGCAACTCTCTCTTACCTATTTTGCCGTCACACACAACAAGCCGGCATTTGCCATCGAAAGCAGTAAAAATCTTCCCACTCTTTCTCAAAAAGTTTTTTACCAACTCTTGGCAATCGAAGAATTTATGAAAATTATGGAGATATCTTTTAGCAGAAATTTCGATTTAAATGCTGCATCCCTCGAAAAAATACTCCGAGAATACGGAACTTTATCAATAAATAACAATATTTTGCTAAATTTAAACGATATCAAAAAATCTTTAAGCTTTCTTCCGATAAAATCCACCTCTAATGAATTCGTATTTTCTCATCCGTTGGGAACCCTACGGAAGAATTTTGGAAAATATTTCGTTTACATCGGGAATAAACAAATTACCGAACTTAAACCTCAATATTTTCAAATGGCACCCGATTGCCCCGCGCAATTTGCAATTGAGATCGACGGACAAAAAACTTTTGGAGATTTCACTTCAGATTTTTACGTAACTGACGATTTTAAGGTGTTGGAAAACGATAATATTCGTGTTAATATTATTGGATATAAAAGCAGCGGCGATGAAAGTGGTATAACAGTTGCTCTCAAAGACTTGGACAAAAGTTTTTCTGTAGACAAAGGTGGTAAAACTTTCAGGATCGAGTTTTATAAACAAAATGAATTTTGTTCCATGTTAATGGTTCATTTTAAATAGGATGATATACAATGAGCAACCAAACGAATCACTCTTTTTCAAGTGTTATATCGGTTAATCCTTACAATGATTTTTATTTGGGTGGTAAGGCTAGTTTTCTTAGTGAAATCAAAACGCCCGAGTATCAGAAGGAACAGTTTGCGATATCATATTTAAATTCTCAGGGGTTTATCAATAGTCAAATTGCGATATCAAAAAATATCCCCGAAGAAGATCTTTATGATGCGATTAACAATAAGGTGTACGACGAGCTGGGTCTGGATCAGGCTGTTACGTACCAAATTCAATATATCGAAGCTTTTAACAGTCTTGACGAAAACAATAAAACGTTTCACGTTTTCATCGTCGATCCTCTTGTTCTAACACAAACGTACCAAAAGGTTGTCGAGAGAATTAAATACATCGACGTCATTATTCCGGCTCCTCTTCTTATAAAATCTCTCTATTCAAAAGGTATCATCGAATCGCACGGGGTTCATTGTTTTGTTTACTTTCAAGAAAACGATGCTTTTATAACCGTATACAGCGAACATGAGTTCCTCTTTACAAAATCGATCAAGTATTCTCTTGTACAAATACATGAGCGTTTTTGTGAAATATACGGCGAGCGGGTCGATTATGAGTATTTCATTGAGTTCCTCAAAACGGAAACGCTCAAAGACACTCTCAGCGAATACAAAGATTATTTAATAAAACTCTATAAAGAGATTTTTTCAAATATCAACGATATTCTTACCTATGTCAAAAGAGCATTCGAAATTGATAAAATCGAGACCGTATATATCGGTGCGGAGATCAATACCGCTACCCATTTCGACGAGATGGCGGAAGTCGAGTTAAAAGTAAAATGTGAAAATTTTGATTTTCAGTACGGCTACACAAGTGAAATCACACACATTGATCAACTGCATGCCTTAATGCATCTCTATACGACGCTTGATGAAAAAGAGAAGTATGATTGTAACTTCACGCTCTACCACAGACCTCCGAAGTTTATCAAAAGAGAGAGCGGTAAGTTAATCTTGGTCACTGCTGCTTCTATTTTACTAGCGTTTTTGTACCCGATAGTGTATTGGTCTCTTACATATGCGCAGGAGTTGCGATTTGACCTTTTGTCGCAAGAGTACAACGAAATCCATAATATCCGTACCACAAGAGAAGCAACCATTAATAAAACACAAGCGGAAAAAGCTAAATTTTTAGCGCTTTTAAAAGCGGAGGAAAACGATTACAACGCCAAAAAAGCAACCCTTATCAAGATTCATGACGTCAAGGTGAATTATCCTATGAAGGCAAAGCTTATTCATACATTGACACAAAGTTTAAATAAATTCAATGTCAGGCTCCAAACACTTGCGTATGACGAACAGCAAAACCACAAAGTGTTCACGCTTGGACTCGTTGCGTCAAAAGACAAGCAGATTACACAACTAATTGAGCATTTTACGAAAGTACACGACAAAGAGTTCAAATTTTCTATTGAAGAAATTTTATACCAAAACGAATCCAAAAAATATTTTGGTGAGTTGAAAGTGGAGTTACTATGAAAATTAATATAGAAAATTATCTGCACCAAATAGATACTGTATTTAAAGAAAAAACCCAAAAAGATATCATCATGATTTATGTCATGATATTTTTTGGTCTCTTAGCTTTTTCTTATTTGCTTTTTTGGGAGTCTTCCGAGGACAGCTTCAATAAGATCACTAACGATGTGACTGCTATTGAATCTAAAATTCAGAATGACAATATGTATCTCCAAATGAATCCTGAATCGAAAATTGCAAATTTGCGAGCAGAGATTAAGCAAATTGAGGAAAAATACGCATTGATGCAAACCCAAAATGCCTATATCAAAAACAAAATCGAAACGATCTCCTCTCTCATATACGACGAAAGAACATGGGGGGAATATCTTCACTCAATTTCGACAAACGCAAAACGTTTTAATGTCGATTTGTTGAATTTAACGAATAGATATGCTAAGAACAACGGCTCTTTTGGTCACATACTGGACATCTCAATTGTAAGTACTGCGAACTTTCACAACACAATTAAGTTTATCAACTCTCTCGAGCAAAGTGAGTTGGTAGTTGATCTCCATACCATCCAAATGAAAGCTGCGGATGAAGTGGATAGCGACTTAAAAATCTCAGTGTGGGGGATTACATACTAATGAAACCGTATTTATTTATAGCAACGCTATTGTTTTCATACACGACGTTACATGCCAACGAAGTTTCTTGGGTGGATGAGCAAGTTGATGCAATCAAACCTCCTCGTGTTGGCTTAAAAACAACTACTGCGAGCCTTGTGAAGGATCCTTTTATTTTTTTGAATAAAAGTCAAAAAACTACTGCATCTTCCAAAAGTGCGAGTACACCGACCATGGCCGATAGCATCATCCCTCTTGGGATAGTAAACAGCCAGACGGACACTTCTTTAACCCAACAAAAGACGTACAAAAAACTTTCCGTGGATGCAATTTTAAACAAATCTGCACTCATCCAAGGACAATGGTACAAGCAAGACGATACTGTACAAGGCTACACCATCAAAAGTGTTCATAAAACTACGATAGTTTTATCGAAAAACAATAAAGATCTGATACTATCTACCAATAGTAAAAATCTTAATTTAAAATTCAAAGAGAAGTAGGAAAACACCATGAAATCGATCAAAATTTCGTTTTACAGCACGATTTTAACATTGCTATTATCTAGCAGCAGCTTCGCTGATTGTAGTTATGAGTTGTTTAGTATCAGTTCCACAAAAGATACGAGGATAATTGATTTTATCGATCAATTGAGTGATGAATGTGAATTCAGCGTCATTGTTACAGATCCCAGTGCCGAAGAGTTTTTAAATACAAAGCTCAACAAAACACATCTCAGCAATCTAACAATTACTGAGGTTCTTGATATTGTTTTAGGAGAGAACAACCTCTCGTATAAATTGGAAAACAAGATATTAAAAATCTCCTATTTAACAACGAAAGTTTATAACATCGACTATATTCTTTCACAAAGAAAAGGCACAGGCAGTACGGATGTTACTTTAACCTCTAATACCGATGCTAAAGCCGGTGCAGCAGGAGGAGGAGCAGGAGGGGGAGACACAACTTCATCTGAATCGGGAATAAAAATAGAGAGCACCGATGAAGTTGAATTTTGGAAAGAACTTGATGTTGAATTTCAAAGAATTCTCAACAGACCTGAAGATGTTTATGTTGCTCAAACTCCTATTATCAATAAAAATGCGGGTTTAGTTACGGTCACGGCAACCCTCAAACAGATTAAACGTTTTGATGAGTATTTAGAAAAACTTCAGAAAAAAGTGCAACTCCAAGTTCTTATCGATGTACAACTTCTTTCCGTAACTATGGCAGATAGCAAAACAACGGGTATAGATTGGGCGCAACTTTATGCACTTCAAGATATTGAACTTAGCGTGCATAATCTTAAAGCTAAAAACGTCACCACTTTTGAGGGAGATTCTATTACAGAAGCGGTTTATAACGGATTCCAGGACACTGCGAGATTAATCAATATCAAAGCAGGCGGTAGTTTGAAAGAGATTATTAAATTCTTAAAAACACAAGGAGACGTTAACTCCATTTCAAATCCTAAGGTACTTACACTCAATAATCAACCCGCTCTTATTACTGCGGGTACCGAATATTTTTATAAAATAGTCAACACCGAAACTTTAGCAGGCGGAACGAGTGGAGCACAAAGTTCAAACGAGATCATACGTTCTATTTTTGCAGGGGTACTCCTCTCAATTACACCTGAAATAGCGGACGACAATACAATTACGTTAATCATCAATCCGTCTCTTTCTGAGACGGATACCGCAATGGTTGCATCTTCTGGTGAAAGAAAAATGCCACCCGATTTAAATAGAAGACAGCTTTCTTCAGTCGTAACCGTCAAAGACGGAAATAAAATTATTTTAGGCGGTCTCATCAATACAAAAAACACCGAGAGTGTAAGCAAAGTACCTCTTTTAGGAGACATTCCGGGTCTTGGTTATTTCTTTAGTCGTGAGGAGATGGCAAAACAAGTAGAAGAACTCGTTATCGTCATCGAGCCCCATATCGTTCACAAAGAAAACAACAATCTCTCTTTGTCAGACTTAGGGTATCAAGGTATTAGCAACGAGTTCCTTGGCATGGAAAGTGCCGATGCAAATTCTACAGAGGCAAATGAGGAAGATGAAATCTAATATCTTTCTCAACTCCAAAGATGTTTTTTTGGACGTTGTCAACCATAAAGACTACGTCCAGCTTGACAGGGTTTCTACGATCTACCAATCCCTTAAAGATTCCGTCAAAAAACCTTTAAAAATGATACTTCTTTACGGTAGGCCCGGGACGGGGAAAAGCATGTTTTTAACAAAACTCTATAACGATTTGTCTTCTTTGCAAAAGGTGTATCTTTATCAAACTCCGATTTTAGATGAGAGTGAATTTTACAAAAAGCTCGCTCAAGATCTTTTTCAAGAAGAGCATACGAACGAACTCAACTTCACCCAGTTTATGGCTATACTCAACCAACACGTAATAGATGAAATTCCTCTGGTATTACTCGATGAAGCACAACTTTATTCGAATCCGCTTATGGAAAAAATAAGATTGCTTTCCGATACGAGAAAAATCAAATTTGTTATCACTTTACACAAAACGGAAAAAGAGGATTTGATAGCGAAAGAACATTTTCAAACAAGAATATGGGAAAGTATCGAACTTGAAAACGCCTCAAACGCCGAATTAAAGATCTACATACAAAAAAAACTTATGAAAGCTAACTGCTTCGACAGTGCCAATATGTTTCAAAATAAAAATATCAATCTCATTTATAAAATAACAAACGGAAACTATAGAGATACCAATAAACTTCTTTATACTCTTTTTGACATTTATGCATGGTACGAACAAAACAATCCTTCCAAAATCAGCCTTAATCAAGTATCAAATAAAATTATCGAAATGTCTGCTATTCATACAGGATTATTAGATGCTTAATGTTATTGAACTAGAAAATAGATGGAAAACGTATAAAATTAAATCTTTTATTCCCCATGCCATCATTACGGCAAGCGTTCTTTTAATTACCGCGATCAGCTACTCTTTTTTACAACCCAAAGAAGAAACGGTCGTAGCAGATCAACCACCTTCGGAACAAACGGCATTATCCAAAACTATCAAAGCACCCGTCCAAACACAAAGTGAACCAAAAGTGGAAACTCCAGCAGTTCATGAGGTCAAAGAAGTTCCTGTCGTTATACAACCTCTAAAGCAAGACACACCCGTACAATATACTCTCCAAGAGAATAAAAAAGATATTTATACAGAAGAAAAAATCAAGCTTACTCCCTCTCTTAGCTTTATCAATGAGATGAACAGCAATATCCCGTACTATCAAAGCTCGGAAACGTCTCAAGAGAAAAGCGATGATCAAAATGTTTACCAATCACAAAAGCAAGAGCTTGAGGACGAGGCTGTACAAGAAAAAAGTATCGAGCAGGTCCAAGAGGTCAAGGCTGTTAAAATTGAAAGAAAGAACACTCAGGACGATATTCTACAAGTGATTGAAAGATTCAAAAAGTCCAACGATCCTGCCCTAAGTCTTTTTGTTGCAAAAAAATATTATGAACTGGGAGATTATCATAAATCTTACAACTACGCACTTATTACAAACGAACTCAATAACAATATAGAAGCAAGTTGGATTATTTTTGCCAAATCGCTTGTAAAACTCAACGAAAAAGAGATGGCATTGAAAACATTACGTCAATATATAGAACACTCAGGTTCCAATCAAGCAAAACTATTATTGGATGAGATTAGAAACGGAAAATTCAAATGAAAATATTTTTACTTTTTTTTCTAACCCTTTGCCTCTACGGCGATACGAAAACCGATATGCTTCATTTGTTTCAAAATAAAAAATATGAGCAGGTTTGCAATTTGGGATTTGAAAATTTTACGGCCTACCAAAAAGATGAAGAGTTTATATCTCTTTATGCCTTCGGCTGCCTTTATTCAGACTTTATCGACCGCTTGTCCATCCCCGTTGCAATGCTTAAATTTTCTCAAGAATCGCGTGCGAATGCCGCCTATTTTTCAACTATTTTAATGCAAAAAAAGCTTCTTTTACATGCCATGAGCGACAACTACGATCTTTCTGCATTGAATCTACCGACGACCGATTACGTTCTGTCAAAAGTTTTCGATCTCTACGCCAAACAAGGGAAACATTCACCAAGAGTTCTGTACCTCTTTGAAGACCCCCAGAACCCAAAGATAACATACAAACTTTATCTTGAAAAAGATGAGAAACTGAATAAAATAATTATTGAAGAGTTTTATGATACAATAAGCGTAAAACGCCATATTTACTGGTAGGAAACAATGGATAGAATAACTACGGATTTACTCGCAAACGGTTCCATTATGAAAGGGCAGGTCGACAGGCTGCTCGCCAAAGGGATCGATCCCAACCTCGTATTAAGAGATATTACTCTCTCGGGGTTTATGACGATGGATCGTTTGGTGCGTTTCATTGTCGAACAGATCAAAAAAGGCGTTTACGACCTTTCTATCATTGATAACTACGATTATATAAAAGAGAGCGTGGTGCTTGAAAAATTAGCACATGAACTCAACTATCTGTTTATCGACCTTGATTCGATCGATATGGATTACAAACTCACGCAAAGGGTTCCCTTAGCACAACTCAAAAAGCATATCGCTCTGCCGATCTCAGAAGACGAGATGAGTGTTACCGTAGCTTTTAGCGATCCTTTGGATATTACGGCTCATGAAACGATCCAAAGACTTTTTCCCAGAAAAATCCTAAAAGTTGCCGTTGCAACCAAAAAACAAGTCAATGCCTATCTTTACAAAGTAGAGCTCAAGGATAGCGTTAAGGGACTCGTCAAAAAAATCAGAGACGAACTCAATTCAATAAGCAATATCGAAGAGCAACAAGAAGCTTCCTCTATTCTAATGCTAATTGACGTCGTACTTAAATCTTGTATCAACGGTCGGGCGAGCGATATCCATATAGAACCGACGGAAAAAAACTGTGTTGTTCGCGGTCGTGTTGACGGAAAACTCACCGAAATGTTTATCTTCGAAAAAGATATCTATCCCCCTATGGCATCAAGGCTCAAGCTTCTTTCCAATCTTGACATTGCAGAAAAGCGTAAACCTCAAGACGGTCGTTTCTCGACGCTCGTCGGAGCACGCGAATACGATTTTCGTATCTCTACCCTTCCGATACTTTACGGCGAATCGATCGTTATGCGTGTTCTCGACAAACAAAAAGCACTTGTGAAGCTCGAAGATGCCGGGATGGATAATGGAAGTTACAACAAGTTGCTCAAAGGGCTCAAAGCACCTTATGGGATCATCCTTGTTACGGGTCCTACGGGAAGCGGTAAAACTACGACCCTCTATGGAGCCCTCAACGAACTCAGAAACGTCGAAGACAAAGTCATTACGGTTGAAGATCCCGTAGAGTACAGAATGAACCTCATCCAACAGGTGCAGGTGAATGCAAAAGTAGGCTTGAGCTTTGCGGACGCTCTGCGTTCAATTTTACGACAAGACCCCGATAAAATCATGATCGGTGAGATTCGCGATCAAGAAACGCTTGAAATTGCAATTAAAGCTGCATTGACGGGGCACTTAGTTATCTCTACACTGCATACAAACGATGCCATTAGTGCTATTCCCCGTATGGCCGATATGGGGATTCAGCACTATCTCATCAGCGGTGCACTCGTTGCTATCCAAGCACAAAGACTTGTAAGAAAAATATGCCCTCACTGTAAAGTAGAAGAGCATCTTCCAGCTTCTATTTTGGACGAAATCAAAGAGTATATCCCGCATAATGCGAAGTTTTATACCGGTAGCGGGTGCCGCGAATGTAATGACAGCGGTTTTATGGGACGGGAGATGATTTGTGAAGTTCTAAATATCTCCGAAGAACTCTCCTCTTTAATTGCCAAAGGTGCATCCAAAGATGCGATCCTAGAACAAGCTCTTAAAGAGGGGTTTGTATCGTTGTTTGAAAACGGAATCCAAAAAGCTCTTGACGGAATCACGAGTATTCAAGAAATCTTAAAGGTAGCAAAATAATGAAATACTTTGTCGCGACTATACTCACCAAAGGGAAAAGGGAACAAATAGGTTTCTATGCAAACGATAGGAAAGAAGCAAACGATTATGCAAAGCTAAAGCATTCGGGGATGGTCATCAAAGTTGCGGAAGCTCCCGAACCCCTGGAAGCACGCTTCAAAAAATTCAAAACAAACCTTTTGCAAAACATCAAAAAACGTAAAATCAAACCTGATGCGCTTATCGCGGCAATCCGCCAGCTTGCCGTTATGACTAATGCGGGTATCTCCATTCACGATTCCCTCAGCGAAATTGCCAGCGCTACGGAGGATCAAAGTCTCAAATTCGTATTTGGCAAACTAGCAGACGATATTAATGCCGGACACTCTTTATCCACGGCGATGGACGGATTTCGCTTCGAGCTCGGCAATTTGGCACTGGCTATGGTACAACTCGGGGAGAAAACGGGTAATCTTGATGAAGCACTTTATTCACTTGCAGATATGCTTGAAGAGATTCGTGCGAATGTTATAAAATTCAAAAAAGCGATGGCGTACCCTCGTAACGTTATGATCGCTATGGCAATTGCATTTACCGTTTTGATCTCTTACGTCGTTCCTCAATTTAAAGAGATATTTGATGAACTTGGAGCGGAACTTCCGTTGCCGACACAAATACTTTTAACTCTTGAACATCTCTTTAACAACTACGGTCTCTATGTCCTAGCTGTTCTTTTTGTAACGTTTTCAACCTTCAAGTATATGATCAATCATTATACCCATATACGATTTCGATGGCATGAAATTTTACTCAAAACATATTTGATTAAAAATCTTATTATGTATTCGACTCTTAGCCGTTTCACCCTTGTTTTTTCCGCTCTTATTAAAGCAGGTATCCCTATAGCGGAAGCTTTAGATACGTCCATTTCAATGATCGACTCCTTACCGCTCAAAGCTAAACTTTTAACGGTTCGTGGTGCCGTTGAAAAGGGAAGTACCCTTAATAAAGGCCTTAAAGAAACAGGTCTTTTTGAGAATATGATTACGCAGATGATCTCTGCGGGTGAAGATAGCGGTACCCTTGATGCGATGGTTTCGAAGGTTGCTGATTATTATAAAATGCGTTTCGATGCTATTATCGACGGTTTATCCGAAGCGATCGAACCTATTATGCTTCTTTTAATTGCTGCTATGGTTATTTTGCTTGCTCTTGGTATCTTCTTGCCTATGTGGGATATGGGGAACGCAGTTCAAGGAAGATAGTTGCTGTATGCGCAAAATTTTTTGCGCATACAAAGCATCTACTCTAGCACTCTTATCTCTTTAGGTATTTTATCCGAAAATTTTCCAATCTCTTCTTTCGTACCCTGTAAAATATAGGTAGCATGCAGGTCAAATTTTTTCTCTAAAATCTCTATCCCCTCATGCTCACATAGATACTCTACAAGCCGTGAGTAACTATATTCAAATACAATGGTTGTCGCAATTTTTTCTTGATATTCTATAAAAGATGCTTCACGTATTACTTGGTTCACGCTATCGCTATACGCCCGAACCAAACCTCCGGTACCGAGTTTCGTTCCCCCGAAATAACGCACTACAATTGCCGCGCAATTAATCACGCCGGCTCCTGCCAGAACAAACAATACGGGTCTTCCCGATGTCCCTTTAGGCTCTCCGTCATCCGTGGAATACTCCACTATTTGTCCGTAATCATTGCGGTACCTATACGCTGCAACAAAATGTCTTGCTTTTGGGTGTTGCTCTTTTAAACGCAAAAGCGTCTCTTCAAAAAAATGGGAAGGGATTAATACGGCGATAAATTTTGATTGTTTTACTTCAATAGCAGCTTCATACGAGTGTGTAATTGTTTTCATATCGATAATTTCCGCGTAATTAGCGGAAATTATGCCAAGTTTGTAAAGACTTTTTGAACATCTTCATCATCTTCAAGTCTTTGCAATATCTTATCTATATCTGCTTGTTGTACTTCCGAAATTGATACGGGAGTGTTTGCCATTCTTTCCAAATTGGCTTTTTTGATCTCTACGCCTAAACCTTCTAAAGCTTCATTAAGTGTTCCGAAACTCGTATAATCTCCCGTAACAAGAACTATCCCGTCCTCTTCTTCGATCTCTTCAAGTCCGGCATCGATTAAATCTAGCTCTAGTTCTTCTAAATCCATTCCCTCTTTGAGTGCAAATTCGAAAACCGCTTTTCGCGAAAACATAAATTCCAACGAACCGTTTGTAAGCATCTCGCCGCCGTTTTTATTTAAAATGCTTTTGACGTTTGCTACGGTTCTAGTATTATTATCCGTTGCACACTCTATAAAAAGGAGCACACCGTGTGGTGCTTTGGCTTCAAAGTTCACCTCTATCATATTTGCCGCATCTTTTGCCGTAGCTCTTTTAATAGCAGCCTCGATATTGTCTTTTGGCATGTTTTCTGCTTTTGCATTTAAGATCGCAGTGCGCAGTTTCGCATTCATATCAGGATCGGGTCCGCCCTCTTTGGCTGCCATCGTGATAATTTTTCCTAATTTAGGAAACAATGTAGACATTGCACCCCATCTCTTTAGTTTTGATGCTTTTCTATATTCAAATGCTCTTCCCATAAAACTCTTCCTTAAAAATTTCGACCGAATTATACCACTAACTGAGTTGCGTGATACTTATCGAATCGTTTTTTGCATAATCTATCTCTATTTTTGTTGTTACAGCACCCTCTTTTAGGTGCAATAGCGTACGCGTCGTCTCCAAGTTCTTTGATTGCACAAGCTCAAGTTCCCATTGTGGACAATAGTTTTTTATATGCTCTAAAAGCTTTTGGTTAAGTTTTGAACGCTGTCTACTCAGGCGTTCCTCCCCTTCATTGAAAAAACCGCTGTCGTCATACTGAAGCGCCTCGGCTTGCAAAACTATGCTTCTAAGTTTTTCAAAAAGACGTTGTGCCCCGATCAGGGATTCTTTAAAATTCTCGTATTCTTGCGTATCTAGCATCATTTCCACTTTCTTTAAAATTCAACGCTGTATAATACCACACTAAAGGCTTATCGGGGGTTTTCATTGGGGCTGAGAAATTTTTTACTTAACGCGTTTCGTGAGTTGTTTGTGCATCATCACGGTTCTTTGGAATTTAGAGCAAAACTATTTGCTCTGATGGTTGCGGTAAATACTGCAGTAAAAGAGGAAGCATATACGCTTATTAAAGATATCGGTCTTGAAATCTACAAAAACGACGAAGATCGGGCGAATCTTCTCGTAATGAGCACCAAAGAACTTGTGAAAAAAGTTCAAGACGACAACGGACTCTACATCGATACCCTTGTTGCCAATATACAAACGGAGCTGCGCCTCGTTCCCAGATATGCGAAAAAAATCGACATCCCTTCCCTCTCGCGGCTTCTTGAGCTCACCACAGACCAAGACACTCTTTTGTACCAAAAAAATATTTTAGAGTTTCTCCAAAAGCTCAAAGAGGAAACCCTCCAGAGCAAAAAAAGTCAAATTGCCGAAGATGAACAAAAAGTTCGCTCTAAGTACGCTTCTTAAAGCGAAAACTTCGTCGCGTCAAAAAAGCTCTCTTCAGATATATTTTTAAACGCTGCATTTAAACTTTTAAACAACGAAGGAAACTGCCCCTCCATATCATGGAGCATCTGTTTCGCATTTTCTCTTGCATAGGGCATCTTAACGTCAAAGCGCATTGCAGGGCACGCTTCATCGCCTATCGTTGGCATGTTGTTCTCTAGCGCTGCAGCGGCAAGTTGACGTTCGCGCATTTGGATTAAGGGGCGTATTACGATCAATCCGTTGTCTGCTTTATATTTGGGAGCCAAAGAGCGCAACTGCCCGTTGTAGATAAAATTCATAAAAAAACTCTCTGCTGCATCATCCATATGGTGGCCGAGCGCAACTTTGTTGCATCCGTGTTTTTGCGCGGCACTGTAAAGCGATCCGCGTCGCATCCTTGAGAAAAAACTGCAAAAAGAGGAGTTTTGCCTAATTTTGTCTTTTGCTATCTCGTAAACATTCGTCTCATAAATCTCGTGTGGAATCTCGTGCTCCTTACAATGTGCAATCAAAGCATCGAAGTTTTCCCCCATGCCGTAAGAAACCGTCACGGCAATAAACTCGAATCTAAACGGGGCACGGCGTTGCTGCTCTTTCATGGCATGTACCATCGTCAAAGAGTCTTTACCGCCGCTAAGCCCCACCAGAATCTTGTCACCCTCTTCTATAAGGTTAAACTCTGCGTTAGTTTTGCCGAGATTGGACATAATCTTTTTAGAAATTTTTACCGACATGCCATCACTCTTGTTCTATGATCTTGTCGATCATCTTCATAACGAATTCTGCACTGATCTGCGCACTCGTCTCTAAAAAAGCATCAAAACTAAAACTTGCGTCCATATCCGCTGCATCGCTTATGGCACGAAGGATAAAAAACGGTATTTGCAACGCATCGCACACAACCGCAACGCTTCCCCCCTCCATCTCCAAAGCATCTGCACCAAACGTATCTCCGATGAAATTTTTTCTCTCTTCGTTTGCTACGAATTGATCCCCCGTAGCGATAATCCCCTCTTTAAGTGGGTGCCCCATCTCTTGGGCTACCGTTTTTGCCAAAGCGATCAGCTTCTTATCCGCTTCTACATACACGCTTCCTCCGGGAACATACCCAAAAGGGTGTCCAAAAGCAGTAATATCCAAATCGTGCTGCGCAAGCTTGCTTGCAACGACCAAATCCCCTACTTTAAGTTCAGGAGAAACGGCACCCGCAACACCGCTAAAAAGAAGCTTTTTTGCACCGAAATGCTCAATCATGGTAGCCGCGGTAAGGGTTGAGAAAACTTTCCCTATTTTTGAATAGGCAATAACTAAATCGATCCCCTTGTAGGAAGCTTCGTAATAGGTATTTCCCGCATATGTGACACTTGTGTAATCTTGTAGTTTTTTTAAAATAGGAGCGATCTCTTCAGGCATCGCACCCATAATGGCAATCTTCATTTTTTTCCCTTATATTTCAAATGTTTGTATCGACGACTCGTATTTAGGTAATTTGCATAAAAAGTTCCCCGCTCCATCAAGAACGGCGCTTCCTCCCCAAAACCCAAGACCGTCCTCGAAACCGACGCGATTGACAAAAATCAATTGCGCATTGCACTCTTTTGCTACTTTTTGAATAATCTCGTACCATTTTGCTTCAATAAGCAGATTATTTTCTGTAAAACCTCTTGCGGGGGATGCAACCAAAACAAGAATCATATCGGGGTTTTCGCTCAAGAGATCCTCATGCACGCTGCCATGCCAAAGGTCTTCGCACACCAACATAGAAATTTTTCTCTCCAAAGCACTAAAACTTTCAAAGATGCTTCCTGCGCTAAAATAACGTGCTTCTTCAAACATACCGTAATTTGGAAGGTGCACTTTGTCATGCTTAGAAAGCAATGTTCCACGACTAAAATAGAGGGCGCTGTTGCGAAAGCGGTTTGCTTCTCTCATTGCAGCACCGATTGCAATATCTATATAATTGCTAAGCTCTTGTAAGACTCTTAACTCATCCAATGCCCATGCATCTTCAAAAAGTTTATCTTGAAGCATATAACCATTGAGTGCCAACTCGGGAAAAACGATCAAATCGGTTTTTCCTTTGTGTTCTAAAACGATCTTGCACACATCTTCAAGGTTCTTTCTATGAAGTTTGGGAGCAATCTGTGCGAGTGTTACTCTCATTTAACTACAAACTGCTTCTTTTACTTTTTCCAGCGATTGCATATCTGAGATATTCAAGGTTTCCATATCTTTAGCAATTCTTTTATTGAGACCTTTAAGAACGACACCGTTGCCGAACTCTATTGCCAAATCAACCTGCGGCGCAATCGCTTCGATAGATTGTTTATATTTTACGGGCTTAATAAGCTGATCTTTAAGCAGCGATACCGCTTCTTGCTTTGATCGGTACGGGAGCGTCGTTACGTTAGACACTACGGGTGCTTCAAAGTTTTCCTGAACCATCCCCTCCATAAGTGACGCCAAAGGCTCTTGTGCAGGCACTAAAAGCGGGCAGTGGCTTGCTACTGACATATTAAGCAATAATGCTCTTTTTGCTCCCGCATCTTTAAATGTTTGCTCTAGCGCCACCAAATCTGCTTTCATCCCTGCCACGACAAGTTGTCCGTCTTGATTATAGTTGGCCGGCCAAACTTTTTTCCCCTCTTTTTGTGCCGCCGCGCAAATACTCTCAACTGCGCCGTCCTCTAATCCTACGATCGCCATCATCCCTGCTTCTATAGCATCGCATGCGCTTTGCATGAATGCGCCGCGCTTATGCACAAGTTCTACCGCATCTACGTAATCGATTGCCCCGCTGGCACATAAAGCAGAAAATTCTCCTAAAGAATGCCCTAAAAACAAGCTTGCTTCAACATCAGGGCATGCCTCTTTAAATAATCTATACGCAACCATTTGCACAAGTAAAATTGCAGGTTGCGTATAGGCAGTTTCATTGATTTGCTCATTTTCCTCAAAAATAAGTTTTGAAAAATCTACACCTATCCTCTCCCCTGCTTTATGAAACATCTCACGGGCAAGCTCGGAATTTTCGTAAAAATCTTTCCCCATGCCAATCGCTTGAGAGCCTTGCCCCGCAAATATCATCGCAATTTTTTTTGCCATTGTTTATCCTTGTAAATATTTTTGATTTTCTGCTATTTTTTTTCTTAATGTGTTTCTATTGAGCCCCAGCTTATCCGCTAGCTGCAATTGTGACTTATACCGTTTAAGCCCGGCATTGATAAGCGGCACTTCATAGAGATACAAAAATTTCCTATAATCACTGTTTGAACCCAAACGTGTACATAAAAAATCTTCTATAATCTGCATCAATTCGGTATCTTTAACGTCGTGTAAAAGATAATGCACCATTATCTGTCTTTTTAACGAATTGGCATTCTCACTCAGATCAGGTACAAAACTTTTTTTATCAAACGTTTTTTCCCCCGAAAAAAGTACGTATGCTTCTTCAATAAACTTTTCCGTCAAAACCTTAACGTCTTCCATTCGCTCCGATAGCGGCGGAATCGTAAATTTCACACTCATCAGTTCATCTACATTATCATCAATAAATGCTTTTTTTGCCGTTGCCACGACCCGAACACCGTTTTTAAGCACTACGTCAATAAGTTTTTTGATATTTGGTGAGTTTTGCAAATCCAGGATGACGATCTCTCTTGTGCTCTCTAAAGCTGCCAAAAGTTCGTTATGGGAGGATGCCTCCAAAACGGGGGCATCCGGAAGAATATACTTGGCCAAACTTCTTTTGCCGACACCCTCCTCCCCAAAAATCAAGGCATTTACGTCGAGTGTTTTCAAAAGAGTCGCCGTTTTAAAAGCCTCCTTGGAGGCATCGGAAGCTACTATAAAATTAGTGACATCCACAGCCGCTGCCGCCACCGGTACCGCAACAACCTGAACTGCTCGGTTTATTTTCTGCAGGGATACCCGTCATTGCTTCTTCTGCGGAAGCATCTCTAACGTTGTTGATCGTAACGCTAAACATAAGATCTTTGCCCGCCAACGGATGGTTAAAATCGATCACGACGCTATCATCTTTTATTTCCGATACAACAACTTGAACCGTTCCGCCGTCTTCTCCCTGACCGTAAAGCGTCATACCGAGTTCTAGATCAAGACCCGCAAACTGCTCTCTTGGAAGCTCTTGTTTTGCATCTTCGTTGTATGTCCCGTATGCATCCTCAGCTTTTACTAAAACATCTGCTTTTTCGCCGATTGCCATATTTTTAATGCCGTTTTCAAGACCGGGAATGATTTGCCCTTTTCCGAACATAAATACTAGCGGAGCACGTCCAACATTGGAATCTACAACTTTGTTCCCATCACGCACTTCATATTCGATCGATACGATTTGATTTGTTTCTATTGCCATTATTTCGCCTTTATTATTTTTGGGGATTTTATCATATTTTTCTATATCTATTCTGAAAGCAAAGAGTTCGCTATTGCATTAAGCCGAGCTGTTTTTTAGCTTCTTTCGCTTCATCGGAATCGGGAAACTTTTGCACGACGCCGTTATAAAAAAGCTTTGCGTTTGCTTTATCACCCGTCTTATCCATAGAGATAGCAGTATAAAGCATCAGCTCAGGCATATAGGAAGCTTTTGAATAGAGACCGGAACTTTTCTTAAAATACGCTATTGCATCACCGTAGTGCTTACGCTTATAATGGATCACCCCGATCATATAATGCGCATACGCAGGTTTATAGTTTTTTTCGATCAAATACGTATAATGCTTTATAGCGTCAGTATACATTTTTTTATCGAATAAACTTTTCGCTTGATTATACACATCGGCTGTACTCATCCCTTCAAAACCCTCTTTTTGAGCCTTTGCAGGTTTTTGTTTCGTTTTGAGCTCTTTTGCCACAAGATCTTTAAACTTGTTAATATCGTTCACGAGTACGTTAAAGTCATCTTTGGATACGTATGAACCGTTAATCGTATCGACAACGGCAGAAAGCTCGCTTACAACCGATTTAAGTTGTTCGATATTTTGTGCATTGGCATTTGCCAGCTCATTAAGACGTATGCCCATTTCATCGTTGTGTGTCGCTTGTTTTTGATTTGTATCGCTGAGTGTTTGCAGATCTTTTCGTATCTCGTATGTTTTTAAGCTCAATCCTTCGATCACGCTTTGAAGCCCGTCGATTCTTTCCCGCAACGAGTCGACTCTGTTTGCTTGGTTATTGCTTTTTACGACAACCGATTCAAGTTTCTTTTTTGTTTCTAAAACAACCTCTTCGCTTGAAGTGAGACCGTATGGATTGGGATTGCTAAGATCACCCGCACCGAACGCTGAAGGTTCGGCGGCGAGTAAGAATAAAGGGAGGGAAAGAAATAATGCAGTTACTACACTATACTTCATGTGTTATGGAAGAAGTTTGAAATCAACGCGACGATTTTTAGACCAGCACTCTCTTGTTTTATCGTTACAAACAGGATTGCTCTCTCCGTAACTTACCATAGTGATACGAGATGCATCGACACCTTCTGCAACTAAAGCATTTTTTACGCTGTTTGCTCTTTTAAGACCTAGAGCGAAGTTATACTCATCGCTTCCCCATTCGTCACAATTACCTTCTAATTTTACAGTTAAATTAGCAGGCGCACTTTTTGCTACTTTTGCATCGTTTGCAACGTTGTTTTGCATATCTTCACGGATGGAAAATTTGTCAAAGTCAAAATAAACCGAAAGCAGTTCTTTCTCCAAGTTCGCGATAGTCATCTCGTTGCTATCAGACATATTTGCCGCATTTTCACCTAATACCGACGTGTCCTCAGTAGCTACCTCTTCAGTTTTTACAGCTTCAACCTCTTGTACCGGCTGCTCTACTTTTTCATCTACAGGAGCGTCTACTACAGGCTCTTTTGAAGAACAACCACTCAAAGCTAAAAGTGCAACCATGGCACTCGTAAACAGAACATTTTTCATTGTACTAACCTTCATGTTAAATTGTCGCTATTGTAGCAAATTTTTGTTAATAATCAAGCACGCATGCCAAAGGAGTTACCAATCCATCGACTGGATACGCCCTGATTGCAGCGGAAACAAGAAATTTTTATTATGGTTCAAACGAATGATACCGAGCGAGCTTTGCGCTTTATAATTCTTGATAAACAAAACCGCATCGCCGTCTCTGGAAAATCTTGGAAATTCGTTCACGCCGGTTGCGGTCAATCGTCTGATAAAATCGGTTTTTGTTGATATGAGATGGAGATTGAACGTGTTGTCGGAGAATGCGTTGGAGCTTTCTCTGGCTTTATAGACTATATACTCGCCGTTTACACTGCACGAAGAATTGCTTTGACCGTAATAAACCATCTGCTCTACGACACCGTTTTTGACATTTTTTGAAAAAATATTTGGATAGCCTAGTCTGTTTGATACGAATACGATTGTATCTTGATCCAAAAACTGTCCGTTTACGTCTATGCCTGAGTAGTTCGTCAACCTTTGAAGTTTCTTGTTTTCAAGATCGTACGAGTAGATGTCGGGCTGCCCGTTTGGAGCCATAGTCAAAAGAAGTTTTTTTCCATCAAGACTCACATCCGAACAGACCAACATACCATCAGAACTATAAATTCTGCTCACTTTTCCCGTTTTAAGATCAATATGTTCCAAAGTGGGCTTTCCGTTATCTAAAGATGTGTAATAGATTGCCGTTTGTTCCTTATTTGCCCATTTTGGAAAAATATAAAATCCGTCCCTGATTACCACATGCTGATAACTCAAGGTATAATCGGAGATGATTATTTCGCTTTTTTTAGCTTCGCTCATCCTTGCAAAAACAACCTTTTTTTTGATCCAATCCACAGGCGATGCACCCATAAAATTATTTATATCGTATGCAATGGAGTGTGAAAGAAACATATAAACGTTTTTGTTTGCGATTTTATACGTTTTGCTAAGAACGCTCTCTTTCTCTTTTAAAAGGAGTAACGCTACGTTAAAGGAGCCGTCATCATCTTGAGAGAGCTTATAACGTAGAACATAATCCATTTTATTGTTTTGCAGCAATACGTCCGTACTGTTAAAATGGTTTTTCAAGTAATGTCTGTCAACGTTGAAGAGTGCAAGAACGTTCAAGTCGGCGACTAGCGATTTGAAAAACTGCAACCTGAAAGTATCGTCATAGTTGATCGAAGCATCTTCCAATGCCAAAGTCGGCAATGCATCTACTTTTTTAATAACCTCTATTGTCGCATTTGTGGCATGTAAGAAAGAAGAAAGCAACAAAAGAAAAAATAGTATTTTTTTCATATTCACTCCTTGGATGTAAGTATTATAGTAAATCGTTCCGATCTATTATTCGGATTCTTAGGAAATAGAACGGTTGTTAACCTGTTCTTGATTTTTTCACACTCCTCATTAAGAAGAGCATTATTTGAATACCGTAAAATTCTAAAATCTATCAATTTTCCGATGGCGTTCAATTCGATAACGGCTTCCACGCTATGACCCTGCGAATTTTGCGGCGGATTAAAATGTTGATAAACAGTCGCGTGAATTATAGCTATATATTCATTTACCTCATTGCCGCTCGACCTGTTTTGATTCGCGTTTTCATCGGCATTTTTTGTAGCAGCCGCTTCCACCTTTTGCGCTAGTGAAGGGGTCTCTTTCGTCGGAACCGTTTTTATCCTTTTTTGGATCTCCTGAAACCTTTTCGTATCAAGCGGCTCCTCTTTTTTGGATGTATCTTTTTTTATATCTTTTGTCCAAACATTACTAAACATATCTTCAATATTCATCTCTTTAAGAGCTTCTGATTTTGTATCTTCTTGCGGCATCTCAGCTATCGGCTCTGCTTTTGGAGACTCAATCGTTTTATCAACGGGCTTCACATTTTTTTTCTGCGATGCATTCGTAAGATCGATTGAGACACTTATGTAATTTTCTTTATTTAATGCATACACGGGAGATTTTGCATCATACGCCACCATATAAAAAAAAGCGAACAAAACAGAAGCGAGCAATCCAAGCGATACAAGACCGCTTGTATAAAAGTAGGTGGTATTATTACCCATTTGTAGCTAAGGATACTTCGCTAAAACCTGCTTGCTTCACTGCAGCCAAGACAGACATAACGAGTCCGTAATCTAAAGTTTTATCAGCACTGATAAGGACGGTTGCTTTGAGATTGAGGGATCGGGAATATTTATAAAAATTATCTCCAAAGGCATTAAGATCAAAGGTGTCTTTGTTGACTTTAAGCGTTCCGTCTTTATGAATAGTGATATGCACGGGTGGTATTTTTTCCAACTGCTTCGTCGTTGATCCTTGAGGCAGTTTGATGCTCTCTTCGTAAACGATATTGGGTGCTATGACCATAAGTATCGCCAAAAGAACCAACATTACGTCCACAAGAGGAGTAATGTTGAGTTCGGGTTTGTCTTCCCAATCATAAACCATCTATTTGGCTCTTCTTGCTAAAATTGCTTCATTTTGCATCTGTATAAACCCTAAAAGCTCAAACGATTTTCGTTTTAAAATCTGGTGGTAAGTATATGCAAAAATAGCTACGAATATACCCGCTGCAGTCGCTACGAGCGCATCGGAAACACCGCTGGAAATAATCGACATGCTCCCGCTTGATTGTCCGATATGGGTAAAAGTTTCCAAAATCGACACAACCGTACCGAAGAGTCCGATAAAGGGTGTCGTAGACGCAAAAATCGAGAGGATAGAAAGTCCTTTTGTAGCCTCTTTCGTAGCTGCCAACAATGCCAAATCGAGAATCTCTTTTGTTACATTCGAGCTCGTTTTGATGAAATGATTCAAAAAGGAGGCGTCACTGACGGTTGAAGAACCCAGAAGAAGCGATTCCAAAGAGGAGTTTTCTTTTGCATACCAATTGTTTAAACTAAGCAATCGATAGAAAAAAACCCAATTTAAAATGAGAAAATAAACAGAGAGGATAAAAAGTACACCCAAAGTGATTGGGTGACTCTTTAGATAAAAATCTATTAAATTATTGAGCATAATTTAGATAAGTTTTTTTGCTGCGGATTCTATCTTTGCTGAAACGGCAGCAATCGCCGGACCGGAATCTGCGATTGAATTGATAAGTTTTTTCGCATCTTCCAATGCTTTGGCAACTGCACTTTCACTTTCACCGCGAATAGCAACTGCACCTTCGACCAAGACAATCACTTTCTCTTCATCAACATTGACAACACCCCAGTTGATCAATATAGACTCGATAGATTTGTCTTCTTTTTCGATGTCGATTACACCTGCTTCTAACAATGTAGAAAGTGCGGCATGGTTTGCAAGGACACCAAATTCACCCTCTTCACCCGGAAGAGTAACACTAAGGGCGTAATCGTTGTAGATTACACCGTTAGGCGTAAGGATTTCAAGTTTTAACTTATCCATTACAGTCCTTTAAAAAATGAATTACTTAGATTTTAGCTTCTCAGCTTTTTCAATCGCTTCATCCATACTACCGACCATATAGAAAGCCATTTC